>SMTZ1_10003293_pt1 | contig 16268 bp, 7 predicted proteins | sample DeeMarSWOR136_30_FD_25667 | JGI IMG/M metagenome (IMG submission 25667)
GGACACGAGCAGTGTGCACCGATAACGGCATTATTCAAGGTATCGGCGACAGGGTCCTGCTGAAATCCGGGGCGGTCGAAGAGGTGCTGGACAATCGTGTGCGCAGCAACGGCACCCAGGTCGGCCTCGCAGGCGGCTGGAATTCCATCATCATTCATCCGCGACCAGGCGATGCAGGGCAGACTTACTTTTGTTCGGCCCAGAGCGCCAAGGCAATCCATCGTAATTGCATCACATTCTTCGCGCCTAAGTATATTTCCCGCCACGATGTAGCTTTTAATTCCGTTTATGACATCCTGCCGGGTCGCACCTCTGCGTCGCCTCGCCGGACGAATATACTCATCAGCCATTGCTAAAATCTCTTCGGTATCAGGTGTGCTGCGGTATTCGTCCAGAAACTCTTTTGCCGGGACGTAGCGCAGCGCGATTCCCAAATCCGCCATCTTCGAGTCGAATCGTTTACCGCCTCTGAGGACAACACAGCGGGTATTGCGCATCTTCGCACCGGCCTTTAGCATCTTGATCCCAAAGGCGGCCTGACTGAAATCATCGGTTGAATAAATAACACAACCAGGTTTGTCGGCCAAATGGATAGTATTGGTCGTGAACGATGTACCCAGTGGCGAAAAGATTACGGTCGGGATACCTGTTTCAACAGCCTTACGCGCAGTGGGCCACGAGTGCTTTTGACGGTCGTGGACCATAACAACAAGGCCGTCAGGCTTTTCGGCCTTTGCCTCGGCACACCAGGAATCTGCCTCGGCGGCACTGTATATTGGCTCCGGTCTCAGGTCTAATTTCACATTGAGTTCCCTGGCCGTCTCTTTCAATTTTTGAGTGTACATGCGCCTTGCGGCCTTGCCGTCATAAACCGCGCCGGGCCACAACATGCCGTAATCTTCTTTACGGCGAACGAACGCGGCCTTGATAGTGGGCACGCATTTCGAGGCAGGCCCGCACGGACGTATCGGCTCGACCGATGCTGTTCTTCCGCCAATTGATGCACAGCCACTGAATATCGAAGAACCGGCAATTACGACAACCGAATCTCGGAGAAAATCACGCCGGGTGAATTTATGACCGGAATTACAATGTAAGGGGCACCTTCCTGAACTCATGTTTACCTCCTGCAAAAAAAGTTGTAGACAGTTTATTCAATATAACAGGACAGTTCACCATCCAATCCATATTCATAATGAGTATATTATCATATAAAAGACAGACAATGTCAAATAGCAGTTTAGAATCCAAGAGGATAGGATGAAATGCCGTTATTACTTGTGAGTTAGAGATTAGTTTGAAGTTGTTCCTGTGCTATTCAACTTATCTTCGGCTGCCTTTCAAGGACAGGAAAATCAATCCTGCCAGCATAAGTATCGAGGCCCAGGAGAAAACGTCACCATATCGCCCATAGAAAGTGTTTACTCCACGAATCGGTACATGTGACACCATCACTCGCTGGCCGTCAGGCGTTATAAAATGGTCCATCGCCGCCACTATTCGGCCCTGATAGTCTACGGCCATTGAAAGCCCGTCACTTGCGTGGCGAACCACAGAGGCTCCAAGTTCAAGCGCGCGGGTACAGGCTATGTATGTGTGCCACGGCGATAGTGCCTTCCAGTCATTACTTGGTGACAGAATGATATCCACATCCGATTTTCCAGGCTGACGCACATACCAGGGAAAATTCGTCTCGAAGCAAATGGGCCCTGTGATTCGACCATACGGTGTATCGATAACGGGCAGTGGGTCCACCTTCCGCAGCGCTGGAAAATACCATTTGTCTTCCAGACCCGGAACGACGATCTGCTTCCTTCGATTAAACAAAACATCTCCGTTCGGATCGATGAAGACAAAACGGTCACCTGATGCCGACATTCCCATTGCCAGGTATATCTGGGCCTCTCTGGCAAGTTTAGATGCGCGCCCGAAGAATTCTTTCTGCTCGTCCTTCGGCACATAGACACAAACCTCCGGCCATAAGACGATTTTGGCGCCCGCCTCTGCTTCTCGTCTCGACTGTTCGAGCATATAATCCCGCTCCTGATCGTAAATGTGGTCTTTCATGACGCTGATTGAAGCCACACGAACGGTTGGTCGCTCCGGCGGGAAAAATCGCAACCGGACCTGACCGGCGCCGATTATTACGGCAAATACCAACGAATAGACGGTCATTGCAATGACTGACTTTCGTGACAACAGTCCCTGCTCCCAGGAATAATTTACAATTGCAGCAAACCAGCCGACGAGAAAGGCGATCCCCGTTGTCCCCGTGATACTTAGCATTTGTCTCAGCGATATAAAGCCGAACTGGGTATGGGCCACGGCAGCCCAATTGCCATAAGGCGACACAAACAAAGCAAAATACTCAATGGCCACCCAGATTGTTGGTAAAACAAAAGTGGCTTTCATGCCGCCAAGTCTGGGTGAAATAAGCCTGTCAACCACAAAAATCAGATAAAGTCCCTCGACCACGAAACCAACAAAAGAAAAATATCGCCATCCGCCAAGCGGCAGGATTTTCCACCAATGTACGAACGAAGCACACATGAACACGAGACCACCTAAAATCAAGCCCGGCAGAAGCCGCTGAGTTCGCAGAAACCGCACGAGGAACACCGGAGCCAACCAGGCGGCCAAAGCAACCGACCATCGGCCGTTCGCAAAAGGAAGAAACGCAGCGGCCAAACCAAGGCAAAACAGGGCGTGCACAAAGTGACGACGGCCAATCTGTCGGTGGAAGACAATAAGGCAAACAATCGCAACGATTACTACAAAACCACCCAAAACAAGTATATACCCTGATAACCGGCCGAGAATCGGCTCAACGTCGACTAAAGTCCCCGATTCCGAAACTGGGTCCAGGCTTGGCACGATAAAGCTAATATAATTAGGCGCATATGTGACGAGGAGACCATCATGCGATGGCAGATAATCCTTATTCGGTGAGAATTCAATCTTCTCTACTGAAACGTTAACCGTCAAACATAGGGTATCCGGCCCGGTCTCAGGAGTGCAAAAGAATTCAGTACGTATATTTCTTGGCAGCCAAATACCGGCAGGACCCTCGCGAAAGTCGGCGCTCTGAATACGCACACGCAACGGCTTACCAGTTCCCCACCGCCACTCCCGACGAGCAACTGCATAACCGTTCCTTTTATCAAGCCAGAGTTTGTCCAGTCCCTGCCGTTCGAGAACGATATATTGTTCAGCGCCTTCTGTCGTCGCTGATTCTACGATTTTGTATTCACCGGTGCCAAGAGCAGCATCAAGGCGAAATGGAGACGGACCGTCGCCGCGCAGCCAGGAATCTCTGTTTGGGTCAACGCTGCCCAATCCGATTGCATCAATAAACAGATTAATCCAGGGCCTGACCCCATCTTGAGGAAAATGCTGCGGGCCGATTGCAGGATCTTCCGCCTGGTGCAGCACGTTATTGACTTGACAAAACACCCTGAAGCCCTGCGTAAGCAGTGTCTCGTACTCTTTCGCACGCACGGCCCGAATATCATCGATTCTCGGTCCCTGGTATAATCCAAAGACAGCTATCACAACGCAGGCTACATGTACCATTAGTACTCCCTCACTATCTTTACAAACAGTTACAACCTACAGTTAAGAAAGTATGACAGCATCAGTAAGATAGAAAAGTGAAATATTACCTCTTAGCTCTTGCCCGGCTGTTTCTCTAATGTTCATCGAGATAGCATTACTGCTTTATTTGCGATTTTGGGGTCGGCCAGAAGACTGCGTCACTGTCTCCCTCATAGTGCCCCCACAGTTTCGGCCTGCCTTCACTATCTATGCGGGGTTTACCTCCGTCGTCTTTGAAATCTTCGCCGAAGCTGTAGAGAATAAAGCCATCGTCGGTCTTTCTGTAAATCAACGGCTTATCACTATATACATCGGGAGGCAACTGTCTGAGATAGCCGGCGTTTATGAGCTGCTGTAAATCATCGGGGAAGGAGCCCTCATCGGCTTTATAGCGTTGCAGGGCAAGGATGGCAACGGTCGCTTCCACATTGCTCCGGTGTCGATGCCCTAATTCAGATGCCCTTTCAAGAGCGGGAGCAAGAATATCCAAAAAAACGTTGTCCTTGATGATTTTCATGCTTTCTTTTTCTACATCTATACCCTGGTTCCTTATTTGGGCAGGCGTTTTTTGAGCGATTGTCTCACAGAAGGCATAAAACCGGTCGGCCGCCTCACGCGTTTGCTGCTTGTTGGGATGGAAGAATAAGACTTTTACCGCTATCGGCCATGCTTCTGGCTCAAATATCGTCCCGACAATTAGCTCCCCAATCGTGTGGGCATACGGATCGTCAACAGAACTTATTTGACCCATTCGGGTCAGATACAAATGGCCACCGCCAAACCGGTCTTCTGTAAAGCAACGCTGTATCTCATCGTATATAAACAACTTTTCGCCGGCAAAATTCATAACAAAATCTTCGCCGGCTATTATCTGTTCAAGGTCTCTCTGTAATATTGTAAGTGCTTCCGAGTCTACCTGGTGCTCACTTAGAATGCCGCGCAGATTCTCAATGGCCAGCGCTTCGATGGCAATGCCAACAAGCTGTTCAATAAGAACAACCACGTTTCCTTTTACATGCCGGCCGAAACGATAACACGCTTTGATATCATTAAAAGCTTCTTCGTATCGGCCCTTTTCGGAAAGAAACTGTGTACGCCAACAAAGAGCTTTAGCCAGATTACGATAGCCGGAAAGGTGAGGCAAAAGTACGGAAAACATTTCTTCGCCTTCGTAATGCTGCCAGTAATAGGGTTTCTGAGTGCCGACAATAACCTGTTGTAACACCTTTTCATTGTCGGTCAGCCATTTTTCCATAAGCTGTTTCTCTTCCGAAGTAACTTCATAATATTTTTTCTGAAACACTATTGAGAGATCAACGGGGAGCTCTTCAAATAACTCGATGGCTTTGTTATATAAAGGCGCTGCGTTTAGCGATTCGTCGGCTACCGGGCGAACCATGTTGTTAATCTCGGCAATATAGTCGGTAGTAACGACCGGCTTGCCGGTCAGGAACCAGACAATATATAGGACAAGACAAACGAACAACACACCGACCGTTTGAAACGCCCGTGCAACAACCGTTCGCCACAACGGACGGCAGCGCTTTTTAGCCCGGCGCAGCAGAACAGCAAGCATCTTTGCGTCGCCGAAGCCGTTGACAAGCTGTTTGGCTTTTTCCTCTCTTTCTGAATCTGCTTTGAATCCTTTCAGCTCATCCTCAAAATGTGCAGCCAATTCGGCATGTACATCATCCTGCACCTTTCTGCGATAGCGCATCTTATTTACGACAAGTCTGATAAACTCAGCAGCGCTAGCCGGTAGCTTGCTCAGCTTTCCTTCTGTATGGTTTTGCTTCTCCATTATTTTGCCCTCTATTTCTATTGTGTAACTTCAGATTGGGGCACCGGCCAAAAAACCCAGTCGCCTTCACTTGCCCACTGTTTAATCCTGCCGTCATCGCGGCGGGCAACCCGGCCGCCGTCATCGGTTAAATTTTCCCCAAGACTATAAAGGATAAAACTTTCATCCGTTCTCTTATAAACCAGCGGACCGTCACTATAGGGATCATTGGGTATCTCTTTTAAATATCCGAGCTCAACAAGCGAAGCCAGATTCTCAGGATACCGGCCCTTGTCCTTCTCAAATCGCGCTAGTGCCAGCATAGTCAAAACAGCAATCCTGTGTGTTTTTACACGCCAGCATATATTGACAATCCTATCGTGTGCCGGTGCTAATATTTTAATCAGGAAAGATTTCCCGGCAATTTCACCTAATTTCTCCGACTCATCCGTGCGCTCCAACTGTAACGGCGTTTCATCAAGCAACTGCCCTGCGAACTCGTAATATTGGTCAACCATTCTCGTAACCTCACGTCGGTCCGGATAACTCAATGTGGCAAATCTCCACATGCCAGTTTTCCAGTCGCCGACGGCAAGAGGTGCTCCCCTTGCCAGCATTCGGCCTCCACCACTGCCGTCATCAGTGAATGTTCGCTGAATGTAGTCATACAAGAAGGCCTTTTCTCCATCCAGATTGACAACTTTTTGGGCACCGGCAAATTCGGCCTGTAGCTGCTCATGAATACTTTTCAGCGTATTAGACGGGACATCCGTTTTTTCTATAATTACCGAGATCGATCCGTGAGCAAGGGCCTCGATCGCGATACCCACTAACTGTTCGATCAACAGCCCTTTGCCCTGCTGGTGCCTGCCGAATTTTACCAGAGAAATACAATCTTCCAGCGCCGATTCAACATTGCCTTCGTACGCTTTATACCGGCTTCGCCAATTCATTGCACGGGCAAGCGTTCTATATTCGCTAAGATTTTTCATTAAAACCGAATCTATTAGAACAGGAATAAAACCATCCATACCCTTGTTTAAATCGGTCTCCGCCAACGTATAAACAGACCAATAGTAAGGTTTCCTGGTGCCTTGTACCAGCAAGTTAAAGGCTTCGCCACTTTCGCTTAGCCATTGAGTAAGCTGCTGTACTTCCACATCATTGAAATCAGCGGGCCATTGAACTTTAGTTTCAGTCAGCAATCCCGGCATTTTGACAGAAGCAGCAACCGCTTTCTCATAATACGGATAAGCATTTTCCGATTGAGCTCTGCCCGCTCGTCCCTGCTCGTTCAGCCAGTCTGCATAATTGACGGAAACATTCGGCCTGCCTAAAACCAGCGGGGCAAAGCAAATCAGAATATATAAGATAACTATTCCAACGGCCTGAAAACTTCGCACAACAGCTTTTCTCCACAGAGGTCGGCAGCGTTTTTTGGCTCGGCGTAATAGAATCGCCAGTAGTTTCACATCGCCGAATCCGGCGATTAACTGCCGGGCTTTTTGCTCTCTTTGCTCATCGGTTTTACAATCTTTAAGCTCATCCTCAAAATGCGATTCCAGTTCCGCCTGAACATCCCGCCGGACCTTCTTTCGATAGCGCATCTTTTTAATTACACAGTCTATGAACTCTGTGGCACAGGCCGGTAACTCACTGAATCCTGTTTTTGTATCTTTTTGCTCTTTCATGTCGTTCTGCCGGATTGTTCCTTCTTTACCTCGGATTTTGGCACAGGCCAGAAAACTCTATCGCCATCTTCATCTGTCCCCCATCTCCTTCGGTCATTTCCCTCATCAACGACCTTTCCGCCGTCGTCTGCAAAATTCTCGCCAAGACTGTAAAGAGTAAAATCATCTCCAATTCTATGATAAACAAGCGGCTTGTCGCTGTACGGATCCATCGGGACCTGCTCGATATAACCGGCGTTTGCCAGCTCACTCAAGCTCATCGGGTACTGTCCCTTCTCTTGACGATAGCGCTTTATTGCAAGAATTGTCACCGTCGCTTCATGCAATGACCTGCCCCTATATGCTATCTCAGAAGCACGGCCAAGAGCCGGCATGAAAATATGGACAAAAGCATATTTGTACTTCGAGCTTGCCATTAAGATTTCTTCATCGTCAAGAGCTTTACCTGCACGTCTTTCGTAAGGTGTCATCTTCGCGGCTTCAATTTGCTTGTCGAATATCTCGTTAAATTTGGCTATCGTATCATCCCGCCGGGCATGAATCATACCCATTGCCGTACCAACAAAAAGTCCATCCATATCGTCAAAGCCACCGCCGATTATTTCATCAAGAAAAGATAATCGCTTTGGAATCAGATGGCCTCCGCCAGGGCCTCCGTCGGTGAATGTATGTTGAACAGCATCATGGAACACAAGTCTTTCGCCTTCAATGTCCATCAAAGGATAACCTCCTGGATAGATTTGTGATAATTGCTTCTGAAGTCGTTTCAAGTCGGCCGCGGAGACCTCACCTGTTGCCGCGATATATAGAATCTCCTCATAGCCCGTTCTACTGACGGCCAATCCAACGAGTTGTTCTATAATCGTTCCCCAGCCCTGCCAATGGCTGCCGGCATGTACAACGGCAAGGCAGTCGTCCAGCGCCTGTGCGGTCTGGTCCTGCGCTATCTGCATCCGGCTGTGAAAAATCCCCACCGTTAACAGGTCTCGCAGAGCAGCCAGATGCGGCAAAACAACGGCAAGGAGCGGATCGTTCTTACCTTTCGTATACCCTCGGTAGCAATACGGTCTTGAACTGCCCGCCACAAAATGTTGCCATGCCGCCTCGTTTTGCCTGACCCATTTTCCAATCTCCTGCCTTTCCTGCTCGCTCAGTGCCTCAAAGCTTTTATAGGTAAAACCTTTCCAACCTTGAAAAGCGGGTATTTCCATTAACTCATCTCTTGGCTTAACAAAAAGCTCTATTGCCCTTTCGTAGTGCGGCCAGGCATTGTCCTCATTCGAAATCTGAGGCTTGGCCATCCGGTTCAACTCTGCCAGATAATCAATACGCACAGTCGGCTTGCCGCTTACAAACCAAATCGTATAAAGGATAAAACATACAATTAAGACACCAATGGTTTGAAATGCTCGAACAACCACTGTTCGCCACAAAGGCCGGCAGCGTTTCTTGGCCCTGCGCAATAAAATCGCAAGCAACTTTACATCGCCGAAGCCGGCGATAAGCTGCCGGGATTTTTGTTCTTTGTCTTCATCAGCAGGACTATCTTTTAATTCATCTTCGAAATGTGCCGCCAGCTCGGATTGCACTTCCTGGCGAACGCTTCTTCGATAGCGCATTTTTTGAATTATATTCTTAATAAACTCAGTAGCACAGGCCGGAAGATTATCAGCCATTTTGTCTTTTTGTTTCTGCTCCATAACCGGGCTTCCGTTACCTTCACACATTTTCAGTGCACCTTAAAACGCCCTTTTCAAATAATCAATTATCAATAATCGATAATCATTCGCATTAGGCCGGTGAAAGTGCTCCGCTGAAGATAAGATTCAGACCGGTGTGCAGCTCTTTTAGCTGGGCCTTTTGCTCGGCCAACTGGCCTTTGCCCCTGCTGGTGATCGAGTAATATCGCCTCTTTCTTCCTGACTCAGCTTCTTCCCATTTTGCCTCGACCAGTCTCTTGGCCTCGAGATTGTAAAGCAGCGGATACAGCGTTCCTTTACCCAGCGAGAGTATATCGCCGCTTCTTTCCTCTATGGCCTGGCTAAGCTCGTAACCATACATTTGCCCTCGCGATAAAATCTCCAGAACAATCACCGGGGCGACACCCTTTAATAACTGACTTTCAAATTTCATAAAAAGCTCCTTTCTTGACCTTTGATTTCAAAGATTCAGATTATTGCCTATAGAGTCCAAATTTCTAAATCACAGCTTATTAACTTTCAATTCTTTGTCTTGTTATGCCTATTATGCCATACATACTATGCAATGTCAACCAAAATCTTTAAAAAATTATAAAAACTTAATTTTTTCCTCGAAATCCCTTCTTTTTAGGCCAAAAACGCCGAAATACTGCCAAATTTAGTCCTGTTTTCTTGCCCCCGACATCTAAATTTGGTATATTGATACTCGGTAAACACCTTTTTCAAGGAGAAGCAAATGAGTGCGGTAACAGGACGCATAATCACGGCGCTTATAGTGACATTCATCCTGGCGACGGCAATCCCAACCTTCGCAGGAAAAATTATCTATGTTGACGACGATGGCCCCGCCGATTTCAACAACATCCAGGCCGCCATCAACAACTCCAGCCACGGCGATACCATCATCGTCGCCGAGGGAAGGTATGCTGAACACATCAAATTCAAAGGCAAATGTATTACCTTGATGAGTACGGACCCAAATGATCCAAATGTGGTTGCTGCTACAATCATTGACGGCAACCAGAATGGTACAGTAGTTACCTTCGATAGCGGGGAAGATGCCAATTGCATTTTGAATGGTTTTACCATCACAAACGGCAACGCCAAACGCGGCGGCGGAATCTACTGCAGCTGGCCACCAGGCCCACCACCGCCTCCTCCGCCACCTCCACCGCCACCTCCACTACCTGGAACACTTAGTGAGCAATCTTCTCCGGAAATTCTTTCTGAGTCAAACTTATCTGCCCCCACGATTAAAAACTGCATTATAAGTAATAACTCAGCGGATTCTGGCGGTGGAATGTACAACAACTGGGCAAGTAGCCCGACACTTAAAAACTGCACTTTCAACGAGAATTCGTCAAAATCCGGCGGCGGGATGTTTAATGAAGGCAGTTGGATAAGTCAGTGCAGCCCATCACTTACAAACTGCATATTCAGCAACAACTCCGCTAGCCACAACGGTGGCGGAATGTTAAACATTGAGAACAAACCAACACTGACAAACTGCACTTTCAACGGAAATGCAGCGAGCGGCAGCGGCGGCGGAATGTTTAACCTTGAGAGCAGCCCAACTCTGAAAAACTGCACATTCAACGAGAACTCGGCAGACTCCGGAGGCGGGATGTGCAATACCTCACCCTATACAGAAGAAAGCAGCCCGACCCTGAAAAACTGCACATTCAGTGGCAACTCGGCCATAGGTAATCATACGTCGGGTGGCTCCGGCGGCGGAATGTACAACATCCTCAGCAGTCCAACACTGAAAAACTGTATCTTTACTGACAACTCGGCAGTAGGTGGTTGGTTTGGATTGGATGGAGGAGGTGGAGTATTCAACTGGGCAAGCAGCCCAATCCTGAAAAACTGCACGTTCAATAAAAACTCGGCAAGCTCCGGCGGCGGTATGTTTAATCAAAGCCACAATGGTGAAGAGTGCAGACCGTTGCTGACCAACTGCACTTTCAACGAGAACTCGGCAAGCTATGGTGGCGGCATGTGTAATCAAAGCTTTCCTTATGGAGAGTGCCATCCGGTTTTGACCAACTGCACTTTCAACAAGAACTCGGCAAGCTATGGTGGCGGCATGTGTAATCAAAGCTTTCCTTATGGAGAGTGCCATCCGGTTTTGACCAACTGCACTTTTAACAAAAACTCAGCGAGCGAGGAAGGCGGAGGGATTTTAAACCTTGAAGGCAGCCCGATTCTTATCAGATGCACCTTCAACAAGAACTCGGCTGGCGAGGCAGGCGGCGGTTTATTGAACGACCACAGCAATCCCACACTTAACAACTGCGTCTTCAGTGGAAACTGTATCAAATTGCCCGAACTCATCTATGCGTTTTATCCATATGTGCATGGCTATGGCGGTGGGATGCTCAACTACTACAGCAGTCCGATAGTGGACAATTGCATCTTCATCGGTAACTCGGCTGGTTACCACCATGGTAGAGGTGGCGGAATGTACAATACTTATAGTAAACCAATAGTGACCAATTGTACGTTCAGCGGGAATGTAGGCCAACATGGTGGCGCAATGTTCAACAGTGGCTATCCTATTCCGGTGATCAACTGCATCTTCTGGGGCAACGGCAGTTATGGAATAAGCGGTGCGGTTCATGCAACATACAGCGACATCGAGGGTGGCCGGCCCGGCCAGGGCAACATTGATGCAGACCCGTGTTTTGTTGATCCCGGTTATTGGGATTCCAACGATACGCCCTATGATCCACGGGACGACGTGTGGATTGAGGGTGACTATCATCTGTTGCCGGAATCGCCCTGCATAAACACCGGTGACCCGAACTATTTATACTACCCGAATGAGAAAGATTTGGATGGCAATCCTCGCGTAATCGGCTGCAGAATCGACATGGGGGCCTTCGAGTATAGACATTTAGTACCGGCCGGGGCCAGGATTGTACCCCGTACAATCAATCTTGCAAAAAAACAGCAATGGATTACCGCCTATCTCCGGTTCCCTGAAGAATACAGCATTTCTGAGATTGACCTCTGTATCCTGCTCCTTGAAAATGAAATTGAACCTGAGCAATTTTGGTTCAATGAACAAAAACAAATTGCAGGTGCCGGCTTTAACCTCGAACAGCTTCAGGCAATCCTCGACACCGGCGATGTCGAGCTGACCATCACCGCCCAGCTAACGGATACAACCTGCTTCGAAGGCACAGATGTTGTTAAAGTCATATATGAAGGTGGTGGAAGATTGGCTAAGTTCGGTAAGGCCGGCAATCCGAATCCTGCTGATGGTGCAACGGATGTCGACACAAACACCGATCTTAGCTGGACGGCAGGTTTTAGTGCCACGTCGCACGATGTGTACTTTGGAACGAGCAGTTCCCCGCCATTTGTATGTAATCAAACCGCTGCTACATTTGACCCTGGAATAATGGCTACAGGGACGAGGTTCTACTGGCGTATTGATGAGGTCAATAAGTGGGGCAAAACTGCTGGTGACCTCTGGAGCTTCACAACTTATGGACCTCCACCACCACCGCCTCCACCTCCACCGCCGCCGCCCCCGCCCCCATAGTAAGAAGCGCTTGCCAAAACCTCACGGCTATCCAACTGCTCTATGGCTACAATCTTCTAACCATCCAAGCCCTTAAACCAACGTTCAAGATAATTTTTTAATAAATCGACCAACCTTGGCCCACGCTAACGAACAACGCAAAAGCTGCATCTATGCCGATTTTGTGCATATATTGCCGATTTTCCCATAAAGTTCATAACACCGCACCTGATTGTAATAAAAACCTCGATTTTTGACCTGAAAAGGGGCTTTTGCTCGATTTCTTTTGTTACTTTCCGATTTTTTGGCCTAAAAAGGGTTTTTTGGAAAATCAGTCCGAAAAAAGAACAAAAGTTTTCCCATAACAAAGAAAATCCTTGACTATTGACTCGAAACTTGTGTATAATAAATTGTCTATTTTAACATTTAGAGGAATCAAAAAACTAATAGAGGAGCTTAGGGTGAAAAAAATTAAATTTATTTTCGGTATGGGGACAATAATCTTTGCTTGCAGCATTGCTCAGGCAGGCTTTGTTAATTTTAACTGCTACTTTCCCGATGACCCTTACGAATATGACCACACTTGGAATTATGACTTCGCAAACAGCATGTTGACACTCTCCGAGAGTCTAACGGTTTTACCGCCACCCGCCGGGGATCAGGTTGTAATGAGTGGCGAAACTGATTCAGACCCAACTTTTACACTTAAAAAGACCGTCACAAACACCACGGGAATAACCTGGACTGGTTATGACCTGGTATTATTAGGCAATTCCACTTTTGTTAACGGAACGGCCTCAAGCACGAAGTTCGCCACACACTCGTTTTCAGCAGACTTCAAGACACTGTATTTTTACGCACCGCAGTCCGTTCTCAACACAGAGTCAGTTACTCTTCAGGTCGATATAAACGTTCCGACCACCGGCCTGTTTAACTTTACGATGGCCCAGCACCCAATCCCCGAACCGGCTATGATAATGCTGCTCGGCCTTGGTGTTTTAGGGATGCTGCGAAGACGCAGACCTTAAGGTCGAAAGCATATTTGTCTAAGAAACTAAAAGGCTGTGAAACCTGCACAGCCCTTCTTCTATCCAGTGGCCTGCGAACATCGAGCAAATCTTAATATCGTACACCACCTTCAAAGACCTAAACAATTAGTTGAGAGATTTACGAAATGCCGTACTTGTTCGTAAACCTTACCCGCACAATTTTCAGCACAGTTTTTTGGTTTTTCAGTTTGAAAATAACGTAAAGTATTGTAAATAAAGAACTGGAGCAGTGGCCGAGCGGCTTAAGGCGACGGTCTTGAAAACCGTTGTACCGTAAGGTACCGGGGGTTCGAATCCCTCCTGCTCCGTTCAAAATGCCGCGACTTCCTTTCAAATTGGCATGTTTTCAACAATTTGGGGGAATAAACAAATGCAGAAATATTTTCATTTTTCCATCTACATTTACAGCACGACAGACGGCTAAAATATAAGAAGATGGTTCTAAAGATAATATTTAAACAGGTAGCAAATATAAAAAACATGCATTCTGCTTTTTTGAAGGAGAAATCGAGCATATAGAATGCCCATGGCCCAACTATGAGAAAAAGCTTGAAAATAAGGAATAAACAGACATTATAGATATTATTCAAAAAGGGGTTTTTTAGGAATATTCTTTAAGACGCCATCTTTAAACCTGTTCTCCGAGAAGAAATATAAAAAAAGTAAAGGAAACAGCAGGACCGTGAGCAAGCAACTGTTGAATTGCCTGTCGTTTCTCTAAACCATAAGACAAATGAATCACCGCATATACATAATTCTTTAGAAAAAAGGAGTCGAGAAATGAGTATCTTAAACGGTGTAGGATTGCAGTTTGAGGAATCCATGTCAGGATTTCTTGGCAAGGGCGAAAGTGATCCCAGGAAGGGAGCTGAGATAGGGAAACGCCAAGGGGCCAAAATTCGGTTTGACGTGCAGATAACAATATCTGATCTGGACCGTTTTCTGAAGGTGGGCAAACATAAGGCGGAGCTTTCCGGAACGGTAACTTGCGACCTAATCGGCGGTACATTCTCAATATTTGACGGGAACTTTAACCTTTTCTCGCTGGACCCCAAGACAGGGATGCGACAAATGGTCTATTCATTCAGGTTCAAGGATGCGGATGGTCAGGAATATTATTTTCACGGCCACAAAGAAATCCAGGACGACCGCGGCAAGGTAGACATAGTAGAAGACATGACACGTTTATTCATAATTATATATCGCGGTGAAGATGAACAAGCCCCTATTTACGGCGCAGGTGAAATTTACTTCAAGCTTACGGATGCACCAGGTATGGTGTCCTCTATGAAGGTGCTCGGAGCCAAGACCCTATGGCAAAAAGTGGCCGCCTATTCGGCATTTACTTCTTTTGCATATGGGGCATTGCGGGATGAATATTTGAAGGATATACATCCTTTCTATGATACCCGGTATGAGAATCTTGTACTCTCCGGCTCTGTCCGCGACAGTGAGGGAACAAGGCCCTTCTTTTTTGTTTCAGGCGAGCATGACAAAGGCTTTCCCTGGGGTGATAGCGAGACATTCTGGGATGTTTTGCTCATAGTGGGCGATGGAGAGGGCGGCTACAAGCGCTACTGTATAACCGAGAGGGTTTTAGAAGGCCTGGACCTGGATGTGGAGAGTGGTACATATCGCTATCAAGGCCCTATCTTTGCGGTAACAGAAGGCTATAAAACGTCTTTTTCACTGATGCGCTCAGGAGCTAAACATCTCGTCGAATGCCAAGCAAATTTCGAGATAAACTTCGACTCACAGCCATACGACACAGTTCCATTCCCGTTTCCGGTAGTGGGCAGGCTGCTGCGCAAGCTATCAAAGCCGTGGGCTAAGCAACTACGTGAAGCCCTGCCGGCCGAGTATCCGCTGGGTATAAACATAACGCCGCATACTGTAAAGGTTAGTTCAGGCACCCTTTTAATCAGCAAAACAGGCAAAGATGGAACGGCGGAAAGCTCCAAACCATTAGAGATTGCGGCTGAACAGACTTTTGGCGAAGCCGAAACTTCTACCTTCCGAAACATCAAAGAACCGACGATGTTATACGGATACATTTGTGCCATCCGGCCTGCGGCCCCGGCTGCACGAATCCAAATTCACAGTCGGACATTCCGTGATGAAAAAGAGCATTGGGCCAAGGACCAGTTTGATGCGTTCTTAGGCACTATCGTTTCCCGCACGGCCTCGGCGGAAATGCTGGTGGAAGGAGGCCAACTCTCCGTGAAACAGTTCAGCCGCCGGGATTATGACCCGCAAAGCAAAAAACTGTTTGTGAAAGTCGGTGATCCTCTTATCGAAATAAACAATGACCATTACCCGACAGCCGTTTTTCAACGTCGGATAATCAAGGTTCTGGATCCAAGTGGTGAAGAATGCCTGGCCCTGGAAGAGGACATGTCACGGATGCGGCTTGAATCCATCGATTCTGATAAGAAAGCGACCGTAGTAGCGATTAAAGATGGGAACAAATTCGAAGCACTGGATACGGCCCTGGAAGAGACGGGCTTTGACAAACTTGTGGAGGAGCAACTGGCTGCCTCAAACAAAACCAAGGCGGATTTCTCAATCGTCATTAAACCTAACTTCATGTTCGCATACGATAAAAAGGACAGGACAACCTATACCGATCCGGAATTAGTCGAGCACCTTGTCAAGCGGCTTCGTTTTGCGGGTTTTGAGAACATCGCTGTTGTCGAGGCGCAGAGTACATACGGTGAATACTTCGACCGGCGCAGTGTACGCGAGATGGCCGAATATCTGGGCTTCGATGAGAAAGTTGGCTATAGGGTCGTCGACATGACTGAGGATGCTCAGGAACATCAATATCTCGGCTCCCATTTGGGCAATCACCCGGTTTCGGCCGCCTGGCGCGATACCGATTTTCGCATCTCTTTTGCAAAAAACAAGACACATGCATACGCATAC
>SMTZ1_10005840_pt1 | contig 16266 bp, 8 predicted proteins | sample DeeMarSWOR136_30_FD_25667 | JGI IMG/M metagenome (IMG submission 25667)
AGTCGATGAAACCTGGAAAGACTATTTTTCCTTCTAAGTCGATGACATGGGTTATTTCTCCAACCCACTTTTCTGCCTCGTCGTTGTTCCCCACATACACAATCCGGTCTCCTTTGATGGCGACCGCCTCCGCCTCTGGATTCTGTGTATCTACTGTATAAATCGTTCCATCCGAGAGGACAACATCAGCCATCTCCCTTTTTATCTTACCTGGAGATTGATTTCCCATTACAAAAGTAGGTTGGCCACTGCAGTAAAAAATATTTCAGTTTTAATGTAGTTTCCGTCTCATTCAAGGAGACGATTGTATTTCTTCAGTATCTGTTTGACGAGATCATGGGGCAGCGCCCGTATAGTGTGCCCATCAATTCCAGTCAGGGTTTCTGCCGCAACTAAAGCGTTGATGATGGCTTCCTCTGTAGCTTGAACAACAGGTAAAAAAAGACGACCTGTCTGTGAGTTGGTGAGCATGGTCACTTTCGGGGGGACAGGACCTCTGTGGGCTCCCTGATTTGCCGTAGAAAAGACGATAAAAATATCCCCTGAACTGTTGCCAGAATAACTGCCGTTTCGGGCAAGGCCCATTGATGCCCGTCGCGCCAGTCGCTTCAATTGGCGGGCAAGAACTGGGGCATCTGTGGCAATCACGATGATGATAGAACCTTTATCCGCATAAGCGGGAACATCTGAAGGAGATTGTTGGTCAAGGTTGAATTCATCCTCTTTTCCAGTCTCCTCCTTTTTCCAAATCTCTCTGATCTCACGTCCTACAGGGATTCCTGCAATCCTGAGCTCATCCATGCTTCCATAGTTGGCCTGGACCAAGACTCCAATGGTATAGGTGCTGGAGTCAATCGAGACTGTTCGCGAAGCTGTCCCGATGCCACCTTTGAAGCCGTGACAGATCATCCCAGTGCCGCCTCCGACATTTCCTTCGGCAACGGGACCAGAAGCAGCACTTTCAATAGCTTGAAACACATGTTTCTCCTTTATGTGTTGCCCGAGTATATCGTTTAAATGGCCATCCCAGGTCTCGGCTATAACTGGCAGGGAAGCCAAATGACTGTATCTATCTTTCTCTGTGCCCTGCTGCACTCCCCAGGCGATGACCGAATGGTGGACAATTCCGACGCTGAGGGTATTGGTTATCATGACGGGCCCTTCCAAGAAACCCGACTCCTCAACCCAGGTTGTCCCTGTCATTTCGCCGTTGCCGTTCTGAGAGAACCAGCCCGCGAAAACGGGGTTTGGATTTTCCTTTCCTCGGGGAAAAATGGCTGTCACTCCTGTCCGAACAGGCCCGACCCCTACCTGAAGTTCACCATTTCCAGAAATAAGCGTGGTGTGCCCGACCTCCACACCTGAAACGTCAGTGATGGCGTTGAGAGAACCTGGCGTTCCGTCGAAAGGAATGCCCAAGTCGCGGGCACGGGGTTTTTTCTCATCTGCGGCTGGGACCAGAACAAGAGGGAAAATCATCAAGGCAAAAACAGTGAGAAAAAATCTTCGTTTTTTCATTTTAAAAACCTCCTTGTTCAATTGAGAAAAGTTCCCATCTTCCCATTCTCTTCAATCTTTCTCTTCCCTTTCATGATGGGTTAGCTATAGCATACGGAATATTTGATGTCAAAGTTAAAAAATGAGTTCGATTCGAATTTGGAATAACAGAGAAAAAACAATTTGACAAAATGAGAAAATATGGAAATAATCTGCACAAGCAGCGAATGAAAGCTAGTTCCGCATTGCGGAACGATAAGATGTTAATTCGGCGCATGTGAGCTCTCAGGCTAAAAACACAATCTGGATGGTTCAACCCATATCAGTTTACCGCGAAGGATTAGGCTCGAGTTACAGATTGTATTTTAAGACATACTTAAAATATTGCCATGGAAAAAGGGCCTTTAAGAAACCTCCCTTACGTTTCTGGCTGACAAAATCTCTAAATTCGCTAAAAGAGAGGTTATGATGAAAAGCAAGATTTCTATCTTTATGTTAGTCCTCTTAGTGCTATTCATTTCTTGTGCTTCTCCAGAAAAAAAAGCTAAGGAAAGATTGGATCAGTTGGGAATAGAGTACAGCGAGATAAATTTCTATGACGCTGTAACCAAAGGCGAGCTCGAAGTCGTAAAACTTTTCATCGAAGCTGGAATGTCACCCAACGTTATGGAAAACAATATGACTGGCTTAGTTGAGGCATCTAGGAGGGGATATGAAGAAATAGCCCTGGCATTGATTGATGCTGGAGCCGACGTGAATTCACAGGACAGTTATGGGGTGTCGGCTCTGATGTATGCTGCCATTTCAGGCTCTGTTGAGATTATGGAAAAATTGATTGAAGATGGTGCTGATGTCAACACCAAAGACCAAGATGGAAGAACGGCATTAATCGAAGTCCTCGCGACTGAAAACGATCTCCCGATCGATATCATCCAGTCTTTATGTGATGCTGGAGCTGATGTGAATGTGAGATTCAGCGAGGGACTGACTCCTCTGCTCTTAGCGGCCTCTGGGAATCCTGATATTGTGCGCCTGTTAGTCAATGCTGGCGCAGATGTTAATGCAAAGGACGATTATGGAACGACTCCCCTCCAGAGAGCGAAATACAGGCCTGAGAGTATAAAGGTTCTTAAAGAAGCTGGGGCAAAAGAGTAAATGTCCATGAAAAACGAAGGAGATAGAATGGGAAATAAAAATCAAACCTTAGGGCGACGCGAATTTCTGCATCTTGCTGGGACGACAGCCCTGGCTTTAGTTTTACCAGAATTCTTAGTCACAGGAGAAAAGATTTCATTAAATACTTCCCTAATCACCGATGAGGTTTATCTTAAACACGAGACCGGAGAGTTTCATCCGGAAAATCCAAGCCGTCTAAGATCTATCCTCAGCGGACTCGAAGACTCAAATCTCTTCTCATTACTCCAGACCGTAGCTCCTCGTAAAGCCTCGCTGGAATGGGTGGAGCTTGTTCACCGAAAAGAGTACATTGAAATTGTCAAGAAGGATGTCTCAAGTGGGGCTCGGCGTCTATCAACGAGATCAGGCAACACAGCCATCTGTAGGGAATCTTTTGAGGTGGCCTTATGGGCTGTAGGAGGGCTGCTTTCCGCCTGTGATGCAGCGATCTCCGGCAAAACGAGGAATGCCTTCTGTGCTGTCCGTCCTCCAGGCCATCATGCCACACCGAACAGAGGGATGGGCTTCTGCCTTTTTAACAATGTTGCCATTGCCGCGAGATACCTCCAGAAAAGGCATAAGCTGGACAGGGTGCTCATCGTTGACTGGGATGTTCATCACGGGAATGGGACCCAAGATATCTTCTATGAAGATGGAAGCGTCTTCTTTTTCAGTACCCATCAGTGGCCTTGGTATCCCTGGTCAGGAAGTGAGGAGGAAATCGGAGAAGGAGGGGGACGAGGGACGACACTCAACGCGCCCCTGCCTGCTGGATCCGGCGATAAAGAATTGATTGATGCCTTTGAGAATAAATTGCATCCTCAGGCAGATAAATTTAAACCAGATTTCGTTATCATCTCTGCTGGATTCGATTCCCGGATAAAGGATCCACTCGGTCGTTTTAGAGTCACTGATGATGGCTTTAGAAGACTGACTCAAATTATGCTCCATATCGCTGCTGATCATGCTGATGGGCGCCTGATATCTGTGCTTGAAGGCGGCTACAACCTGAAAGGACTCGCCCAGGCCGTTCCCGCTCATGTCGAAACACTCATCAAAGGTGTAATAAAGGATGTCTGATATTGTTAGCTACAGTCCACTAAAAATCATTGACGATTGGTTGATATGCCCCGCGGCTTGCCGCGGGGAACAGATCGTCGGGGGATCCAAGGGGGTATGCCCCCTTGGTCGCAGGGCGCGGGTTCATGCCCCGCCCGAGAAGGGGAGGCAGGGAGTCCGGACGAAGTTCGGGCCGGACGAAGTTCGGGCGACCGTTGGAAGGGGGAACGCGAAGCAGTTCCCCCTCCAAGTTGACTGGGTGCAGAGATATTTAAGGAGCCAGATAAAAATAGTCTCGTTTCATCAACTGATTCTCATTTAAAGACATAAAGGAGGTCAATCATGGGAAAAAGGGTAAGATTTTCTGGTTTAGTCTTTTTAAGCGAACCAGCCATCTGGAGGGCAAATAACTATCCTCTTCTGGCTCTCCAGGCTCCACAGAATAGGAGATGCCGATGAAAACAAACAGATATTACAAGAGATTGATCTGGGTACTCGTCATTATGGTGTTACCATTCTTAGGGCTTCTTACTGAGGCTCCAACCCCCTCATCAGCGAGTGAGGTTGATGCTAACACCCTCTTTGACCCTGCTCTTTACCAGGCCTTGAAGTATCGGTCGATCGGTCCCTACCGAGGTGGCCGGTGCTCTGCCGTTACTGGTGTCGCTAGCCAGCCACACACCTTCTTCATGGGCTCTGGTGGTGTGTGGAAGACAGTTAACGCTGGCCAGGTTTGGAAGAACGTCTCTGATGGGTACTTCGATACAGGTTCCATCGGGGCCATTGATGTGGCAGATTCCGATCCCAACGTTATCTACGTTGGAACTGGCCAGGCCACTATACGGGGCAATGTCTCTGTCGGCTTTGGTGTCTACAAGTCCACTGATGGCGGTGAGACCTGGGTTCATGCTGGACTGCGGGATGTCGGTCAGATATCCAGGATCATCATCCATCCCTCGAATCCTGACACTGTCTACGCTGGGGTAGTCGGCCACGCTTTTGGCCCTAATGAAGAGCGTGGAGTATTCCGCACCGTGGACGGAGGCAAGACTTGGGATAAGATCTTCTACATCAGTCCTAAGACAGGGATCGCGGACCTCGTCATGGACCCTAACAACCCGAGGATACTTTACGCCGCTGCCTGGCATGTAGAGCGAAAACCTTGGACAATCATCTCGGGCAGCGAGGAGTGTGGCCTCTTCAAGACCACTGACGGTGGGGAGAGCTGGTACAAACTCACTAAAGGCTTGCCGGCTGGATTAGTAGGCAAGATAGGAATAGCAGTGTCGCCAGCAAACTCAACCCGCCTGTGGGCCTTGGTGGAGGCCGAAGATGGCGGTCTCTTTCGATCTGACGATGCTGGGAAAAGCTGGCATCGCTTGCAAACAGACCAGAAGCGTAAGCTATACCAACGCAGTTGGTACTACATGCATATCTTTGCCGACCCTAAAAATGAAAACGCCTTGTATATCCTCAACGTCGGTTTCTTCAAGTCTATCGATGGCGGCCGCACCTTCACTCAGATCACGACCTGGCCGCACGGGGACGGCCAAGACATGTGGATCAACCCTGTAGATCCTAACCTCATGATCATCGGTACCGACGGTGGGGCCAGCATTTCCCTAGATAGGGCCAACACTTGGTCGACGATCAACAACCAGCCTACCGCGGAACTCTACTACGTTTACGTCGATGACCAATTCCCCTACCGGATCTACGGGCCTCAGCAGGACAACAGCACTATCTCGTTGCCAAGCAGGTTCCCCTCGCAGCTCACCTTCTACGAGCACTGGTACCAGGTAGGAGGTTGTGAGTGCGCCCAGATTGCGTTCAATCCCAAAGATCCCACCATTGTCTATGCCGGCTGCTACGGTGGCGAGATCACCCGCTACGATGTGAAAACCGGCGAAGCACGCGACATCCTCACCTACCCACAGATGGAGATTGGCAAGGCACCTAAAGACCTGCGCTACAGATTCAACTGGAACGCACCGATCCGTCTCTCCCCCCATAATCCCAACATTCTCTACCACGCTTCCCAGGTGGTACATAAATCCACTGACCAAGGGCAAAGCTGGGAGGTCATCAGCCCAGACCTTTCGCGTAACGAGAAGGAAAAACAGGATTATTCTGGTGAACCCATTACCATGGAGAACACTGGAGTTGAGGTCTACTCCAACATACTCGCTTTCGAGGAGTCGCCTCATACACCCGGTCTGCTGTGGGCCGGCACCGATGACGGTCTCATGCACATCTCTCGTGATGGAGGGAAAAATTGGGAGAATATAACTCCCAAGGGAATGCCGGAGACTGGCTCTGTTAACATCATCGAGCTGTCCTCCCATGATCCTGGCCGAGCCTTCATCGCTGTACTCAACTATTTCTTCGAGGACTATCGACCCTACATTTATAGGACTAATGATTACGGCAAGAATTGGGAGCTATTGACCAACGGGAAGAATGGTATCCCCGGCGATACACCCACACGGGTCGTGAGGGAAGATCCTGATCGAGAAGGACTTCTGTATGCCGGTACAGAGTTTGGTATGTATGTCTCCTTCGATGATGGGAAGCACTGGCAGACCCTCCAGCTTAATCTTCCTAAGATTCCAATCACCGACCTAAAAGTACACCAGAAAGATTTGGTTCTCTCCACGCAGGGACGGAGCTTTTGGATTCTCGATGACATTACGCCTCTGCAGCAGCTCTCAGAAGACATGACAAATATAAGTCACCTGTTCAAACCCAGAGATACTTACCGGATGGATATGGCCCGCAAACGGAATCCTGACTCCCCTTGTGGCGATAATCCACCCAACGGCGCTCTGATTTTCTACTCATTTCCCAAAACACCAGAGGATGAGGCCACCTTGCAGATATTCAATCCTGATGATAAACTCATCCAGACCTACTCCAGCGAGCGTAAGCCCTACCCCCACCCTGATTTGATTAACTTCAACAACTCCGACGGAGACATTAAGGTCTCGAAGAATCCTGGCTTGAACCGTTTCATCTGGGACCTACGTTACCCTGTAGTGAATACTGTCGAGGGAGCCATCGTTTGGGGATATACCGGGGGGCCTTGGGCATCTCCTGGAACCTATCAGGTGAAGTTATCAGTGGGTGAATGGAGTCAGACTCAGTCTTTCAAGGTGCTCAAGGATCCGAGAATTAAGACCACTCAGGCGGAGTTCGATGAGCAGCTCGATTTGCTGTTGAAGATGCGCAACAGCCTGAATCAGATATATGATGGCGTGCGAACTGTTCGGGCAGTGCGGCAGCAAGCCAATGAGCTGGTAGATCGGCTAGGTCAGGCTGGCCATAACGTTGGCGAACTCCAGAAAGCCGCTGCCTTGCTCTCCGGCAAGCTTACGAACATAGAGGAAGAACTCATGCAGCCCAAAAACTCAGCCCACCAAGACACTGAAAATTTCCCCACAAAACTTGACAACCAGCTTGCATACATTTACTGGATGCTCGATGCGACCCATAACCGGCCAACCAACGGTCAGATCGAACGCTTCCAAGATCTTGAGCGAGAAAAGGAAGCCCTGCTGGCCAAGCTCCAGCAGATACTCGATACCGACCTCGCTGCTTTCAACACCATGATCCAAGAAACGGGTGAACCTCCTATCATCCTGCCGAGTCCGACAAAGCAGGTCGAGTAATAGATAAGGCCAAACTAGGTCCTGATTGTGATGAAACCAAATGTGTTAAGTGGAAGAATGATATGATGAAATATCCTTCATCTCTTCTTCTTCAAATACGGTACTCCGTTAGTCATCCAATCCGGGGCAGGTTTTCCCATGAGGTAATGGTCGAAGAACTGTTGCATCCGAACTGTAAGGTCCTTCCGGTTTTCGAGTTTGGTGAGCCCATGTCCTTCTGCTGGATAAGACAATAAAATAACGTTTTTCCCGAGAAAACGAAGCGCGTTATATAATTCTATAGCCTCGATCCAGGCTACAGTGTTATCGGCTGTTCCCTGTAAAAGCAACAGAGGTATGTCCATGCTTCTGGCATGGGTGACTGGAGATTGGTCCCTGTATAGGTCAAAATCATCGAAGGGATTAGTTCCCGTCCTTTGCTGGCCTAGAATATCATAGTGATGGGCATTCGCCCCGTGGCCTTTTTGTATTTCTGGAGACCAACCCCAGAGATGATTGAAATCACTGGCTAAATTCATGACACCTGCACCAGAACCAGCAGCAGCAAACATTTTCGATTTGGTAGCAATATAGGCAGCCCCGTAGCCGCTGAAGCTGAAGCCGTAAATGCCGATGTGCTCAGGATCGGCATAGCCCATCTCGATAACCTTCCTTACCGCAGCTTCCACACATTCGAGAATGTCGTCTCCTGTCGTGCCAGTGTTGAAATGGATGTCCGGCTGCATCAGAAGATAACCTTTACTGACAGATTCCATTAGCAGAGAATTGAAGGATTAGGCATAGCTGGGAGCAAGATGACGATGGAGATTCTGCGAATTTTTTTCGTAGAAATTGACCAACATGGGGAGTTGATGACCGGATTCATAATCCTCGGGGATGGCGAGAGTACCTTGCAAGCGCAACTCATCCTTGTTTGTATAATCAAACAGAATTCGGCGGCCCCAGAGGTACTCGGATTGCCAGGGATTCGCATCAGTCACACGTTTTGGAGAGGAAAAATTTGTGTTGCTGGCATAATAGTCAGGAAAGTCAACAAAACTCTCGATAGTATACATAATTTGGTCAGTATTTTTTGCTTTTATGAGTCTGCCAAAACGCTTGTCTTGATATATAAGCTTGTTTAGTTTTCCGCCTTTTAGCTCAAAAAAGCCCGCCTTTTTTGTCCACTGACCAAAGGCTGATAAAAGTAAGGGCTTGGACAAATCAATGAACCTTTCTTCTGGGTCTAATCTGACATAGCGAAATCGGATTTCTTCCATATCGCCCATTCCACCCGTCAAGTTAGTTGCTTTGCTGCCATCTAGCGGCTGAAGCCAGAGGTCATACTGGTGATTTAAGATCACAGCCTTGCCGTCCTTTGTCCAGCCTGCGACACCGTAAGATGGTTTTGTTCCCGGATAGTCGTATTCTTTGTTAACAAAACTAACTGGAGCGTTTTTTGTAAGGTTGATTTTCTCGTCGATTTCAATTTTATACACCCAGACATTTCCATCTTTCCAATACAGAAAATGCCTGCTGTCTGGAGAGAGCCCCAGAGTGTTCCCCTGAGCTCTAAACATGAGCGTGCGCTCGCCGGTAGCGGTGTTCACCCGATAATAATCTGCGTTTCTTTCCTTCCAATCAGATATATAGGCCTTCTCGTCCTCTCCTATTCCCCATTTTCCATCTCTGGTAATGCGGATAGTCCGCATGTTTTTGTCTGTGAGGCGAACAAACCTATTATTTTTCAGGTTGAATGCAGATCTGTAAGTGAAATTCCTGTCGACCTCGGCTTGAGCGACTTGAACGGACTGGATCCGCTCATCCTCCCCGTGCCAAATATCAACATTCGCAACAGGTTCAGCATCTTCCTTTCTTTCAATTTCTTTTTCCTGTTCTTTTATACCGCAAAATATGATCGAATCATCCTCACTCCAGAAGAGGGATCTCCTTTCGATTGTATCGATTTGTCTTCTTCTTGGTTCCCTTTGCGGGATTACTCTTTCAGAAATGACCATGTTCTCAGGAAAATTCGGATCATGGGCTGGATCATATTCAATTCTGGAGGAGGATTGTCCAGTTAAACCAATAAAGGCAAGAAGGAGATTGTCTTTCAGAGTGAGTTCTTTCTGCTTTATGCCTTTCAAGACAGCAAGAGCAGTCCCTTCTTCATTCCAACTTAGGTGAGCATAATCAGCATGTCCGTTATCCAGCGGCTGACGTACGAAGGTATCAAGATATATGATGTACAATCCATTTCCTTCTTTATCTGCAGCATCAATGGAATAAGTGAGTAATGTTCCTGGTTTATTAAAAGAAAAGCTCCCTACACTTCCGATAAGCTCTTCAAGACCTGTCTCTAAATTCCTAAGAATAAAGTCGGTTCCGTTGTGTTCGGCCTTAGGATCAGATTTAGATTTCTTTACTGCTAAGAATTTAGAGCCTTCTGAAAAACTAAAGGAAGCGACATTATTCCAGGTAAATTTATCACCGGTCTCCAGATTTATCAATTGGGCCTGATTCGGCACAGGTTTCTTGTTTTCGCGGAGTTTTTCAGCCTCTTTTCGGGGCAGATTAATAATAATGGCCAACCATTTTGAGTCATCGGAAAATTGAGGACGGGAGCCTCTGGCAATTTCGTACCCTGTGCCAGCTGCAGGATTTTTTACATACAGCACTTCATCCTTGAGATAAGCATTGGGAAAATGATATCCATAGGTTATCCAGTTCCCATCATTTGATATTGACTCTGAGACAATGCTTCGCCATCGATCGTAATCTTGGATTGATAACACTTTTTTGCCCTTGTGGTCCAAGGCATGAAGAAATGTTGCAGAGATGAAAAAAGCAGCTAACAACATCAGAATTACAAACTTTTTTGGAGATGTCATTTGTTTCCTCCTCTCATGTGTTCGCTAAAATTTATATCACAAGAAAAACTTGCTGGTAAAGTTAGAAGCGACATAACATCAGCATAAAAAAGCAACACATCAAGCTCAAAAATTAGCTGAAAAATTAGCTTGACAAACACAAAATATGTGGGAATAATTTGTCCAAGCAAATAATGAAAATAAATTCCGCATTGCGGAATCGAAAAATAATTAATTGAAATAATGGGGAAAAGAAGGAAAAAAGGGAACGAAAATTAACAGCTTATTCTATATATTAGCCTCTTGATAAAGGAGGTGATGCCTTACGAATGACTGATTACTAGTAAAATAATGGTCAATTATTAAAGGAGGTAAAGTTATGAGGAAATATGGTGTAGTTATCAGTTTAATTGCACTGGTTGCGCTCTTTTTAATGACGAACCAGGGTTTCGCGCAAAGGAGGACAGGTATCATAACAGGGACAGTCAAAGATGACGCAGGAACACCTCTTCCTGGAGTCACAGTAGAGATCAAGAGTCAGTCCCTTATGGGCTCAAAAACTGCGCTTACCGATGCCGAAGGCGAGTTTAGGTTTCTCGCCCTTCCTGTTGGCAGAGATTATGAGGCAACCTTTTCTCTAGATGGGTTCCAGACTTTGACCAGAAGCAATTTGCGGATCACCATGGGGGGAACTGTCTCCTTAGATATTGTTCTGAAACCCGTGACTCTTGAAGAAGAAGTCACTGTAACGGCAGCATCCCCTTTAGTCGATGTAGAGAAATCAAGTTTCTCTTCAACCTACGATTCTGAGGTACTGCAAAGCTTGCCCACCAGGCGATACACATTCTTTGACATGGTACAGGCTTCTCCTGGTCTTACTCCCTCCAGCCGAGGGTCCTCCCGGGTGAGTGCTTTTGGAGGAGGGGATGAAGATAATGCCTATTACATCCAAGGCATTGACATCTCTGCTCCTTCCACTGGTGCTGCCTGGCCCTGGCCCATGCCCGATATCATAGAAGAAGTGGAGGTTACAGGAGTGGGGGCCCCCGCAGAATACGGCAATTTCACTGGGGCTGTCATCAATGTGCTCAGTAAAGGGGGCTCTAACACCTTCCATGGGGCAGTGAAATATTTCATCCAGCATGACAGCCTCACCGGAAACAACACTCCCGATGAGGTATGGCCTTATCACCGCGACCACTGGCATGATGCTATCTTCCAATTGAGCGGCCCTTTCATTAGAGATAAGTTATGGTTCTTTGCTTCTGTTCAGCATCAGGTCGACCGAGCCACAGGCGTTGGGGCTGATCCTGCTTTTGCGCCAGAATACCGGATGACGCCGACGATTGTTGGTAAGATTGATTTCCAGTTGAATAAGAAAAATAAATTCTCCTTATGGGCCCATTACGAAAGCTATCAGAGTCCGGGTTTGCCTACGGAATATAGTCCTGTTGAAACAATCAGCGCTGAAAAGGCTCCGGCCATAGCCCCTACGTTTGAGTGGCTCTCCATGCTGAGTGACAATACCTACTTTGAGATCAAATACGGCGGTTTTTACACCTACCTTAAGTGGGACCCTGTTGATGGTGATTTATCGACTCCCGGTCACACCGATTGGGCAACTGGCTATGATTCAGTCAATGCCATGGGCTTTTACCACTGGAAGACAAACAGGACTCAGATAAACGGATCGCTCACCCATTATGCTCAAGACTTTTTGGAGGGAAACCACGAATTCAAGGTAGGAGTACAATACAGTCACGGCTTTTCTGACTCAATATGGGGTTACCCGGGTGGCGTGAGGTATTACGATTGGTATGGTGAACCCTATGCAGCCTATTTCCGTCTCCCTTATCATTATGGCGGGATTATTGACCAACTCGGAATTTTTGTCGATGATACTTGGGAAGTCACAGACCGCCTGACCCTGAATCTAGGCCTTCGTTTTGACATTAATGATGGCCGCATCCCTGATTTTGATGAGTTAGACGGATCTGAGAATCCGACAGGGACTGTCATCCCCGGTATACCTGATGTTGCAGACTGGAGAAACATATCTCCCAGAGTCGGCCTGAACTTCCAGCTCACTCCGGACAGAAAAACAGTTTTCCGGGCCACTTATGGGCGTTATTACAATGCTCTGATAATAGGAGATTTCGAGGGGGCCACTCCAGCCATATCTCCCCTCTATGCCTACGGATACAACTGGGATACCGGAGCCTATGATGACCTCTGGTACGTTTGGACACCTTTAACCGATTTAGGCCTTGATTCTGACCTGAAGCCCGAATACACAGATCAAATTTCTGTTGCTTTAGAGAGAGAATTATTCCCAAATTTCTCGTTGTCCGCAACTTTCGTTTATAAGAAAACAAAAAACATCATAGGCCGGATCAATACTGCGGCTGAGTATGAAGAGATCCAAGTCCTTGATGAATATTCAGGCGAATATCTGACAGTCTACGATCAGGTCTCACCGATTCAAAACTTCTATTTAGTCACCAATAACGGAAATGAGATGACTTACAGAGGTTTAATGCTGGTCGCCAACAAACGCCTGTCCAATAACTTCCAATTCTACACTTCATTTACCTGGTCCAGGGCCTGGTATGTTCCAAAGGGATACACAGACAAGAACTCGCTCGTCAACGGCGAAGGACCCACAAGCCGTGACAGAAGATGGATGGTCAAATGCGGCGGGGCTTACTTTGCTCCTTTTGGCATAGTTCTTGGAGCTAATGTGATCTGGGAACAGGGCTCTCCCTGGGAGAGAGATATTCGAGTCCGGCTTAACCAGGGATCTCGGACGATTAATGCCGAGCCTGAGGGAAGCAGCCGATTTCCCAATCATCTTTATTTTGATTTCAAGGTTGAGAAAGGTTTCACAATCTACGACCGGTACAAAGCGGTAATCAGCTTCGATGTCATTAACCTGTTCAACATGGATACCAATTTGGGATATGTTAGCTATCAAGCGGAGAGTCCAAGCTGGATGCTCCCCAGCAGTATAGTGTTGCCCAGGAGGGCCATTCTTGGAGTAAGGCTCGAATTCTAGGACGTTTTTGCCTAAATCAGTAAGCAAGGGAGGTCTTCTAAAAGACCTCCCCTGCTTCTTTACTGACGGGCGTTAAAGGAGCGTATTCCTCTACAGCTATAAAAAAATTTATCACATAAGCAGAACAACAAAATTTTTTCTTACCAGGCTGAAATACACTTTACCGCATAAATGTCTTCATGCAATATATTCAGTTAAATGGAGGTTAAGATGAATTTGGTTAAAAGGAATTATGTGATCATATTGTGGGCAGTAATTTACTTATTTCTCTTCTCTCTGGTTTCCTTCGCTCAACAAATTCCTACTCCAAAGGAAATCCTTGGGTTTGAGCCGGGTGCTGATTATCATCTGCTCACCTATGAACAATCTCTGAAATATTATCAGACCTTAGCAGAGGCGACAGATATGGTCAAGCTTGAGCACATCGGGGACTCAAGTCTGGGAAAATCGATGATGGCCGTGATTATCTCCTCTGCGGAGAACATGGCCAATCTCGAGCGCTACCGCGAAATATCGCTCAAGCTGGCTCGCGTCAAGGGATTAACCGATGAACAGGCCAAAACCCTGGCCCGAGAGGGAAAGGCTATTGTTTACATTGACGCGGGAATGCATGCCAGTGAGGTGGCTCCGGTTCAGACGCTGCCAAACCTGGCCTATGAGCTGGTGACTTCTGAGGAACCCTATATTCAGAGCATCAGGAAGAATGTGATCGTCATCCTGCTTAATGCGAATCCTGACGGACAAACCATGATTGCCGACTGGTATCATCGGAACCTGGGCACTCCTTACGAGTTGAGCCCCATGCCCTGGCTGTATGACAAATATACCGGGCATGATAATAACCACGATGCTTACATGTTGACTCAGAAAGAGGTGATCAATAAAGCGACCTTCAAAATCAAGCGCTGGCATCCAATGATCGTCTACTGCAACCATCAATCAGCTCCCTTTCCGGCCCGGATCTATGTTTATCCCGCCGATGACCCTATTAATCCCAATCAACATCCTCTTGTTATCCACTGGAAAAATTTTCTTTCCTCCAATATGGGCCTCCATCTGGAATATCATGGTCTGCCAGGCACCATAGCCCTTTCCCCGCTCTATGCTCCGCAGGGGACCTGGAACGGATGGGATACCTGGTATGTTGGCTATTCGGATACCATCGGGGATTACTTTAACTGTGCTACTCAGATGACCGAAACGGCCGCAGCCGGTTATGCCACGCCCAGATTTTATACTGTCAGGGATTTTCCTGAATGGGCAAGAGACCTCAGGAACAGCACCCTCTACCCTAACCCCTGGAAAGGAGGCTGGTGGCGGCTGAGGGATGCGGCGGACTACATCCAGATGGCGTCTCTGGCCATCTGTGAGGTTGCCGATAAGTTCAAAGACAAGCTTTTATACAGTGTTTATCTGGAAGGAAAGAGCAGTATTGACCGGTTCTCCAAGGAACCTCCCTTTGCCTATGTCATTCCAACCGAGCAGAGAGATCCCATTGTCGCCTCCTACATGCTGAGCCGATTCGAGCCTTATGACATAGAGATTTACCGCGCTCAAGAAGATTTTATGGTCAATGGACAGAAATGCCGAAAAGGAAGCTATGTGATTCCGATGAATCAACCCTATGCTCTCTATATCAAGGCAGTCATGGAAGTCCAGCATTATCCAGATCTGCACCAATGGCCGGGCGGCCCTCCGACGAGGCCGGACGAGATTGTTGCCTGGACTTTTCCCTACATCTTCGGAGTCAAGGCCATTGCTGCTGACCACCCCTTAGAGGTTAAGTGGGAACGAGTAGAAAAAGTAGAATCCCCGCCAGGGAAGGTGGAAGGAAGCGGTAATGCAGGCTACATACTGGGGCATGAATCCAACACCTCTCTCATCGCTGTCAACAGACTCATGAAAGAAGGCGCTAAGGTGTCCTGGGCTAACGACCCTTTTACCGTCCAGGGACGCCGATATCCTGTGGGGACTATCATTATTTCTCCTCAAAGAGTGACCCCTGATAAGATCAGAAGTATAGCCAAAAAGCTTTCTCTGCAGTTTACTGCTGTGAGCAGTATACCGACGGTTTCAGCCCTTCAGCTTAAACCTATTAACATAGGTTTATACAGATCGTGGGTGGCCAACATGGACGAGGGTTACACCCGCTGGCTGTTTGAACAGTATGAATTCCCTTTCGAGAATATATACGATGCGGACATTAAAGCGGGCAGTTTGAAGGAACGCTTTAATGTCATTGTCCTGCCCAGCAGGCCGGGCGGCCGAAGAGCTAGCGAGACTATCCTCCATGGCCACGCTCCGGGAAGTGTGCCGCCCCAATACACGGGCGGCATCACAGAGTTGGGGGCTGATAATCTCCGTCAGTTTGTCGAAGAGGGCGGTACTCTGGTCTGTGTCGGCAGTTCCTGCCTTTTTGCTATCGAGCAGTTCCGTCTGCCCGTAAAAGACTCTGTCCGAGGAAAGGAGATAAAGGAGTTTTACTGTCCTGGCTCTCTGGTGAAGATTATCTCCGATATCAATCATCCAGTTGCCTACGGAATGGAAGAGGCTTGTGCTGGTTTCTTCTGGAATAACAGCGTTTTTGAGATACAGTCTGAGACCGAGGGGGCTGATCGATATCGGATTATCACCAAGTATGGCGACAAAGGACTGTTTATGAGCGGAAGGCTGATAGGAGAGGAGCATATGAAAGGGAAGGCAGCTGCACTTGAGATTCCATTTGGCAAGGGAAAGATCATCCTCTTCGGCTTTCGGGTAAAGTTTCGGGCTTCGGTTCCGGTGACCTTTAAGCTCTTCTTTAATTCGCTTTACTACGGCCCCAGCTCACACTGAGATTTTAAGACACATAGAAAACAGTCCTTATTTTAGCTGATGCAGCGGCCTGAAGCCACCCTCAGCCCCCGAACCCCCAGGGAACCAGTCCCGTCGGTTCCCCCCGTCGGAAAAGCCGAATCCCGGA
>SMTZ1_10003294_pt1 | contig 16264 bp, 15 predicted proteins | sample DeeMarSWOR136_30_FD_25667 | JGI IMG/M metagenome (IMG submission 25667)
CAACACAATCTATTCAGCCAACCTCAGAAATATGAATGATATGATCTATTAAGGCATTCAAATCAACTTTGTTATTTCCTTTAACTATTTTTTTATAATACTCCATTTCTGCTTGATTTAAGATATCTGGGTTATCTTCATTACCTTTGATTTTTTCTTGGAACCATGCCTTATATTTTTCCATATTTTCTAATACTTGCTTGTTGATTTCTTTTTTAAGAAAACCTGGAAAAAAATTTACACCAATGTAACCATTTCTTTCAGCAATTTCTTTTATTAAATTATCAGGTATATTACGAGAAATGTCGCATAATGCTCTTGAGGAGGAATGGGATGCCATAATAGGCATTGAGGATATCTCTAGGACATCTTCAACAGTTTTGTCAGATGCATGAGATACATCAATAATCATTCCCAATTTGTTCATTTTAGCAATTATCTTTTTTCCAAGGTTATTTACACCCTTCCATTTTGGACAATCACCTGATGAGTCAGCCCAGTCAGTATTTTTTGTATGAGTCAAAGTCATACTTTTAAAACCAAGGAAATAAAACAGCTCAAGAATTTCAGTTGAGTTTTCTATTATATGACCACCTTCAAGAGATAAAAAGCAAGCAAGCTTTCCTTTTGAGATCGATGATTCCATTTCACTGGTTGATGTAACTTTTTCTGCATATCCTTTTGAAAATAATTTATTATCAAGAGAATAATATAATAGTAATGCTTTTTTTATAGATCTATAAGGTGAATATACAGGATTTACATATATTGCAAAAACCTGGGCTCTCAGTCCACCTTTTTTAATTTTATTCAAGCTTAAATGACTTTTATTTTCTTTAATAAAGTAAGACGAATCATCAAATAAAACATTTGCAGTGTCACAATGGGCATCAAAAATTAATAATTCCTTATTTTTTATTTTCAACCAAAGTCCTCCCTTAAATAAATTAATCAATAATAATTTTAATGAAATTAATTGTCTATTTTAGAATGTCATATCTTAATTCTGCATTTTTAATAAGTTCGACTTTAGATCCATCTTTTTGGATTAAGTTAAGTGTTTTTGCTTCAACTGGGGCACCTTTTGGATAACAAATATCCTGATGAACATCGCTTTTTACCTTTCCACCTAGATGGGTACTCAGACCAAATGCTATATGTAAACCCGAGACTTTTTCGTCTTCAAGAACATTTCCAGTAACAACTGCCTTTGGATTGCAACCGATACCCAGCTCTGCAATATTTTTTCGCGAATCATTTTCCTTAAAAAAAATCCGTTTTTCATCTGCTTTTTTTCCTTTACCAATTATATCAACAATCTTGTTTTTTTCTACAATATATTTTACAAGTTCACCATTATATTTTACAGGCCAGATTCCTTTAGTTTTGCTGATACCAAATTCTTTGATTTCATCAGAAGCACCCTCATAAGGTGCCTTATATGCTTCACCACTTGGAAAGTTAATACCTTGACCATATTTAGTGCAATCGCCAGTATCTGCATGTGCAATACGATTTCTTAAATCAATATTCAAAATATCACCTGTTGAAAATAATACCTCTGCACCAACAGATTTGTTAAGCAATTTTTCTATTGCTATAGCGTACTTTTTCACATCTTGATAGTTTGCTTTTAGTGCAGTATTTTCCATTCTTCTTTCAATACCTGGCATGCTAGCACCCCGTGTAGTTGATCCTTCAGCTCTGCATATTGGTAATATTGATGAAGTTGCAGAGTACTGAGTCATTGCAAGTACAAGATTTGAATTTTTAACAGCCGTAATTACTTCTTCTGGCAGAGGTTTATTGTTTAATCCTGTAGCTTTATATTCCATCCAATCAACTGAAAAACCAGTTTTATTACCCATTTTTTTAAATATCTGATACCAGTCTTTAGCCATTTCTCTACGATCTGACCATTTTTTATTATCTTTAATATCGTCATGTGGTTTGTCTACTAAAAATAATACTTTTTCTCCAGATTTAGGTGCAAATACGTCTTTAAACATCTTTATTTTTTCTTCTTCTTGCATTTTTCCTTCACCAATTAAAAAACCCTTAACAATTATTTCTTTATAAATCTAAATAATCTAAAAAAGTTTAATTTTATAGATAATTTCTTGAAGTTTTTTAAAAAAAAGATTTTATAAGGTACTAATCATTATCACCTTTAGTATTTGAGGGAGAAAAATGACATATTGTTCAAAATGTGGAACAAAAAACGAGGATGAGGCTGAATTTTGTAAAAAGTGCGGTAGTTCTTTAACTGGTAAAGGTAAAGAACATAAAAGAGGAGAGCCATGTGAAGAGGAATGTGTTGTTGGTCAACGTAGTCCATATGCTCCTATTTTCTGGGGGGTTATTGTTATTCTCGTTGGTCTATGGATTCTTTTTGAATTCGTTTTAAAAAATACAGTTTTTAAGGATCAATTTCCAGATTGGATTCAAAACTTTGAGTTTTGGTGGATTATTGGTCTTGTAATTGCAATAGCAGTTATTATGACAGGTGTTCGAATTCTGGTTAAGAAGTAATATCAATACATCTTACATGATTTATTACAATTTTCACAGATTTTACTATGATTCCAATTGGATAACTGAATTCTTGTATCTAACCAAAGATATGATAGAATTATACTCATCATTCCATAGATTTTATTACTAGTTATTTCTGTAACACCAATGAAAATTATTAAAAAACTAATAACCAGAAGAATATTGGAAATAATATGAATGAATGTATTTCTAATATTTAGGACGATTTCAATTAAGACAAGACCAATTATTATAAATCCAAATATAACTAAATATACAAATATATCTGAGGGCAGTTTTATGTGATTTATCATATAGATAATAATAAAAAAAATTGAAATCAAGCATCCTATAGCTAAGCCAAGACATCCTGCACAATATATTTTATTTTTTATTCTTATTGTGTGATTTTTAAATTGATTACAATCAGGATGATGACCATAACGTCTTCGTTCAGTTTTTTGAATATATTTGTTTGATTTATTAAAAATTTTATGTTTTAATTTTCTTCTAATCCAACCTGGATAAATCGTAAGTGAAATACCAATTAAACAACTTATAATAAAAAATCCACTTACAAATAATCTATCGTTTATTTTAATAGTATTCAAATTTGACATGCTCAAAAATACTAATAAAAGTAAGATTATTGCTGCAATAATTGAAAGAAAGATATATTGAACAACTTGATAGCTTTTTTTCAAATTAATCACCTAAACATACTAATTAGTCCAAATTAATTTTAATTATTGTTTGACATGAAGTTATACATTTTATATCTTTACATTTCTTACGGAATATAATCATTTTAATAAATACTATTAAGTGCCATTACATTTAATAATCAATAAGAAATGTTTGTATTGAGGGAGGTATTAAAAAATGAACAAACTAAGGGATTTGTTTAGTAAAACATTGGTAGTTGGAGTTTTAGTTTTATTTATTGGTATGGGTATTAATCCAACTATTGCAATTGATAATGAAAAGAAATCTAATATATCAATAAGTTCTGGTAATACTCTTTATGTTGGTGGAACAGGAGAAGGTAATTACACTCGTATTCAGGATGCAATAGATGATGCAAGTAATGGCGATACTTTATACGTGTATGATGATAGTTCACCTTATTATGAGAATGTATTTATTAATAAGTCCATGAACCTATTTGGTGAAGACAAAGATACAACAGTTATCGATGGCAATAAATTAGGGAATGTTGTAAAAATATTTAGAGATTGGGTAAATGTTAGTGGTTTTACAATCCAAAATAGTAATGAGGATTGGTTCCCGAATTTTGCAGGTATAAACATCAGGGCAAATTATACAACTATCTCAAATAACATAATAAAAAATAATAGTATAGGTATTGCAATCTGGCGGAATTATGATAATCCAAGGTTTAACCACTATCTACATAATAATCAAATTTTAGATAACAAAATACTCTCAAACAATGTTATTGGAATTTGGTTTAGTCATTGTAATTTTTCAACTATAATAAATAACATTGTATTAAACAATAGTCAATGCGGTATTCATACTAACTTTGCTAATTACAATATTATATCTGGAAATCATATTGAAAATAATAAAGATGGAATCACAATATATCAGGATAGTGAAAACAATGAAATTATAAGAAACAATGTTACAAATAGCAAACATCGAGGTATATTTTTAATAGAATCTACGAACAACAATATTTCTTCGAATAATTTTATTAAAAATAAATGGGGAAATGCTAAATTTATTTACGATATAAAAAAAAGAGGAAATAAATGGAATGGGAATTATTGGGGTGATTCAAAAGAACAACCTCATATTATATTCGGCAGACTTAGCTTATGGTCTTATTCGTTTGGATTTGGAATAATTCCTTGGATAAATATTGATTTAGATCCAGCACAAGAACCATATTACATATAAATTTTTTTAGTTGATTTCTAATGTAAGAAAAATAATAATAAAAGAAAAATTTTTAAGATATATTAGAAAACTATATCAATCTCCTTAATTTTGTCAAAACATGCTGACCAGCCATATGACGATACATTATTCTTTTTAACTTTTTTTTAGAAAATATTCCTGCAATATTTCGTCTATAAGAGCCATAAAAATTACGATAACATCTCCAAAGTTCTTCTTGAACTTCCTTTCTTGAAAGTGTTTCAGTTGGCATAATAGCATGAGCCATATCATAGTTTGAATAATTTAAATCATCAATCCAGCCATTTCTTTTTGCTTCTTCAAAATATATTGTACCTGGATAAGGAGTTAGTACAGTATAAATCGCAAGGTCTGATTCAAGATCTATCGAAAACTGTCTTAATTGTTCAATTGATTCATGTGTATCCTTTCTACTGCCGATAACAAACATAGCATGTGAAAAAACATCATTTTCATTTAGAACTTTCATAGCTTTATAGGCATCAGCGGTATTTGTATTCTTTTTATATTCTTTAAGAATTTCTTTGGAATGATTTTCAACCCCACACATGATCCAGTATGTACCAACCTCTCGTAATTTTTTAATTATATCTGGATATTTTGCTACATCATCTGTTCTTGCTTGGAAAAACAGCATGATATCTTCTTTACATTTCCTATTTTTTAGTTCATTATAGAGTTTCTTTCCTCTAACTCGTAGTTTAGTATTATCATCCGTAAACCATAAAAAAACTCCACCAAAGGTTTCATTTAGATACTCAATTTCATCTGCAATTCGTTTTATTGATTTTGTTCTCCACATCCCTCCCCAATGATTCCACTGTGTACAAAATGAACATTTATACTCACATCCTCTTGCTCCTTCAAGCACCATATATCTAGTATTTTTACCTGCCATCATGGAAAAATGATACTCTTTGAGATAATCCTCTATCAGATGATAAGCAGGATATGGTAGGCTATTAAGATTTTTTATAAAAGGTCTGGGAGGTGTATGAATTATTTTTTCTTTATGTTTAAAAGATAGTCCCTTTATTTTATCGGTTTTTTTTCCATTGTTTATTGATTTTATAAACTCAACAAGAGTTTGTTCTCCTTCTCCTCTTATTATATAATCAATTTCAGGGAAATCATTTAGTGATTCATCAGGTACAGAGGAAAAATGTATCCCTCCAACAATTGTTATAATATTTTCATTTACTTTTTTTGCTAATTCTGATGTTTTTACACAAGTATATGCATTGCATGTAAATCCAGAGGTTAATACAATAGAGGGCTTAGAAGATTCTATATATTTTGTAAGTCCATCCCAGTTCATTTGTTCTGCTTGGCAATCAAGAATTTCTATTTCTATATCGGGTAGCTCTCGTTCAACATATGCTGCTAGAATTAGTAGAGTTGTTGGTGGCGGACAATATTCTCCCATTACAAACCAATAATGTCTAGGTGGTTCTACAAATAATAATTTTCTAAATTTCATTTTCCTCCATTTCGTGTATAATAAAAACCTTATTGAAATATGTTATTGTAAAGTTTAAAAAAAAAGGTCTGGGAAATGAGGGAAAGTGAAATTCTCTCATCTCACCCAGGAACTTTTATGTTCCGGTTTAGTACTGTAATATTTTTATATTCTCCTCCAGACCTCAATTATGCTACATGTGTTTTGTAAATAAAAATTTTTCGGGTAAAAGCCCGCAGTTATTTATTTTTTTATTTTTTTTTAATATATTGATTAGAAATAAAATATTTGCTATAAACAAGTATAACCAAATTAATTTTTAAACTCTGTCTTTATCTTTTAGTCAATATTCGAAATCCCGTTAGAATAATTGCTATAGCAATAATTAGAACTATTAGCCCCCAGAATGAAAAATCATGCATTCCCATTGGTAGATATGAACTGGGAATAACAAATGAAAAGATAATCCAAAGACCAAAAAGAATAACAACTATTCCCCAAAAAACCGGGACAAATGGATTTTGTTTACTGCCTGCACATACACAGTCATCATCTTTTTCATGTCCTCTTATTATTCCTGCTAATGATTCTCCACATTTCTTACAAAAATCTGCATCTTCGTCATTTTTAGTTCCACATCTGGAGCAATATGTCATATTTTTACCTCAGAATAATATCTGAATATTTCTTTTTTATTTAACTATTACTTGTTTTTAAAAATGCATTTTGGAGAAGTAAATATTGAAAAGGTACCTTGATAAAATTAAAGGCAATATTCTTATAATTAACAAAGATACTTTTGTAAAAAATCGTTTGGAGGATTACAATGAATAGTTCTACAGCAAATATTGATTCTCTTCTAAAAGAAGCTATGAATAGTGAAAAAAAAGCAAAGGAATTTTATTTATATGCATCCGAAAAAGCAAAGAGCAAAGCAGGAAAAAAATTGTTTAAAGAACTCGCTGACTTTGAACAAAACCACTATAATCGGGTTAAAAGTATTATCGAATCTAGAGATATTGGAAAAAAAGTTGGTAATACTTCAAAAGATCAAGACCTACCAAAAGTAAGAGCAGAAATTGAAGGAGAACTTGAACCAAACAAAGATGAAGTAATAATGGTAATAAACTTAGCAATTCAAGCAGAAAAAAATGCACAAGAAAGATATATTAAAATTGCTAAAATGCTTGAAGATTCCAAGGAAAAAGAAATTTTTAATAATCTTGCTCAAGATGAGAGAAACCATCAAAAAATACTAGAAGATGAGTTTTATCATATATCAAACAAAGGAACAATTGTATGGGAATAATATTTTTATTCTCTTTCTCTCATTGATTGAATTATTTCTTTACCAAAATCCGTAAGTTTGTAAATTTTTACATTTTTACTAGTTTCAACTTGTTCGACGATGTTAAGACTTAAAAGTGAGTCATCATCCTTGTATCTTGTACTCATACCTCTAATTGCACCTATTACATTTGTCGGTGTTGTTTTTACATTATAGGCAATATCAGATGTGTAACTACCACTGGGGCTAATCTCAAAAAGGTAATCAGCAATTTTCTTTCTGACATTGCTTCTCCTAAGAGACCTTATAACAAAAGGCCTAAGGTTATCTGGAGAGGCTACTGTCTTGTCTCCATCCTGCATCCCATCCACTTCAAATTATATATATAAAAAACTGTTTTAATAAGTTATCGCTAATATGAATATTCACTTGCACATTTACCTGCATATTCATATGCATTTAGAGAATGTATTTTTTAGACCATATGCTTTCGAATAAGAGATTTTATTGTTCCTGAGGTACCAAATGTTTCAATGGATACTTTATTTGATGATATCTTTTTAATCGATTTAAGTAGTTTAATTGTATTATCCTTCTCAGTATGGTTACATCTTAAAATTCCAGTTTTTCCATTAAATCTGATTAAACGGATACCCATATTATAACAATTAGAAGTAAAAAGATTTGCACATTTTGATTTTATTTCCTGGTTTATATCAGCTTTTAAAATTTCGGAATTTTTTGAAGATGGTCTAACAATAAAACATATGTACCTATGTCTTTTATTTACATTAACTATATTTACACCTCAAAATAGTAATTTTTATTCAGATTCAATACGAGGTGCAAGTAAGTATGTTACATGACCTTTTTTATCGGCAATATCAAATTCAACTCTGATGGGATTGTCATTTCCTATCATAATTGTTATTGGATCTTCCCCTCTTACTGGCTTTATCATATTACTGAAATAATCAATTGAAAAAAGACTTTTACATTTAGTACTGGTATTGAGTTCAACAAGAAGATCCTTTGGAAGTTTTAGGTTAACCGTATCTGTATCGCCTTCAGCAAACAACTCAAAATTGTTTTTATCAACAGTTAACGCAAGATGATCTGAAACTGCTTCAGATGCTCTCACTCCTTGATTGAGTTCAGAAGCCTTTAAAACAACCTTACCAGGAAGATTAAGATTAGGCATTTTTGGATCTGGCATTCCTGCTGTATCAATAAGCCCCATCTTTCGAATAAGATTACCAATTTTAACAATAAGTCTGTTAGATTCTTCATCATAATCAAGTGATACCATATCTCCAGAACTTGATAGTCGCATGATACTACCAAGTTTGTCCATATCTACTCCAAGTTCCATATCTGTTGCTTTGAACTCATCAAAAGCCTTACTATTAACTTCGAGATCTACCATTGCGACATGTGCTGGATCAACAGCTCTAAGAGAAATTCCTTTAGGAGTAATATTAAACTTTACTTCATTTACCAATGGAGATGTTACATCTATTATACCCTTAAGTACATCTGATTTTACTTTAGCATTAAACATCTTTTTTCTCCCCCAACGATATTATGAGTTATAAGATTTTAAAGGAAATAAATACGTTTTGTGTTTATAACAATGACGGTATTTTACTAACAATTTTATAGCTTTTTTATTCTTGTTAGCAATGAAATACCTATAAAACCATTTCTTACAACAAAACCAATTAGAGATACTTTACCAACCCACCAAGAAACGCCATAAAATCCTATTGACATTACTCTATGAGGCCCTACGACTGTTGTTGAATTATTACCTTTAATTTGTGATATTTCAGTACGGGCTTTTTTATCATTTTTATATTGACAAAATATCAATGGAACGATAATAAAAGTCCTGAAATATGGGGGTAGAAATGGAAATAATTTATATAACTTAAAAAATTGGACACGTGAGTTGAATCTAATATGAAGACCTCTACCACGTGATCTAATTTTCATTATTAGTTCTTGAGTTATATTGTCGTCTTCAGCTAAACTTTTTATTAATGCATCATTTTCCAAAAGCTCCAAACATTTTTCTTCTATTGCATCCTCGATATCTTTACCCTCTTCAAGCTCAATTTCAACTTCAAATGGAGTACTTGAACCATCAAACTCATGTTTAAACAAGGTTACAGTTATAGTGTTTTCATTCTTTTCAGATGAAATCTTTTCAGTTTCTAGATTATAAAAATTCTGAACTTTTTCACCAGATACAACTGCTATACCTGATGTTAGGAATCCTAATACTACAAGAATCACAATTAGTTTTTTTGGCAATTGTATTTCCCCCAAATTTATGTTTGCAATCAACCTGATATATAGTAGTTTATATATTAATATTACTTTATATTATATATAAACTTTCCTAATCTTCTCTCCATTTATGTTTACATTTAGTACAAGTATAAAATCTGCTTTCTGGTTCATCACTTCCTCTCATTTGTCTTAATATCCAGAAAGCTTCATTATTTGCACATTTTGGACATTTGATTTTTGTTTTTGGTAAAACACTACCTGAATCTTCTTCAAGAAGTGTCAATTCTTTTTCTTTTTGTTTGGTTACAACTATAGTTTTACCTTTCTTGTCCTTTTTATAACCACATTTACGACATACAATATTATTATCTTTTGGGTACATTAGGCTCTTACATTTCGGGCAAAACATATTATTCAATGCTCCTTAGGATATCTTTTAATATAAGATTATGATCAAATGATAAATCAGGTAAATTATTAAGATTAAAAAATTTTGCATCGGTGGCATCATCATTACTTTTTAGTTCTCCACCCTTTATATCTAATAAATATACGATTGTTACTACATGCCCCCTCGGATCTCTATCAGGATCAGAATATACCCCAACAATTTTTTTTATACTTGTTTTTAACCCTGTTTCTTCATATACTTCTCTTACTACCGTATCCTCAACTTTTTCACCATATTCAACAAATCCACCAGGTAGAGCCCATTTTCCTTTAAATGGTTTATTTCTTCGTTTAATTAAAAGAATTTTATCTTTCTTTAAGACAGCACCATCAGCTGTTAATTTTGGATTTTTATAACTCATTAACCAAGAGAATAACAACTATATATTTAACATTTAACAAAAACTAGGTTTGATTATATATCTCATTAATCTGATATTGATTCCCAAAATGTGTGGAGATCTTTTTGTAATTCTGATTTCCAAACATTAAATGTATGCGAATCAAGGTCTCCTCTCTTTTTAATTCCTTTAAAAAATCTTGTGCGTGTTTTATTTATTTTTCCATTATTCTCTTTCAAATGCATCCCTCTCTGGTTTTTGGAAAATTAAAAATAGGAATCTGATTTATTTATCTTTTTTGCATGTAAATATACAATCGGATATACATATCAATTTTTTATTATTTTGTCAGTAAGATTCAAAAACTATTACGTTATGTTCCATCGGCAAATAGGGCTCGTGGTCTAGTGGTTATGACATCTAAAAAAACTTGACGATTTTCGTCGAGAAAAGTGACGAGAATCTCTGCATTATTTTCCACGGACTTTATAAAATTCTTCTTTTTTTCTTTTGATTTAATCTTTAAGGACAAGTAAGAAAAAATAAATGGAAATCAGATGAATAACATCTGATCCCGGTATACATTTAGCTGTTTTTAGAACCATTCATATAACCAGCCGTATGCTTCCATTACTGGATAATAATCCCTGGCATTAGCAGTACCTGGAATAATGTATGGTGTGTCTCCTATACCGTCACCATCTGCGTCAACGCCATTGTAATTATCCCAGTGGTTACCCTCACCGATGGAATTATACAAAAATGTATTATTTTCAGATGTATTCCAATTTGTACCAGTTCCAAAATCCAATGCTTGAGGAAACATGACACCACCGTTACGGATGAAATCATTCCAAAAAACGGAATTACCAATAGATGACACAGTTAGAATGTTAACACCTGAAAGGGAGTTATCAGATATATTATTCCCAATGATTGAATTATATGAGGAACCAGACAAATATATACCCTTATCGTTCTCCCTTATAATACAGTTCATAATCGTATTATCTGATGCGCCACATAGATATATCCCGTAATTACTCGCGTTATATACATCGCAGAATAGTATCTTATTGTTATCTGAATTATCAAGACATATTCCCCATGTTGGGGATGGTGGACCCGTAGGCTCAGGTGGCGTAGCATCAATCATGCATTCCATAATATAGTTATCATCAGCGTTTTCAATATACACTCCGTAATCATTCAAAGTAAACACATTATCGTCACATACAGGTTGCTCAAAAATGGAAGGTGATCCAACTATATTACCATCTGAACCTGAAATAAATATTCCATAGCTGTTATTTGTAAAATTGCAATGCATAATCCTATTCTGATCAGCATTATTTTCAAGCTTTACACCATAAATAGAGTTTGAAATTGTGCAATTACTGATGATACTGTTGGATGATCCATAGAGACGTATACCAGTTGTTGCATTTTCAATTATGACTTTGTCAAGTAACACAGAATTATTAATAATATTTAATGCAACTCCAGAGCCATTAATAACCACATAATTCTTATCTTCTCCATAAATTGAAATCCCTTTATTAACAGTGATACCGCTATCGTACTCCCCATTGAACACATAGAGTAAACTCTTGTCAGAAACATCATTGATTCCCTCCGGGATTGTATCCCATTTATGATTTATTGGATCATCTGAACGGTAGCTATCATCAACTAATGCACCAGCAATATAAACAATATCACTTGTTGTATTCACATCACCATCATCATCTGTTACCACAAGGGTCACAGTATATACCCCAGGTTGAGAATATGAATGCTCTGTGATATTTCCATAACCAACTGTTTCATCCCCGTAGTACCAGGTTGCATTCATAATATTCCCTTCAGTATCAGAAGATGTAGAGGTAAATGTGATGGGTTTATTGAAACATTCCACAGTAGAACTTGTAGTAAATGAAGCAGCTGGTATCCAACCACTAACATGCAGCTTCTTTGTTTTACTAGCATTCAGTCCATTGCTATCTTCAATGGTCAAAGTAACATAATAACTTCCCTTAGAATCATACCAATGAATGGGGTTTTCCTCAGTGGAATATTCTCCATCACCGAAATCCCAACTCCAATTTGTTATACTTGCACCAGGTGATGGATGTGATTCATCTGTAAATTGAAACTTTTTCTTATAATTTTGAATAAGCTCCCAGGTGAAATCTGCCATAGGTTGACCATATGGTTTCAGATAAATGGTTTGGTTACATTCATCCATGGTATTGCTTTGAATATCTTTAATTACAAGCCTGGCTGTATAGTAATTCTCAGGTACATCAGAAAAAAGGGTAACATTTAGATAACCGCTGGTCGTATTATTTTTATTAAATGGTATCCAACTAGTATTATTCATATAAGACGCAGGCTCACCTGTTGTTATGTTATATAGACAGGCTGTTACATTCCCGAAAAGCGAGGTATTGGTATCACTGCTTATATTGAATATGAGGCATGTTGAATCGATATTTCCATCATTATCCATGTCAAATGTTGTGTTACTACAATTATCAAATGAAAAATCTGGATCTAGTAGGAGATGCAGTGCTACTGAGGCTACAACCTCGGATTCAAGCTGAAAAGTACCGTTATCTAAAACTTCAATGATATCACCTTTGGTGTGATTCATACCATCATGATGATAATTGCTATACGGGCCTCTGCTAAATTGTATGCAGGCATCGGCACAGTTTGCTCTATCTTTCCCAAATATCTGACTATCCTCACCCCATAGACCATCATATGTTATTACATCTATATAACCAGGACCTGTTTCATTTGTCCGTGGTGTATACTCCAAAGCATCTGTTAGGTTTTTTGCAAGTTTGTATAACCAGCTTTGGTCTGATGCTAGTTCAAAATTCATCTTTATAGGTTCATTATAATAGTTTAGTCCTGTTCGATTATAATGACCAAAGTTACCAGGATTGATTACATAGATAATGTTTTCGTTTTCGGCACTTTTGACGTGTTCTTTTATGTAGTCTTTTGCTCCTCTTATTCCTGGTTCTTCTGCTCCGAAGGCGATGAATTTTACTGTGTGTTTAAGCTTGGATTCAAGTTCATGGTCTTTTATGTATTTAGCTATTCCTAGTACTAGAGCGGTTTCTGCTGCTTCATCAATGGTTCCTTGGTTCCACATGCAGTCATAATGAGCGCAAATAATACTTACCTTGCTGGGGTCTGTTCCGTTGATTTGCCCTATGACATTATAGCTTGTTATATTATCTTTTTCCCACTGGGTATAGTAGCTTACGTTTACGCTTAAATTATTATTGTCGTTTAGTGCGTTTTCTATCCATGTTCCAATGGATCCATTTACAAAAAAATGTTGTCTATCAATCCAAGAAAGAATTAAGTTGTGATCATGAGTCGGTGGGCAATTAAAGAACGATTCTGTGTTGTTATCAATTCCTATATATCCTTTATAATTATCTGATAATGCTTTAAACGATTCGAGTGGGGGATCGTATACGGTTTCATATGGGTAGTATGGATTTGAATAGTGCATGTATCCTAGTTCCATTTGTGGATTGTTGTTTTCTGTATCAAAATTATAACATATTGGTATGTTATCGTCTTTTGAGATTTTACTTATGCAACATTCTTTATCTTTTTGGAAATAGGGAAAACATTGTGTCCATGATAAATTTTTGTAGTCTTTTATTGACCAGTTGTCTGTTTTATTGTAGATGGTGATATTTATGTAGAAGTCTTTCATTACTCTGGCTTGATCAAGCGGTCCTAGATAATTACTTTTTAAGGATTTTTCATCTTTGAGTTTCCAGTTTTCATCAATTTTTTCTTGTTTTACATTGTCTAAACCAATTTTATTCATCCAATTCCTAATACGAATTGCTGCTTCTTGTTCCCCTTTTGTTCCAGAATATCTGCTCTGTTTCCAGTAATCATATTTGTCAAATAAGATGTGAGTCATGTTATAAATTTTATTATATATCCACCAATGACTTAATTCAGGGTCACCTTGATCTCCAGATGCAACTACATCAATATTTCTAGGGACTATGATAGAACCAAGAGTTATTACTAACGTTATAGCTATAATATATATTTTCTTTTTCATAATTTCATTTTCTCCCCAAATTATCTTTTGAAATAAAATAATTATAGGTGTTATTTAAAAATAGTGGGAAAGTAGTAGTAAAAAACAGGTAGAAATAGTGGTAAAATATTGTAGTAATTGATAAATGTGATAAATGTTTTATAAACAGAATTATTTAATCTTGGTATTTTGATTTTTAGGAAAAAATAGATAAATCAAATAAATGATATTTTTATGAGGAAAATTATTAAATAAGGGAAAAAAGTATATAATTGTTATATATTGAAATATTTTGGAAGGAGTTAAAAATGAAAAATTGTTGTCCCATTAAGATATTTTTAAAAATTGGAACAATTATTTTACTTATTTTATCAATAGCCGTCCCGATGGTTTTTGGATATAGTATTAGTAAACCGGATAAATTTATAATTGTTGATTCAGAAAATGTAAATAAACAGGAGGATGTGATACAACTGGTTGTTGGTCCTCCGATGGATTCTCCTTGGCCTATATTTCAGCATGATACGAGACATTCTGGTCGTAGCCCTTTTGGTGCTACTGGTAATCTTGGTGTGTTGAAATGGAAGTTCAGGATGGACGGCCCAGTATTTTCTTCTCCAGTAATTGATAAGAATGAAACAATTTATTTGGGAGGGAATTATTATTTTTACGCTATAAATCCAAATGGAAGTCTAAAATGGAAATATGGACCTATAGATGGATGGGTTGAGTCTGCTGCAGCGATTGATGAAAATGGTACGATTTATTTCGGAACGTCTATTGGTGAAAAAAACTATTTATATGCATTGTATCAAAATGGGACTTTGAAATGGAAATATCCAACAGGACACCATATAATGTCCTCACCTGTAATTGGCAAAGATGGAACCATTTACTTTGGAAGCTATAATAAGAATATATACGCGCTTTATCCAAATGGTACATTGAGATGGAATTTTAAAACAGATGGTTTTGTACATACTTCGCCTGCTATTGATGATGATGGTGTTATTTACTGTGGTTCCGATGATCACTATATGTATGCTCTTTATCCTAATGGTACTCTGAAATGGAAGTATGATGCTGGCTGTCGGATTGGTGGAGATCCTACGATTGGTGATGATGGTACTATTTATTTTGGTGGTGTTGAAAATCCAGCTCTTTATGCATTGTATCATAATGGTACCCGGAAATGGAAGGTAACACTTGGCAGTAATGTTGTTTCTTCACCTGCTCTTGCTGAGAATGGTACTATCTATGTTGCTGCTTACAAGCCTGGTCCAACTGGTGCATACATCTATAGTATTAATCCTAATGGTACTATTAACTGGAGATATGAGGTTGAAGATGAAGCAATGAGTGCTTCTCCTGCTATTGATAAAAATGGGATTATCTATGTTGGTGGTTGGCTTGGTAATGATGATATTGGTGGTAATCTTTATGCGTTGAATCCTGATGGTACTCTGAGATGGTTTTTTCACACAGGTGATTCTATCCATTCTTCTGCTGCTATTGGTGAGGATGGTACTATTTATGTTGGTTCATGGGATGAACATCTTTATGCTATAAAGATTATAGATAATGATTCACCAGAGCAACCCAGCATTGATGGTCCTTCTAGTGGGAATCCTCGGACTGAGTATACGTATACAGCGGTTGCTAGTGATCCTGATGGTGATAATGTTAGTTATTTTTTTAACTGGGGTGATGGGAGTAGTAGTGGTTGGACTGAGTTTGTACCCTCTGGTGTTTCTGTTAATAGTTCACATAGTTGGAATAAAAGAGGTGCTTATGTTGTTAAGGTGAGGGCAAAGGATGGTTATGGTTTAATCAGTGACTGGGCAGAGCTTGAGGTTACT
>SMTZ1_10010512_pt1 | contig 16264 bp, 17 predicted proteins | sample DeeMarSWOR136_30_FD_25667 | JGI IMG/M metagenome (IMG submission 25667)
CGGGGACATCGACGATACCCACTTCTTGCCCGCTGGGCAACTTCAGCCAGGCGAAGCCGAGGTCGATGGTCATGCCCCGCTCCTTTTCCTCTCGTAGCCGGTCGGGGTCTATCCCCGTCAGGGCATGCACCAATACCGACTTGCCGTGATCTATGTGACCTGCAGTGCCGAGTACAAACACGTGATTCTCTCTTTGGCTAAAGTCATTATGCGAAAAGATGGATACGCCCAAAGCGTTAGTCGCGCCGCAAACTGGCGATCGCGCTGCCAAGTGCCCGGAGAACAGCCTGGTCCTCTTCGGGAAGGACCGAGCGCGGGTCGAGGAGCAGCATACTTCCACTAAGGCGCCCCACCACGGGAGGCTCCTGGGTTCTCAGTCTCCGAGCCAATACCTGTGCTACGTCTTGCGCACTCTTCTTGCCCTGTTTGCCAATGGCGACAAGCCTGGTAGGCAAGGTGCCCCCGGGCAGGCTGCCGCCTCCTACCATGCTCTCTCCTTCTATTACCTGGGCTATGTCACCGAGCGCTTGGGCCCAATGTGCAGCTCGCTTCTCCATCTCATCGAGTGGAGCGGATATCATGCGCCACACAGGGATGTTGTTTACCGCTTCACCTTTCAGGTAGGGAATTAATGTAGTCACCAAGCCAGCCAGCCTTACTTTGTCGATTCGCATTGCCCGAGCTAGGGGATGCTTTTTCAGTTTATCAACGAAGTGCTTCTTGCCGACTATGAGCCCTGCCTGAGGGCCTCCGACAAGCTTGTCCCCGGAAAAGAAGGCTAGGCCAACGCCAAGGGAGATGCTTTGTTGTACCATAGGCTCTGGGTCCAGGCCAAACTCAGTGGTGTCCAGCAAGCAGCCACTGCCTAGATCATCGAACACAGGCAGTTCATATCGGTTGCCTAGTTCCACCATCTCCTCAAGGGTGACAACATGAGTAAACCCCATTATCTTGAAGTTGCTGGAGTGAACTCGCAGTAGCGCTGCTGTCCGCTGGCCGATCGCTTGTTCAAAATCCTGGGCATAGGTGGCATTGGTGGTCCCTACCTCCACCAGCTTTGCTCCACTTTGTTTCATTACCTCCGGGATGCGGAAGCCGCCGCCGATCTCCACCGCCTGGCCTCGGGAGACGATAACCTCTCTCCTTTTAGCGAGGGCGGTAAGGGCTAACAGCACCGCAGATGCGTTGTTATTCACCACCAGCGCAGCCTCGGCCCCCGTTAGCTGACACAAGACCTGTTCGATGTGGGTGTTGCGAGAGCCTCTAGTTCCACTGTCAAGGTCGAGCTCAAGGTTGCAGTAACCCTTGCTGGCCAGCTCCATAGCTGCAATTGCTTCCTTGCTGAGTGGTGCACGCCCCAGGTTAGTATGAAGTATGACCCCTGAGGCGTTTATGACAGGGCGTGGGTAGGGAGATGCCAACGCCTGCGCGCGGGCGCAAACTGACTCCACGATCTCATTGATAGAAGGGCATGGATTACCGAGGGTGATTGAGACTCGAACCTGTTCTAGATGTTGGCGAATTAAGTCTACTAGCAAATCATGGGGATATTCATCCCTGAGCTGCTTAATCATATCCTCAGACATTAGCCTGTCCACGCTGGGAAGGGAGCGAAATCTATTTTCCATGCTATCCACGACAAACATCTTAGCACATATGGATTTAATTTCAATCGTGCCCGTTCCTGAGATTGCAGGGGTCATTGATTTTGGCACGGGTGGTTTGTGCGGTGTGCCTCTATGGCATTATGACAGGTAGTCTGCGGGTTCAGCGGCCTCGGCCCTCTTTCGATAGGCAATCTTGGCCAGCCAGATGCTCATCTCGTAGAGGATGATTAGTGGAATGGCGACCAGGCTCTGATTGATTGGATCGAAGGTGGGAGTGATTATGGCCGCAAGAATGAAGGCCACAACGATCGCCCACCTGCGCTTGCTGGAAAGCCATTCCGGCTTGACGATTCCAAGCCTCGCCAGGAAGGTTATGATCACCGGGGTCTCGAAGACAATGCCGATGGCTACAAGTAACCTGGTTACAATTGAAACATAGTTGTCGATCTTGATCTCCGGTCTGGCGACATCAGTCATAAAGTTGAGCAAGAAAGTGGTTGCTGGCGGCACCAGTACAAAGTACCCGAAGGCAAATCCCACGAGGAACATAAGTGTTATCCAGGGCAGAGCCATATATACATACTTCTTCTCTCGGCGGGTGAGCGCAGGAGAGACGAACATTATACCCTGGTAGACGAGTATGGGCATCGCGAGGACTAAGCCGCCCATCAGGGCTACCTTGAAGTAGGTAGCAATCATCCCGGTCATCTCGGTGTAGATGAGGCTAATATCATCTGGTGCCGGGGCAATCAAGAAGTCGAAGATATACTTGGCGAATATGAAGGAGATGGTGGTGGTAATTACTAAGGCGATGACGGACTTAATTAGGCGCTGGCGCAATTCGGCGAGATGACCGGTGAATGTCATCTGCTTGTCGTTCTCGCTCACTGCCGGGTGCCTCACCTCGTGCTATCGCTAGCTTCATGTTCCGCCGCCGCAGTCTTGTCTGTTTCCCGCTCTTTCAGCTTGGAAAGTTGCTTTTCTTCTTTCTCCACTTCCTCGAACTCTTTGCTCACCTCGGCCGTTAGCTCCGTGGTAGCCTTCTTAAAGGCAGCAATGCCTTTACCGAGGTTTCGAGCGAGCTGCGGTAGCCTCCCGGGCCCGAGAGCTATCAGGCCTACGATGAGGATGAGGACTATCTCCAGGGGGCCCATGCCAAAGAATTCCATCGTCGCTGTCCTGCCTTACTGGAGGCTTGCTTTCAAGTTGAGGTTAGAGCAGCTAATCTGGCTCCTCTCCCGAGTGGTCGCCTTGGAGCTAGTATTAGCTTTGCTTTGCCTTTGTCTTGCCCTCGGTTAGCTTCTTGGCAGCCCTTTTGCGCTTGGGTGTTTCCTCCTCCTCCTCCTCTTCCTCCTCTGTGTCCTCTATCAGGCCAGCCCTTCCTCTGCGGAATTCCCGGATTCCCTTGCCGAGTGCTCCCCCAACCTGCGGCAGTTTCCCCACGCCGAAGACTATGAGGACTACGGCCAAAATTATGAGGGCCTCTGGCCATCCGAAGCCGGGTCCAAACATTGTGACCCCCTACATATTTAATGATTTAGCTACCCTGCTCTGGGGTGCCTTGTACTCGCTCCTCATGGGAGTAGACGGATAAGCTGCTGCCATGTACATAACCAATCAGCGTAATGCCCAGTTCCTGGGCGAGTGAAATCGCCTGGTCCGTAGGCGAACTGCGAGAAACAACGATTGGTGTTTCCATCTTTACCGCTTTCGACAGCATCTCCGAGGAGATGCGGCCAGTAGTAAGCAACAGCCTATCCCTGGTTGGCAATTCTGTCAACAGGCATTCGCCCATGATCTTATCCAGTGTATTATGTCTCCCGATGTCCTCAGCGACTACCATCAGATTCTCGCTGTTAGCCAGCGCCGAGGTATGTACGCCCCCACAAAACCGATACAAACCCGCTTGCTCATTCAGTTGCTTCATCAGGGATAATACTTCCCCAGGCTCGACAACCAGGGAGGAATCCACCTTTCGCCTCTCTGCTGCAAAGCTGACTCCACCTCCGCAGCCGGAGGAAATGGTGCGCCGGGCTGGCAATGTGTATCCAGGATTGCTCAGTCTGACATCGGCTAGTGATTCCTCCTCACACATGCGCATACTTGCCACGTCGCTCTTGTCGGCAATTATGCCCTCCGAGTAGAGGAACCCGATGACGAGTGGTATCAGTTTGGTCGGGGTGCACAATATGGTCACCAACTCCTCGTCATCTATGTAGATGGTTAACGCCATCTCCTTGGGCACGGAGGTTGTTGCCCTGCGCCAAGCCTCGGAGGAGAAGACGCTGTATGTTATATCGGGCGTAGCCCCCTCTATCAGTGACTCGTTGACCATGTGCTCTATCCTGGTTGCTTCCTCCTAATTCATGCCCGAGAGGCTGTTTCTGCTTACCCAATCTTTGCACTTTATCCCATGGAACGGGAGGGAGACACATCCCTATTATAGAGTATACCTTATTTAGGGTAAAGCTGCTACTGTGTTTGGCGAATGCCCCTTTAGTGGTGCACTGGTAGCAAGCACTACTGCTGCTCGTCTGGCGCAGTGCTGGCCCATCCCGCCCTGTACCCCTCTTCTTGTCCCTGTCTATCCATGTCGACAGTCAGCACTCGCTCCAAGGGCAGCAATATCTCGGATTCAGTCCTGCGCAGATCGATAGCCTTCAGATAGCTTTTACATCGCTTACATATATAGAGGCGGTAAAGCTCACTATCATCAGTGAAGTAGGCCAGGGCATCGTGCTTCTGGTTATTGCAATAGGGACACTGCAGTCGCTGAAAGAGCCACTTGCTATCGCAACGAGAGCAAAGCAGCCATCTCGCCCCTCCTCCATTGCTGAGGAAGCCGGAGTCATGTTCCTGACCCTTGCTCAGGAAGGCAAAGTCGGGTTTTCCACCACAGATAGGGCAATATCCCCGCCTCCAAAGCTCCTGGGGAACTAACCCCTCAAGGGCTTTTGCCTGAACAACCAGAAAGGGCTTGATGGCCCCGTGAATGGCTGCGGCTAGTAGTTCGTCAGCGATGCCGTGAGCATCAGCCCATTGTGAAAGCGGCGAGCCCTCGTACCAGGCTCTGGTCGCCTCTTGCAGGAGGGATGTATTGGAGGCAACCTCTCTCAAGCTCTCGGCTGCAGCGTTGGTGTGTTCGCTGATTGTAGTAACGACTGCCTGGAAAAGGTCTTGGAAGATTGACCAGTCTACAGGGAGGGCATTCCACTCCAACAGTGGAATGCCCTCCCTTACTTGAGCACCAATCTCGCTTGTGGTTTTTTCTGGCCGAGGGGAAGGGATGCTCGCCTGCGCCCCAACTTGAATGCGCAACAGATCTCTATAGAACTTGAGAATCTCTGGGAGCGAACCCTCCTTCTGCTGCCACTCTTCTAATCTCTCCAGTATCTTATCGTCTATTTCCACCTGCCCTCTCATCCCTGCCGCTTTTCAAGCTAAGCTCTTACGATGATTCTCCTGCGGACTCCCCTGCCGAAATCCTGTCGTACCACTTGCCATGGTGGCTCTTGGCATATTCCACGGACGATTTGCCCCCCCACATCGAACGCAATGCCTCGGACATCCTTGGGTGAAAGGCGGCCAAGGATACGTGAACCAGAAACATAGTGCCAGCGCCGATGAAGGCAATATCATGGAAAAGGAGCATTACCTGATAGGTCTCCGGGGATATGGTACCCTTTAAGAACCACATGAAAAAGCCAGTTATCACGAAGATGCAACCGGTGATGATGACAACCACCATCCATAGCTTCTGCCCTGTATTTGACCGGTCCTGGGGAGGCATGACGTCCTCCGGCCCCCCAAAGTAGTAGCTGGGGGCAGCCTGGAGCCAGCCGAGGTCATCTTTGTTCCAGGTGAATGCCTCCTTTAGCCACTCCAGCGAGTTCCTCGGGTTCATGAAGAAGTACAGCACCGGCCACGCTACGAAGCAGATGGCGGCGATCCTGTGGGCAAGCCGGCTGCCTCCCCCCTCGGCAGCGGCGCCAAACCCGTCTACGAAGAGGAACAGGCCTGTTAGCCCTAAGATTAAGGCCCAAACCGCTATCCACCAGTGCTGGACTCTGGCACGTTTGCGAAAACGCTCAACCTCCTGCATCTTACTTCTCCTCCTCTCTGGTGATTATCCTGGCGCGGGCTACCATGACGTTTAGCAACAACCCCAATGCTACTACGCCTGCGACAGCATAGCCCACGGGCTTTAGGACATCGTGCACCGTGGCCGCGGCGGGAACCTTGGGATCCTGGGGTAGTCCATAGGTTGTAGCGGAGTCGTCCAGAATATAGAGGACGTGCGTACCGCCAACTTCATCTTTCCCGTATAGACGGGCATTGCCTCCAAGTTCTTGTACTCTTGCTTCTGCTGTTGTCAGCAGTGTATCCCGGTTACCGTAGGTAAGGGCACCCGTGGGGCACGTCTTGACGCAGGCTGGTAGCGCGTCGTTATCGATGCGGTTGAGTCCTGGGGTAGTACAGGCCGTACACTTAGTCACTCTTTCTCCTAGGCCGCTTGCTCGGTTGACGTCGAGGCGGGGGATGTCGAAAGGACAGAAATCGACACAGTAGCCGCAGTTGGTACACTTCATCTTGTCTATGGCGACGAATCCATCGGGGCGATAGTACAGTGCTCCTGTGGGGCACACCTTCACACAGGCTGCTTCACTACAGTGCATGCAGGCTCTCCTGGTGAACAGCCAGCGAAGTGTCCCATTGTTGCCTACCTCCCTGAATTCCATCTTCAGCCAGGTCTTCGGGGAAAGGTCTGGGGGGTTCTCATAGGTGCCCCGGTTGATAGTCTCCACTGCCTCCAACTCATTCCAGTTTTTGCAGGCGACCTGGCATGCCCGGCATGCTGTGCATTTGGTTGCGTCGTAGAGGATCGCTTTCTCTGCCATTTCTCTCCTCCCTTATACCTTCTCTATCCTGCACAGGAAGGTCTTGTATTCTGGGATAGTTGTGTTGGCATCCCCCACGTGCGGGGTTAGAACGTTGCCGCTGCTCCCATTGGGGCTGATACCAGTTGAAAGTCCTGTGTAACCCCAGTGCCAGGGGACTCCGATGTGGTCGACATTCTTGCCGCCGACTCTCAGTCTCCTGAAGCGTGGCGTCACTATGGCCACCGCGTCGACGGAGCCTCTGGCCGTGATCACCCTGACTGTGTCGCCGCTCTTGATCCTTTCGTCTCTTGCCAGTTCCTCGCCCAGCTCTGCTATTGGCTGGGGCTGGAGCTCGACAAGCCAGGGGTGGTTGCGAGTCATCTGACCGGCCTGCCAGTGTTCCGTAAGCCTGTAGGTCATACCGACACAAGGGAATTCATCGGGTGTCCCCCTCTCGTTCATGCCGCCCAGCTCGCCGACATAGCAGCAGGGGTCATTAAATCCCGGCGTACCCCGCCCGTTTGTACCGTTGGGAACACCCGTCATTAGATTCGTTTCCAAAGGACTTTCCCAGGGCTCGTAGGCCTCGGGTAGAGGCCCCTCGGCTACACCAGGGCCCCAAAGGTGTCCCACGCCTTCCTTGTGCATTATGAAGGGGAGGAATTTACTTCCGGGCGCAGCCTCGTTTATAGCAGGCCACCCTCCATCGGGTATGTCGCCCTGCCAGCTGCCATTAACGCGGGAAATGACAGGATGCTCGCTGTCGAATGGCGCACCATCGAGGTCCACAGAAGCCCTGTTGTAGATGATGCGCCTGTTTACCGGCCAGCACCACGTCCAGCCGGAATAGAGGCCGATCTGGTTCAGGCTTCTGTCGACCGGGTCATGCTCCTTGGCCTTGTTGGTGCCGTCTGCCTTAAACATGCCGCAGTAGAGCCAGTTGCCCGAGGTCGTAGACCCATCACTCTTGAGACCGGTGAAACTGGTAACCGGAGTCCCGGTGGCCCATTCATATCCGTTGACCTCCTTGGCTACCACATTGGGGTCAGCCTCGAAGGCATAATCACCACTAGTGTGATAGTCCCAATAGAGTTTGGTTATGGCCTCAGGATATTTGCCCCCCTCCTTGGTATAGAGTTCCTTTAGCTTGAGCATGAGCTCGTCTATGATTCTCAGGTCGGGTCTGGCTTTTCCTATGGGGTCGATAGCCTTCCAGCGCCACTGTGCCCAGCGACCGCTGTTGGATATGCTGCCCTGCTTCTCGTAGGAGCAGGCTGCTGGCAGGAGGAAAACCTCCGTCTTTATCTGGGCGGGAGGGAGTTTGCCATCGTAGGCTTTATCGTGTTTCCAGAAGGCTGCTGTCTCTGTCTCAAACAGGTCAGTTACCACCAGCCAGTCTAGCTTTTCCAGCGCCTTACGTTCGCCCTCGGCATCGGGGCCGCCTACCGCTGGGTTCTGCCCCCAAACCATCATGCCCTTGATTATTCCGGCGGCCACTGCCTCGAATATAGCGATGTGGCTGTAATCATCGGTACTCGTCTTCTTGGGCAGATAGCTGAAACCGAACTCATTGCTGGCAGTGGCATTGTCGCCGTACCACGCCTTGAGCAGGCTGACTATATACTTCTTGGAGTTGGGGTCATCGTCGTTGTACCACCACCAGGCGGCGCTCTTATCGCCTGCAAGGCCCTGCGGTGTGACGATACCCCTCCCCTTCTTCGCCGTGGCGAGGTAGGCGTCGAGGGTCTGTTCGTTTTCGTTCACCATGTACAGGTAGCCTGGTAGCAGGTGATAGAGGAGCAACATGTCGGTGGAACCCTGTACGTTGGACGTTCCCCTCAGGGCGTTGATTCCGCCGCCGGCCGCGCCGATGTTGCCCAGCAGGAGCTGCAGGATGGCGTAGCCCCTGATGTTCTGTGTACCGTAGGTATGCTGGGTGGTGCCCATGGCATACATTATGGTACCCGCCTTGCCCGGTGCTCCTGACTCCGCATAGGTCTCAGCGACCTCAAGGAAGATCTCCTCGGGGCATCCCGTGATTTCCTCCACCTTCTGGGGCGTGTAGCGTTTGAAGTGTTCCCACAGCAGCCTGAGCACGCAGTTGGGATTCAAATCCTCCCACTCGGTCCAGGTGTTGCTGCTCACAGCCGGTTCTGAAGCGGGGGTGTTGGTGTCTGCGTACTGCCAGGTCGACTTGTCATATTTGCCTAGTCTGCCTGGGGTACCGTTGGTGGAGGGGGTATACCCGCTGAAAAGCCCAGTCCATGTATCCGCCGGCCCTTTGAAGGCAGAATTGACGATCAGGGCGGCATTGGTGTACTGCCTCACGTAGGTCATGTTATATTTCTTGGCACGCTCTGTGGGGGTGAGCTTCTGCATATCATCCAAGACGTATCTTATCATGCCGCCGATGAAGGTAATGTCGGTACCAGACCTCATCGGGGCGTAGATGTCGGCCTTGGATGAGGTGCGGGTGAAACGCGGGTCAACGCTGATGAGCTTTGCTCCGCGCTCCTTGGCTACGGTGACCCACTTGAAGGAGATGGGGTGGTTCTCCGCCGCATTCGATCCGATAATCATGATGCGGTCGGCGTTCCTGATGTCGATCCAGTGGTTGGTCATTGCTCCCCTGCCGAACGACTCTACCAGAGCCGCTACAGTAGCGGAGTGTCATATACGGGCGCAGTGTTCAATATACACCAGCCCGAGAGCTCCGGTTTACAGGATATGTCGTGCCTCCGACATTGACTGTCTCCAGCCAGTTATCATCCCTGGTCTTCTTTATCTTCTTTGCGATTTCGTTGATGGCCCAATCCCATTCGACCTCTTCCCAATTCGTCCCTCCGGACCTGCGATAGAGTGGTTTGGTCAGACGCATTGGGTTGTCCTTGCCATCGACGGTACGGAACTGGGCCAGCGCCTGGCCCTTGGAGCATAGCGTACCCTCGTTGATGGGGTGATCTGGATTCCCCTCGACGTTCACTATCTTCGTTGCCTTTTTAGGATCGGCATCATCGGCGGTCACGAGTGCGCCACAGCCGACAGCACAGTAACAGCAGATAGTGTAGACCTCACCTCGGGGCTGCTTTTTCAGTGGGATAGTCTTCGGAACGGCCTTGCTTTCAGAACCAATAGCTCCAAGCACGACCAAGCCCCCCATCCCTGCCCCACTTGCTTTCAGAAACTCTCTACGGCTGAGTTCCATAAGTTGCCTCCTTCTGTGCGCTTAGGGCAGCTTAAAGGGGTTGACTGTGGCAGTGAAACCCACCATATCAACCCCTATTTCAAATGTCGCAAGCAAACACCTTGACTCTGTATTCAGAATAAATAAGGCTTCCAATCTTGTCAATGGGGGGGTATAATAGGGTAGGGTGATTTTACGCGGGGGAGGAATCTATGTATCACGAAGAAGTACCAAAAGATGTGATAATCAGGCGACTGAGGAGGATAGAGGGGCAGGTACGGGGCATTCAGAAAATGGTCATTGATGACCGTGAGTGCGAGAACGTCATAACCCAGCTAGTAGCCGTCCGGTCGGCTATTGACAGCGTCGGCGCACTGGTGCTGAACAACTGCATGAAGCTTTGTCTCAGCGACGGAACTGACGAACGCTCCGAAGTTGTTAGTGCACTTGCCAAGTCTGTTGCTATCTGGGGAAGGGTGCGTGTCGCGGAGAACCGATAAGGGTCACATCGTAATTAGAATGTATTCTGGCCATTTGCCATATACCCTGCTGGGGTATGATCAAATCACCTCTGAATTTGGTTGTATTTATACCAAGGATGAAGAGACGCTTGTTACTCCCCTTCAACCCTCGTTGCAGTATATATCGAGTACCGGATCGTAAAACAACTAGAGCGGGCATCCCGCTCTAGTTGCTCCAGAAATCTTCTTTTACCGAGCTTCGCTATTTGTTCTTGACCTCTGAGATCTTGTCGTACCACTTGCCGTAGTGGTGCTTGGCATAGGTTATGGAGATCTTGCCATTCAGCATTGAGCGAAGCGATTCCGTCATTCTTGGATGCAGAGCACCCAAATAGATATGCACAAAGAGCATGGCAAGCGCTACTATAAATGCAAGGGAATGGAAAACCATGCACCACTGGAAGACGCCCTCTGATACGCTGCCTCTAGCGAACCACATTATCGCGCCTGTCACCAGAAACACCACGCCAGTACTCAGGACGACTGCCTGCCACATCTTCTGTCCCGTATTTATGTGCTCCTGCGGGGGCATTTTCTCCTCCGCCCCTCCGAAGTAGTAATCTGGTGCTGCCTTAAGCCACTCAACATCATCCTTGCCCCATTTGAGAGCATCCTTTACAAACTGGAGTGCCATCTTGGGATTCAGGGGGATATATAGTATCGCACCTCCTATGAAGACAACCGCAGCGACGTGATGAATGATTCTGGTTGCCCCTCCTGCTGCTGCACTACCAAGACCGGGGAAAAAAAGGATTGCGCCAGTGATTATCAGCAACAAGAACGCTGTAGTGTGTATCCAGTGAAACCAGATCGTTCGCTTCTTGAAACGCTCGACTGTTCGCGCTTCCATCACTTGTTCTCCTCTTTGGCTATCCTCGCTCTGGCAACCAGATAATTAAATCCAAAACCAGCAAGCACAGCTCCTACTGCTGCAACTCCAACCCACTGCAAAATATCATGCACTGTAGCGGCGGGTGGCACTTGTGGGTCGTCTGGCAGTCCCTGCACCTCAGGCGACTCCTCGAGCAAATACATTACATGCAGGCCGCCCAGCTCATTAGCTCCATAAAGGCAGGCATCGGGATTTTGCTTGCGTAGTTCCTCTAGCCTTTCATTAGCTTCCTCTAACAACTCGCTGCGTTTACCAAACTTGATTGCCCCCGTTGGGCAAGCCTCCGCGCAGGCGGTAGGCTGACCGTTAGTAACACGGTCTATGCAGAAGGTGCATTTATCCATTATGGCATCGCCGCTGCCCTTATTGGTCTGCAACTGAGGAACCTCGAACGGGCAATATTCGGCACAGTAACCGCAGCCGGAGCACTTGTCTCTCTCATACTGAACAAAGCCTAACTTGTTGTAGCTTAAGGCCCCTGTGGGACAAACCTTAACGCAGGCTGCATCAGTACAGTGCATGCATGCCTGCTTTCTAAACTGCCATTTACCATTTTTTCTTGTCGTAAATAGCGTTGTCCATGTCTCAGGTGAGAGTTCGGGCGGCTCCTCTGGGTCGGGTGTGACAGTTTGAGGAAGTCCATTGTATTGCTTGCAGGCAGCGTAGCACCACCAGCAGCCAACACACTTCGAGACATCTACCAGCATCGCCAAGTCTGATTGCCCCGTGGACTTTGCAGCAGCCTCACCCGCCTTTTGGAGATTCAAAGGATGCAATAGAACTAGACCAGTTGCCCCTGCGGAGATTTTCAGGAAATCCCTTCGTTTAAGTTCCATACGCTCCACTCAAGTGCGCTCTACATTTGCCCGCCTAGTATTCTGGGTTAGGAATCTGAGGTACTACGACGTCTTGATTCGCGTCTATCTCCTCTGGTCTCAGATCATCCTCGGTCAAAAACAGCTCTGCATTCCCATGGCACGAATCACAACTGGCGTTCTGTGGGGTATCCAGCTGGATATTGTGTGGGGTGGCGTACTTCCAGGTTGACTCGGCATCGAAGTCGGGCAGCAGATTCTCGCCATAGTATTCAAATCCGTCAGCGCATGTGGGGACGTGACGTAGCAACACATACTTGTAGTACCTTTCAGCAGACCTGATCGGATTCAGCCCGATCTTGAAATCCATTACCGAAGGCTCGCTGGTCCGTGAAGCTAACCCTTCCTCATCAATACTTACATGGCAACTGTAGCAGTTCTTGTAATCGACCGAGTGGCAAACCTGGCAGGCAAGATCTGTGAGGTGCTGCTCGTGCTGGGGGTTGTCTTCAGTATTGATCCAAACATCCTCATGACAGCCTGCATCGTCACAGCTGATCGTTGTAACGGTATGATACCGGTCTTCGGCTATCTCGGCTGAGCCGTGGAGTTCCTCTCCGTGACAACTGGTACACTGCATGCCCTTTTTCCTGTGGATGTCCATTAGAACACCCTCATTTTCTCCCAGGAACTCGTCGCCCACACGGGAGCCATGGCAGGCAACACAGTTGTCCTTCATCTTGGGGGTCTCTTCGAACTCGTGCCCTGAGACTAAGCCACCGCCTGCTTCGTCCGGTCGACTGACATGACATTGCCCACATGTGGTGTGACATTCCTGGCAATGATTTTCGAAAGCTTCAGCGAGGGGGGAGCCCTCCTCTAGATTCCCACCCCTGGCCTCCAGAGCGGATGTGAAACCACTAAGGGTCGTATGAAGGCTGCACTCGTTATTTTCAGCTATATCACTATGGCATGTGTTGCAATTCCCATCGGAGGGGTCAGCCACCAAGCCCTCGTGCGCGGCCTGCATGCCCTCTTCGCTCAACTCCTCCACACTGGAATCGCCGCCGTGACAGATGACGCAGCCAACCTCTCCATGAACATCCTGGGCGAATTCAGCATCATCTGCGAAGACCTTTTCCCATGCCTCCACCGGAGGCACCTCGCCCCCTCACCCTTCGCCTGTGGTTTCCTCCGATACCTCCTCTTCTTCTTCCACGGCCAGTTGCTGTAGAAGCTCTTCGGAGGTATGGCAGGTAACGCAGGAGCTTGACACCTCTGCTCCCGGGGTTGGACTGACAGCGTCCTCGGCGCAACCAGAAGCAGTGAGCGCAATCAAGAAGAGGAGCCCGACAGTTAACAGTAATACCCTTTTCATATCCGCCTCCCTACCCGTACAAGAACCTCTAGGTTCTTGTACGGATATTTTGCGCATATATTCAAAAGGTTATTTGGCCGCGCTACGATCCAGTCTCGACCGTAAAATCGTTAGCGTGCAGGGCGCGGTTATAACATTCACCGAAATTGACGGTCTCGTCGCTGCTCCACGCGCACATTCCATACTTAAGGTTCTTGGCGTCGTATCCCAGTATGTTCAGCAGAGCTGTTGCCTGGGAGGCCATATGGCCAGTATCGCAGTATACCACGATGGTCTCATCGGGAGGTAGCTTGTCCAGATTGTCGGCTAGGCTGTCGAGACCTATGTTAACTGCGCCGGGTATATGACCTGCGGCATAGCGATTTGCGCTGCGTACGCTGATAATAAACGGGGCTTCATCAGCAGCGATCATGTCGTTGAGGTCGCCAGCCATGATGTACTGGGGTGAATAGGCCGCAGCCGCAGCCCGGAGGATCTCATCTTCATCGGTAGAAGCTGTGTTGTCCAGGGTTGGATAATCGTAGGTTTCGGTGGCTACATTGGCTGTGGTCTCGACTGCGAAGTCATTCTGGTGTACCGCAGGGTCGAAGCAGCTCGAGGTGGCTATGTCCGGATCCGTTGTCCAGGAACACATCCCATGTTTCAGGTTCTGCACATCGTATCCCAGGGTACCGAGCAAGGCTGCCGCCATGGAGCCATCCTGCCCCGTGTAGCAGTACACCAAGATCTCCCCGTCGGGCAGTGTAGCCAGGGTTTCCGCTTTGAACAGGTCGCCGAATGCGATGTTGACTGCACCGGGGATATGCCCATTGGCGTAGTCAGCTGCTCTGCGTAAGCTGATGATATAAGGGGACTCATCGGCAGCAATAAGGTCGTTGAGGTCACCGGCTAGAATATTAGCAGCCACATCGTCCAGATATGCCGTGACGGCATCTTTTACTACATCAAACTCGGATGTTGCTGTTGTGGGTGTGGGTGTAGGTGTGGCTGTAGGTGTGGGTGTGGCTTCTCCCTCTTCTCCACCGCCGCAGGCACCGAGTAGAGGCATACTAACAAGCAGCAGCATCATGCCTATTACTACTGCTATCTTACCCCATGATTTTCTTCGCATACAATTCCTCCTCTTAATCCTCATTTGAAGGTATCTTGATATGTTAACATCGGCTTGCTTCTTTGACCTGTTCCATGCCGATGATTACACGATAGGATTTACCATACCCTGGTTGGCTAGCTATCCTAACTACGAATGGTACCCTGCTAGGTATGCCATTCACATCGCTAGTTATGATATTATAGTTCATGTAAGGTGTCAACCATTTTCGGGTTGAATATGTATATACCCCTCGATATTTTTTTGACTATCTTCTTTATGATTCCCGTCACAATCCTATTTCAACTTCGCTAAGACCTCGGGCACTTCTGCGGCTATGCCTTCTATAATCTCTCTCGCGCTCACGATTCCCTCAATCAGTCCAGCAGCGGCCCCGCAGGGCGCTTCGGAGTTGACCAGGTCGCCCAGTACCAGCGAGTTCATCATGGGGTGAGCGAGAACAAGAGAGCCCAAGTCTTCAAGTGAAGCGCCGCTGGTCTCCATTTCTAGGTACTTTCTGGTGAACTCATTCCTAAGTGACCTGCCCATTCCCACACCCAGCTTTCTGCCCCATGAGATCGTGCTGGTGTCGTTTGCAGTAACTACAGCCTGCTTCATATCTGGGTGGGCGTCGCATTCATGGGTGGCAACGAACCTTGTCCCCATATAGACAGCTTCGGCACCCAAGGCCAGGGCGGCAACGACTCCCCTGGCGTCAGCAATGCCCCCGGCTGCGATTACCGGTATCCTCACTGCATCAACTACTTGAGGAACAAGGACAAATGTCGGCAGCTCATCAACTCCGCTGTGCCCACCGGCCTCATATCCTTGGGCCACAACTGCATCGACTCCTGCTCCTTCTGCTTTCCTTGCATGTCTCACCGAAGCCACTATATGAAGAACCCTCACTCCAGCCTGCTTTAAGCGGCCAGTATAGACCTCTGGGCTTCCCATCGAGACTATGGCCACCGGTATGCCTTCTTCAAGCGCTACCTCGATACATCTATCAGTGAATGCCCTGAATTCTCCGAAACCAATGGGGAAATTTACGGCAAATGGCTTTTTGGTGAGGGTTTTCACTTTCCTAATCTCATTTCGCAGCCGCTCCCCAGTCAAAGTGACATCCTCTGTGATGGCTGTCGCTCCGGCGTTCGGGCCCATGGTGCCCAGCCCGCCGGCGTTGGAAACGGCTGCCGCTAAGTTGGCACCAGTAATCCAGTTCATTGGCGCCTGGATTATGGGATGTTCAATTCCCAAAAGCTCGCAAATCCTGGTTCTCTTCATCGAAGTCTCTCCCTCTCTATTCTCCTGAGCATTCTATCTTTGTGGGGCGAGGGCGTCAAGGAATGTGAGATTGACTAAGAAGTCCCCCTTTGGAAAAGGGGGATTTAGGGGGATTTCTTATTTGTACCACGAGATATTGACTGCTATAATGGGGCGCGAATATGGAAAAGGTATAGCTAGTGGCATGTTAGCGAAGGTGAAAACTGCTGCCGTAGTAGGGCTTGATGCTCAAGAGGTTGAGGTTGAGGTTGATATTTCTAGTGGATTACCCTCGATGACTATCGTTGGGCTGCCCGATACCGCGGTACAGGAGGCTAGAGAAAGGGTTCGCGCTGCCATTAGGAACTCAGGGTGCCAGTTCCCCATGAAGCGGATAACGGTAAACCTTGCCCCCGCTGACCTCAAGAAAGCTGGCCCTGCCTATGATCTTCCGATCGCAGTTGGTATACTACTCAGTTCGGAGCAGATCTCAGTTGATACCTCCCAGATGCTTTTCCTCGGCGAGCTCTCCCTGGATGGCAGCCTGAGGCATACTCAAGGCATTATCTCTATGGTCGATCTTGCCAGGGAGGGGGCAATCCCCACGTCTTTCGTCCCTGCTGCTGACGCCAAA
>SMTZ1_10022998_pt1 | contig 16264 bp, 16 predicted proteins | sample DeeMarSWOR136_30_FD_25667 | JGI IMG/M metagenome (IMG submission 25667)
CCCGTCTATGAGAGTGGCGCCTGTGAATACCGTAAACTTGGTCAACGCTGTTCAAGGAGAATAAAATCTGCACGCTTAAGGGGTTAACTACTGGTGCGATGCCCTGAGGGCGTTGGTCCTCTGCTGGAAGTTCACTTAGGTGCCGCTGCCAAGCGTGAAAAGCATCTCTAGGATGTGCTTGGTGGCGTCCTCGACGTTCACGTCGCTCTTTTCTCGCAGGATGTTCCACGCCCACTCTAAGGCCTCGAAGGCATCGACCTCTTATATCGACAAAGCTCGTCACTAGATCCCAACCGTATGAACGGTGTTTTAATCGAAACGCACCGGTTTTGACGACAGGGCTGGATGAACGTGGGTGACCTCCGCCGCGTGATTATGATTAAATAAAGATGATGATTAAGAAAACTTGATGGGGCCGCCGGCTCCGTTGGAGAGAAACGAATTGAGGCATGGATTCATAGCCTATGGCAAGGCGAAGCCAGAGCTGTTCAGGATGAGCGGCGAGGAACTCGCCGAGGAGATGGGGAGGCTCACAGAGAAGGCGGAGAGGTATGAACTGTCCCTCCACATGTGGGGGTTCCCCTACGGCGTCGACGATGATCTAGTCGTGGTCTACGAGTCTGAGAAAGGCTTGGAGAACTACATGAACTACGAGATAGGGACCGAACTGCCCTACACCAATACCAGGACCACCATCGTGGCTATCCCGTTGTAGGCGCTGCCCCACACATAACTTCTAAAAGAGTGTAACGCGTACACCATTGTTGCGTGGGCCTAGGATGCTAGACATAAAGCTCATCAGAGAACAGCCCGAGATAGTACGGGAGAACCTAGCCAGGAGACGAGACCCCGAGAAGCTTGAACTCCTAGACCACGTCATAGAGACTGACAGGAGGTGGCGGGAGCTCACGCAGAGGGTCAACGATCTACGCCGGAGGAGGAACCAGATATCCAGCGAGATCGGTAAGGTGATGAAGGAGGGCGGCGACGCCTCCAGCCTCAAGAAGGAGGCGTCGGAGATACCCTCACAGCTACGCGAGCTAGAGTCTCAGATGAGCGAGAGCCAGGAACGGCTCCGCGACGGACTGATGCGGCTCCCCAACATGCTCCACGAGTCCGTGCCCTACGGCGAGGACGAACACGACAACGTCGAGGTTAAACGGTGGGGCAAGAAGCCAGAGTTCGGGTTCGAGCCCAGGAGCCACGCCGAGATTGCCACCGCGCTGGGGATCGGCGACTTCGAGAGGGGCGCCAAAGCAGCCGGCTCAGGGTTCTACTACCTCAGGAACGAGCTGGCGCTCCTGGACTTGGCGATCCAGCGTTACGCGATCAACCATCTGATCAAGAAGGGCTACGGTCTCGTCGTGCCTCCGTACTTGATCAGGCGAGCCGCCTACGAGGGAGTCACGGACCTCGCCGACTTCGAGAGTGTCATGTATAAGGTAGAGGACGAGGACCTCTATCTCATAGCGACGAGCGAGCACGCCATGGCGGCCATGTTCCAGGATGAGACGCTGCTTGCCGAGGACCTGCCCGTCAAGCTCTGCGGCATCAGCCCATGCTTCAGGAGGGAGGTGGGCGCCCACGGCAAGTACACCAGAGGCCTCTTCAGGGTTCACCAGTTCCACAAGGTGGAGCAGTTCATCTTCTCGTTGCCAGAGCAGAGCTGGGGGCTCCATGAGGAGCTTCAGAGGAACTGCGAGGAGCTCTACCAGGGGCTGGGCCTCCACTATAGGGTCGTCAACGTATGCACAGGCGACATAGGGATCATCGCCGCGAAGAAGTACGACACCGAGTTCTGGATGGCTGACGGCGAGTTCCGCGAGATCGGCTCCAACAGCAACTGCACCGACTACCAGGCGCGCCGCCTCAACGTGAAGTACCGCCTCAAGGAGGGGGCGCCCCCCGAGGGATTCGTCCACACCCTGAATAACACGGCCATGGCGACGAGCCGGACCATGATCGCCGTCATGGAGCAGTATCAGCGGGAGGATGGTACCGTGGAGGTGCCGGAGGCGCTGCGGCCTTACATGAACGGCCTGAAGGTCATCGATGGAAGCCTGAACAAGCTTAGCATCTAGTCTTCTTTAATTGTCACTCAATCTTAACACCATTTTCCTTTTATATTCACATGAAATATAGTACAAGATTCGACCCGTGTTTGTGGGGGGTTCAGATGTGAAAAGAGGTTTGAGTGATATTTGTTACGGGTTCTTCTCTGCTCTGGCGAACCCAACTAGACTGGCTATCCTCGAGAGGCTTTCTGAGGGAGAGATGAATGTAGTGGGGCTCGCCTCTGAGCTTGGGCAGGAGCAGAGTATGGTGAGTCACAACTTGAAGATTCTTGAGGAGTGTAGCTTCGTGTTCTCTGAGAGGCGTGGCAAGGAGAAATACGTCTCGTTGAATGCGGATACGGTGAACTCGGTCTTCGGCATCGTCGAGAACCACGAGAAGTACTGTAAGGCCGCCGGTAACTGCCCGTTCAGGGATTAGTTGGGGGCCCTCTTTTTGGGGTGGGTCTTATCCACAACCCTTATATTCGAATGAAATCTTCTTCATATGAAGATTGTTTCAGATAGGTGTCTGACGTGAAGAAGGGACTGACAAACCTCTGCTACGGCTTGTTCTCCACCCTGGCCAACCCGACGCGGCTAGCCATAATCGAGAAACTCGACGAGAAACCCATGAACGTGACGGAGCTCGTGGACGCCCTGGGCCAGGAGCAGAGCATGGTGAGCCACAACCTGCGGCCCCTCGTCCGGTGCAAGCTGGTGAGGGTGAGGAGGGAAGGTAAGCAGAGGATATACAGCCTCAACCACGAGACCCTGGACCCCATAGTGAAGTCGGTTGAGCATCACGCGGAGAAGTTCTGCGAGGGCGGCGCCAACTGCCCACTCAAGGCCAAGTCTGAGACGTCACCAAGGGATGTGAGATGATATGTTTTGTTATCAGTGTGAGCAGACGGCCGGAGGAACCGGCTGCACCAGGTTCGGGGTATGCGGCAAGAGCCCGGAGGTCGCGGCGCTCCAGGACCTGGTGGTATACACCTTGAAGGGTCTCTCGGCGGTCGCCGCGGAGGCCCGGAGGCACGGGATAATCGACGGCGAGGTAAACAGGTTCACCTGCGAGGCCGCGTTCAGCACCCTCACGAACGTGAACTTCGACCCGGAGAGGTTCCCGCCCATGATCAACAAGGCCGTGGAACTCAGGGAGAGGCTCAAAGAGAAGGTGAAGGAGAAGGCGGGAGCCACGGAATACCCCGAGGCGGCCCTCTTCCAGCCAGAGAAGACCCTCGACGCCATGATCAGGCAGGGCGCCATGCATGGCATAATGTCCGACGTCGACGTCGACACAGACGTGCACGGCCTCAAGTGGCTGCTGGTCTTCGGGATGAAGGGCGTGGCGGCGTACGCCGACCACGCTGCACTGCTGGGCCAGGAGGACGAGAAGGTGTACGCCTTCATCCACGAGGGGCTAGCCGCCACCCTAGACCCCAAAAAGACTGTTCCCGAGATGTATGACCTTGTCATGAGGTGCGGGGAGATCAACCTCCGCGCCATGGAGCTGCTGGACACCGGCAACACGGGCCGCTACGGCCACCCCGTGCCTACGAAGGTGCCCCTGGGCCACAGGAAGGGCAAGGCGCTGCTGGTGAGCGGCCACGACCTAATGGACCTGGAGAAGATTCTCCAGCAGAGCGTGAGCAAGGGCATATACGTCTACACCCACGGCGAGATGCTACCCACCCACGGCTACCCTGGACTCAAAAAGTACAGGCACTTCTACGGCCACTACGGCACGGCTTGGCAGAACCAGCAACGGGAGTTCAGCCAGTTCCCAGGCGCCATAGTGATGACCACCAACTGCATCCAGAAGCCCCAGGAGAGCTACAAGGAAAACATATTCACCACAGGCCTCGTGGGCTGGCCCGACGTCACCCACATAGAGGACAAGGACTTCACCACAGCCATCGAGAGGACCCTGGAGCTTCCCGGCTTCGAGGACGACGCGCCCGGCAAGGAGGTCACGGTGGGGTTCGCCCGCAACGCCGTCCTCAGCGTGGCCGAGGCCGTCGTAAACGCGGTTAAGGACGAGAAGATAAGACACTTCTTCCTGGTGGGGGGCTGCGACGGCGCCAAGCCAGGCCGCAGCTACTACACGGAGTTCGTGGAGAAGGCGCCCAAGGACGCCGTGGTGCTGACGCTGGCCTGCGGCAAGTTCAGGTTCTTCGACAAGGACCTCGGCGACATCGGCGGGATCCCGCGTCTTCTGGACGTGGGCCAATGCAACGACGCCTACTCGGCGGTCCAGATAGCGGTGGCCCTCGCAGAAGCCTTCGGAGTAGGGGTGAACGAGCTGCCCCTTAGCATTATACTGAGCTGGTACGAGCAGAAGGCCGTGGCCATTCTGCTGACGCTGCTGCACCTAGGCATAAAGAATATCAGGATTGGGCCCAGCCTGCCCGCCTTCGTTACCCCCAACGTGCTTAAGGCGCTCGTGGACAACTTCAACATCATGCCTATAACCACCCCCGAGGCCGACCTGAAGGCCATCCTGGGGTAGCCCCCACGAGGTGACGCCATGGAGATAACCAGGTTACTCGACGCTGAGCCGGGGAAGAACCCCCACGGCGTGGACGCTAGGATGATCTACAGCCACGAGAACGCCTCGGTGACCATCATCACCCTTAAGCCGGGGGAGAAGCTGAAGCGCCACATAACACCCGTGGACGTGTTCTTCTACGTCCTAGAAGGGATCGGCGTCATAGAGATCGGCGACGAGAGGGAAACGGTGAGCCAAGACACCATAATCCACAGCCCCGCAAAGATCGTTCACTGCTGGTACAACGAGTCGAACAAGCCTCTCCGTGTTCTGGTGGCCAAGACGCCAAGACAGAAAGAGCAGACAGTCATCCTCTAGACGAAGCGAGCTTCCAAGGCGGGGTGATTCATAGGTGAAATGGATACACGCTGGCTCCAAACTAGTTTATTACTACCGTAGTAACACGTTTTTCATCGTTGATCGGTGCCTTACCTCCTTATTCCCTATAGAGGGAACAAGGAGAAAAAGCCCATAGTCAGATTAGTGTCATCTCCTTCCACGAGGGTTACCTGAAAGCTCTTATTGAGCCTATGCAGCACGGTGTACAGACTCGGGGGCAGAAGACTTGGCGGTGGACAAGAGGGCTGTGCAGCTCACCATGGCGTTGAGCAGCTTCCTCACCCCCTTCTCCGGGAGCAGCTTCAACATAGCCCTCCCCAGCATCGCCAAGGAGTACGGGCTCAGCGCCATAGCCATGAGCTGGGCCAGCCTCGCCTACCTCCTCAGCAGCGCCATGTTCCTCATACCCTTCGGGAAGGTGGCCGACATGTACGGGAGGAAGCGGGTGTACCTTTACGGGATCGGGGTATTCACCTTGGCCTCGGGGCTCCTAGCCGTCTACCCTTCGAGCTCAACTGTCGTGGCCCTGAGGGCGCTTCAGGGCTTGGGCTCGGCCATGATCTTTGGCACGGGCGTGGCTATACTGGTGTCTGTGCACGGGCCGGAGGAGAGGGGCGCGGTCTTGGGGGTCAACGCGGCCATGGTGTACGTGGGGCTCTCGGTAGGGCCCAGCCTCGGCGGGCTCCTGACCACCAACTTCGGGTGGAGGAGCATCTTCCTGGTGAACGTGGGAGTCGGCCTCCTCATCATAGCCACCACCCTTCTGAAGGTGAGGGCCGAGTGGGCCGAGGGGACGGGGAGGAGCTTCGACATCCGGGGCTCGGCCATGTACAGCCTCATGCTGCTGGTGCTCATGTACGGCATGTCCATGCTGCCTAAGGCGGGAGCCTACCCATACATCCTAGGAGGCCTGACCCTCCTATGCGTGTTCATCTACCACGAGACGAGGGCGGAGAACCCCATCCTAGACGTTAACCTGTTCCTCAGCAACAGGGCCTTCAGCTTCAGCAACCTGGCTGCCTTCATCAACTTCAGCGCCACCTACGCGGTGACCCTCCTCCTCAGCATGTACCTACAACGCGGTGACCCTCCTCCTCAGCATGTACCTACAGTACATCAAGGCGTTGGACGCCCAACAGGCAGGGTTCTTGATGATGGCGTCCCCCATAACCCAGGCCATCATCTCACCGTTGGCGGGGAGGCTCAGCGACAGGGTGGCCCCATACAGGATAGCCACAGTGGGGATGACGGTCACGACGCTGTCCCTGCTGCCCTTCATCTTCCTGGGGGAGGGAACGCCTCTCGTCTACGTGGCGGGGAGCCTGGCCCTGCTGGGCGTCGGCCTGGCCCTCTTCAGCTCGCCCAACACCAACGCCATCATGGGGTCGGTGGACCGGAGGTTCTACGGCGTGGCCTCCTCCACGGTGGGCACCATGAGGCTTACTGGTCAGGCCGGAGCTCTACCCGGTGCTGCTGTCCAGCGTCAATACCACGTTCACCATCTTCTTCGCGCTGTGCATCCCGGGCATAGCCGCGTCCTTGGTCAGGGGGCGGTTGACAGGCGTCGAGATAGCCTAGGTGTCGAACACCACCCTGACCCGCCAGCCATTCTTCTTTTTTCTTATCTCCATCATGTGGTACGTGACGGCCTTGACGGCGACACCCACCTCATGGGTCTCTCTGCTGAACCTCTCGCCTACACACTTAGCCTCAGCGGTGAAGTTCTCCGCGTCGACCTCTACCTCTATCCTTCTAGGAACTAGGAACTCGACATCGTTCAGGTAGAGGAACTCGTCCATGAGGTTGAAGAGCAGGCTCTCCATGTCCATACCTTCGGCCTCCAAGGTGAACTCCTCCTCCTCGGCGATGCCTCCGATGGGAGTCATGGCGTTGAACATGCCGAGGGCCAGGTTGGCGAAGGCCTCTCCGAGGGTGGAGCCGGTGGCCTCGACGAGGAGGTCCGCCAGCGGGCCCCCATCAGGGTAGGTGTAGCCTGTCATCACTCCCACTCTATGGTGCTGGGGGGTTTATGGGTTACGTCGTAGACTACCCTGGTGACGCCGGGCACCTCGTTGCCTATCCTGTTGCTTATGCGCTCAAGCACTTCCCACGGCGCCTTGCTGAAGCTGGCGGTCATAGCGTCGACGCTCTCGACCAGTCTTAATGCTATGGTGTACCCGTACGCCCTCTCGTCGCCCTTCACCCCCGTGGTCTTGGTGTTGGTCAGCACGGCGAAGTACTGCCAGAGTCTCTCACTGAAGGGGTGGGCTTCCACCTCCTCGCAGACTATGGCGTCCGCCTTCCTCAGCGCATCCAGCTTGGCCTCCGTGACGGCGCCGATAATCCTGACGGCCAGGCCAGGCCCGGGAAATGGCTGCCTCAACACAATCTCCTCCGGGAGCCCCAGCCGCTCACCCAGCCCCCTGACCTCGTCCTTGTAAAGGTCCCCCAGGGGGTCGATGACCTCCTTGAACATCATCTGGAGGGGTAACCCGCCCACGTTGTGGTGGGTCTTTATGGTGTCGCTGTTCCGGGTCAGCCCGGACTCGATCCTGTCGGGGTAGATCGTGCCCTGGATGAGGTACTCGGCCCCGAACCTCCGGGCCTCCTCCTCGAAGACCCTGATGAACTCCTCCCCTATTATCTTCCGCTTTTCCTCGGGGTCGACCACGCCCTCAAGCCTCCTGAGGAACCTCTCCCGGGCGTCCACCACCACCAGGTTTAGGCCCCTGTCCTTGAAGGCGGCCTCCACCTCGGCTGACTCGTTCTCCCTCATGAGGCCTTGATCCACGTGGACGGCCATCAGGTTCCCGCCTAGGGCTTTCCCCGCCAGCGCTGCGGCCACGCTGGAGTCCACGCCCCCGCTCAGGGCTATGATGGCCTTCCCGTCATCCACGGCATGCTTTATCGCCTGGATCGCCTCCTCCACCCTGTCCAAAGGCCTCCAGTTTGCCTCGCAGCCGCAGACATTGAAAAAATAGTTTCTGAGCATCTCGCCGCCGTGCACCGTGTGGGCTACCTCTGGGTGCCACTGGAGGCCCCAGATAGGCTTCTCGTCGTGCCTCATGGCGGCGACAGGCGCTCTGTCCGTGTGCGCCATGACCCTGAAGCCTTCCGGCGCCTCGAAGACGGTGTCTCCGTGGCTCATCCACACCTGCTCGCAGGCGTCAAGCCCCTCCAGCACCCCGACGGGCTCATCTATGTAGGCCTTGGTCACGCCGTACTCCCTGGCCTTAGCCAGCTCTCCGCCGTGCATGTCGGCTAAAAGTTGCAGCCCGTAGCAGAGCCCGAGTACCGGGACCCCCATCTCGAGTATCTCTAGGTCTAGGGTGAGGGCGTCCTCCTCCTTGACGCTGCTGGGGCTCCCCGAGAAGATGACGCCCTTCACGTTCATCACCGAGCCCAGTGCCTCCACCTCGGCCCTAGTCGCGTCGCTGGGCAGTATCTCGCTGTAGACGTTCATCTCGCGGACCCTGCGGGCGATGAGGTGGCAGTACTGACCGCCGAAGTCCAGGATTGCTATGCCGTCGGGCCGTTTCTCGGAGATCATTGACTATCATGAACGCTTGGTCGTTTTAATGTTTTTGTTAAATAACCACGCAAGTTTGCATAGATATTTCATGTTTACTGCCCGAACGCTTTATCAGGGGGCTTTCCCGACGAATACACATGTCGAAAACTACTGACATCAGGGTCATGCAGCTGGGAAACGCGTTGAGCTTCGCTGCCGTGGTCGTCGTGAACGCCTTGGCCAACATCCTGCCCCTCAACAACGTGACCACCGGCGAGCTGTCAGACAGCTACCCCAACTACTTCGTCCCCGCGGGCTACGTCTTCAGCATATGGGGCGTCATCTACCTCCTTCTCCTCGGTTTCACCGTTCGGCAGCTCAGGCGCGGCGGAGACGACGCCGAGACCCTGAGGAATATAGGGTGGCTCTTCGTGTTGAGCAACGTCTGCAACTTCGTCTGGATATTCCTCTGGCACTGGAGACAGGTCGCGTTGAGCCTGGTGCCAATGTTCGGGCTCCTGGCCTCGCTGATAATGATCTACCTCCGATTGGACATAGGCAGGGCTAAGGTGTCCAGGGATCAACGGATATACTATCACCTGCCCTTCAGCGTCTACCTAGGCTGGATCACGGTGGCACCCATAGCCAACATAGTGGCATTCCTGGTTTCGTCTGGGTGGGAGAGCTATGGCACCGCCGCCACGTACTGGACGGTGCTTGTCATCGCCGTCGCCATAGCCCTGACCCTGGTCAACATTTGGACAAGGGGAGACGCCGCATACAGCCTGGTCATAGTCTGGGCCCTATCCGGCATAGTCTACAAGCAGTTTGCTGAGCCGTTGATACCCTACGCCGCCGGACTCGGGGCCCTGGTGATAATCGCTGGGATAGGGCTCAGCTACTTGAAGCGTGGCGGGCCCTAGACGTTTTCCATGAGCCTGTCCACGTCTTCCTTGGTGTTGTAGAAGTGGTTCGAGACTCGTATGTGGTCGCCGTGGGCTGACCTGCCCGTCACCTTGATCTTCATAGCCTTCAGCCTCGCCGCCTTCTCAAGGGCGCCCTTCTGGAAGTAGCTCACTATCGTCGACGCTGGGGGGCCGGGCAAAAAGAGCTTCTTCCCGAGGCTGGATAGCTGGTCGTAGAGGTAGCGTGAGAGCATGAGGTTTCGCTTCTCCACGTCGCCGATGCCCACCCTGTTCAGGTACTCCAGGGACCTCTCCATGACGTACATGCCTTGGAAGTGGAGTGTCCCATACTCGAACTTCTCGGCGGTTCCCAAGTCGACAGTGTCCTCGGGGTTGTCGCCGCTCCATATCTGGTTCTTCCAGCCGGTCCTGTCCGGCGTCAGCTCCGCGATGTTCTCCCGCTTCACGTAGAGGAAGCTGAGCCCCGCCGGGCCCATGAGGTACTTGTATGGGGCGAAGCTCACGTAGTCCACGCCGTCCCTCCGGTAGTCCACATCTAGGGCGCCCACCGCCTGAGTCGCGTCTACAAGCACCTTGGCGCCGTGGCTGTGGGCCGCCTCCGCCACCTCCCTCAGGTCGAGCCTCTGGCCGTTGACGTAGCTCTGGCTGACCTGGACCAGCCGGGTCCTGTCGTCCAAGAGCCTCTCCAGGTCGCCTGTGTCGAAGACGCCCTTCACCGGCTTCCATACGCGGGGCTCGACGCCGTGCCTCGCCGTGGTGTGGGTGTGCAGCGGGTTGTGCTCCCACTCGGGGAAGACTACGTTGTCGCCTCTCCTCCACTCGGTGCCGTTCACGACGACGTTGAGCCCCGAGCCTGTGCACATGTCGAACGCGATCTCCTCGGCGGAGACGTGGATGAAGGCCGCGATCATCTCCCTCACCCGCCTCGCCTTGGTAAGCCACTCCTGGAGGATCGTCCTGTCCCCCGTGGTGTCGAACGTGTACCACTGGTCCACGTACTCGCCGTAGCCGTCCCTCACCTGCGCCGGCATGAGCCCTACGAACGCGTTATCGAGATACGCCCAGTCCCTCAGGACGGGAAAGTCCATACGAATCGCGGAGACATCCATGAAAGCCTCACCCATGTTGCGTCATATGATGGGCGTCGCCGTGTTTAAGCTAAGCTGTGTATGGTGGGCGTTCCTGTCAGACGTATACGTTGGTCTTCTGCATCTGGAGCCCTGGGCCGCCCACCACGACGAGGGTCCTCGACCCAAGAATCGTCTTCTCGCTCGGCTCTAAGCTTGCCTTACCCCCGCTGCTCTCCTGGGCGAGGAACCCTGCGAACATGGCGAAGGGGCAGACATACGTGCCTGAGACGAGTCTCCGGCAGTCCCCCCCGAACATGCAGCCGCGGACGTTGAACCTGAACGACCTGGGGTCCTCCATCACCGCCGTCGCCTTCTCGGCGACACCCGAAGACTCAAGGAGGGCACAGTACTTGTCGAGGGTTTTCTCGACGCTGTGGATCGTTATGAGCCCCATGGTGGGCACCCCCGTCACCTTATAGAGGGCGTCACGCATCAGCCCCACGAGGCCCCTAAAACGGGTGACGGGGACGATGCCGGCCGTAACCTGGACGTAGCTAAGGATGGAGGAGGGACGCGACGTCTAGCTCGTCTGGCTGGAAGATGGCATAGGCGCCTTGAGACTCGTCAGAACCCACTATGGATCAGGACCATTCAGGCGGGTGCTGATTAAACGGTTGTCCCCCGTTAATATAGATCAGGAGCTAAAAATTAGACTAGAATTAATATAAAGAAGAGGTAGGGTGGCTACTCCCTGATGGTCTTGAGCTCGCGTACCTCAACCGCGCCCAGGTACATGTCCTCTAGCTGTGGGTGGTTCAGGAGCTCCTGTGCGCCGCCCTCGAAGGTGAACGATCCGCCACGCATCATGTATGCGTAGTCGCCAACGGCTAGGGCGCGCCTCGCGCGCTGCTCCACCAGCACGATCGGGAGACCGGTCTCATCGGCCATTTGTTTGAGCTGCTTCATGACGTCCGTTACCAGCTTGGGCATCAGCCCGGCGGTGGGCTCGTCCACCATCATTATCTTGGGGTCCCTCATGAGCACCATCCCCTCGGCCAGCATCTGACGCTCGCCACCGCTCAGGGTTCCCGCAGCCCGCGGCATGAAGTCCTTGAGCACCGGGAAGAGGTTGAAGACGAACTCCATCTTGTCCCTGATCATGTCGGGGTCGTTGACCGTGTACGCCGCCATCCTCAGGTTCTCCGACACGCTTAGCCTGCTGAAGATGTTGCCAACTTGGGGCATGTAACCCAAGCCGAGCTTCGTCCTCTCGTAGGCCGGCATCTGGTTGATCCTCTGGCCCTCGAAGGTTATGTCACCGCTGTATACTGTGGCGAGGCCCATGATGGCTTTCAGGAGTGTGGTCTTTCCGACGCCGTTGGGGCCGACGACGATGGTTACCTCTCCGTCTGGGACCCTAAAGTCAAGGTCGTAGATGACGTGGATAGGCCCGTAACCCACGTTCAGGCTCTTGGTCTCGAGAATATACTTGCTTCCCATATCACTCACCCAAGTATGCCTTAATCACCCTCTCGTCCTCGAAGACCTCCTCGGCGGTGCCCTCGGTGACTAGCCTGCCCCGGTCCATGGCGAAGACGTGGTCAGCGTACTGGGCGGCCACCTCGAGCCTGTGCTCGATGACGAGGAACGTTATCCCTAGCTCGTCGCGGAGCCTCAGGACGTGGCTGAAGATCTGGTGGCAGAGCACCGGGTCGATGCTGCCGACAGGCTCGTCGAGCAGTATGGTCTCTGCGCCGCTCATCAGGGAGCGGCCGATCTCCAGTAGCTTGAGCTCGCCGCCGCTCAGTGTATTCGCCGGCTTGTTCCAGACGTGTTTAAGGCCAAGAACCTTAAGGAGCTCTGACGCCCGTCTCACGGCGCTGATCTCGCTGTCGACCCACGTTGGCTTGAACATCGATAGAGCAATGTTCTCTCCGGCGTTCTCTGGCAACGCTACGAGCATGTTCTCTAGTGTCGTGAGGCGTAGGAATGGGGACGCGATCTGGAATGTGCGTACCAGTCCTCTGCGGGCGATCTTGTACATTTCTTCGCTCGTGATGTCTGCCTCGCGATAGTAGATGTGTCCCTCCTCGGGCACGAAGATGCCCGAGATGCAGTTCACCAGCGTCGACTTGCCGCAGCCGTTTGGCCCCACCAGGAGGTAGATCCCTCCCTCCTTTAAGCCGAAGCTGACACCATCGTTCGCCGCGAACTTCCCGAAGTATTTGTAAACGTTATCTATCTTTAGTATCTCCGACATGTCGGCATCAACTAACCTTATAGCTTATAGACACTGTTTAAATAATTTACTTGAAACCCTCTCGGTTATGGGTTTTATGGGATTATTATAAGGAAACTCGTGATAAAAAATAGAGAAAAATTGGGGAGGGTTTACCAAGTCCAATCGATATACCAGGTTACCTGTTCGGTTACCGCGTCATACAGCCCAGCTACTTCGGACTCAGGTGTATAGTACCAGATCTGATAGTTGGCTGCCGCACGGTCACCGTCCGCGTTCAGCAGGTTCCAGCCGCTTGCGCCGAAGCTGTTGTAGCATGTAGTGGCCTGCAGCGGGAGAAGTGTTAGCACGTCGGTGCTCTGGGATTCCAAGATTGTCTCGGCCAGAACCCATGAGATGTCATATTCACATGCTGAGTAGTATCCGTAGGGCATACCCACTAAGGCTTCGTACCTGTCCCATAGAGCCTTGAACTTCGATGATTCAGCGGGCGCCGCGTAGGTGCTGAAGATACCTAGGTGCGTGGACTGTTCTGGTGCGTCGTCGGTGTGCTGCACTGTAATAGCAGTGCCGTCGCTTCCGAACCACGGTACGGCATAAACCGTCGGGTAGTCCTCCGCCTGCGTGACCATGGTCACGCTCTCAGAGAACGCGATGACCTCGATAGCGCACTTGTCAACACCATACTCCGCGACTGCCTCGGACAATATGTCCTCTGCTGTCTGCAGATAGTTGGCGAACTCTGTGGCTTCGCCTGCGTACCTGATCCTCTCTAGGACTTCTCCGCCGCGTGCTTCATAGTCGGGCACGAGGTAGTTGTAGATACCGTCAGCCCATGCGTCGCCACGCTGGATGATGATTATGTGCTCGATGCCTCGGCTATCCAGCATCGCTGCGATGGCGGGAGACTGGATCAAGTCGGTCGGACACATCCTTAGGAGGTTGTCGTCTGGGATGGCCAGCAGTGGGCTCGTTGAAGATTCGCTCCACATGAGCATATCGTTGTCGTTACAGTAGCTCAGAGCTGCGGACGCCATGCTCGACCAGCCGCCACCTATGAAGATGTTTACGTCCATGGCTTTGAAGCCCTGGACCTTCTCCAAGTGGACCGCGGCCTGACCCGTGGCGTCGTCGATGAGGTACTCGAAATCTACGTCGTATCCTAGTTCTGCTGCGTATGCGTTTATGTCTGGCTCATTTATTTCCTGTATACGTGGTTGGGCTTGCTCTAGACCTGTCGTGGTTGAGCTGATGAAACCGATCTGAATGGTCTTGCCGTCGAGCGGTACGACCTCGACAGTCTCGGTTTCATAAATAGTCTCTGTCTCTGTCTGTGTCGGGGCGGCGAAGTATCCTACGCCTCCTCCGACGACGAGTCCTACGACAAGTAGTACTATAGCTAGGGTGTTACCTTTCATTTCCAAATTAAGTTTCACCTTGCGTTTGTCGCAGAGAATAATTTCACTCTTTACATTATATAAGGTTTTTACATTTTCTTATTTAGGAAACCATTGAATATTAGATAAACTTGCTACTTGTCGCTGTAGAAGGACGTATCTAAGCAAAAGACCCTTATTTTAACCTCATTTCGTGAACGGTACTATAGACTCATGAAAAGTATTATTAATTCATGCAGTTAGAACCGATGTGGGTTTAACATGTTAATCCCAGCGATTTGGATTGCAGCGTTAGTGTTCGCCAGCGAACTGACGCTGCTAAGTATAGGATTTACACTGACATACCTAACGGCGAAGGTACCCAACTTCGCACACGGAACATACGCAGGCGTAGGCATCTACGTGAGCTACACTTTCGCGAAGATACTAAACATGAGCCCATACATCGGGTTCCCAATATCGTTTATATTAGGAGGCATAATGAGCGTCATCATCTACAAGCTGGTGATTGGAGTGCTACAGAGCCTCGGCGGAGGAGCCATCGTCCTGACTATCTCCACTCTGGCTATCCAGATCTTCCTTACGGGGTTTATCCAGATCTACGCGTATTGGCTGAGAGCCCGGTATAACACCTACGCAATGTCGTTTCTCCTTAAGACGGACGACTTCAGCGTAGGAGACTTCCCGGGAATATTCGTTGTCTCGCTATCGCTCACAGCTCTCAGCGTCGTTTCGCTACACTTCATGCTGACTAGGACGAAGATCGGTGTGGCAATGAGGGCGACGGCTGAAGACCCAGAGCTTGCTTCGGTACTCGGAATCAACATCAACAACGTGCAGCTGTTCAGCTGGTTCCTGACCGGCGGGATGGCCTGTCTCGCTGGTGCGATGATCCCTATGTGGTTCATGAGTACACCGCAGTCCGGTGCCGCGATAATCACAAGTATCATGGCCGGTAGTCTGCTAGGTGGATTCGAGAGCGTCTACGGCGCAGTAATCGGCGGAGCCATCGTAGGGATAAGCGAGATCATGCTGACTACGTGGGGTCAAGCTATCTTAGGGCCCTGGGTAGGAGAGTGGAGGCCGATCGTCCCCATGGTCTTCCTTGTAGCCATCCTGCTTATTGAGCCGGAGGGCCTCGAGGGAGCGTGGAATAGATTCAAGGCCAGCGATAGGGGAGAGAAACTCCTGAAGTCGGTTGGGCTTATGAAGGCGGAGGATTAAGATGATACAAGACATCGCATTAGGACTCTTGACTAGCGGAGTAGCGGTAACGGGTACGTCGAGGCTCATCGTGGATATCGCCATGTACTTCGGCCTCTTCGTCATCGTCGCCATGGCGCTGAACTTCCAGTACGGTAACGCGGGCATCCCGAACATGGGGTGCGCCGTGCAGGTCATCGTTGGTGGCTTCACCGTGAGCGCCCTCACGACCAGGCTGATCTTTAGTATGGTAAAGAGCGCAGGCGTGGAGCTGAACCCTTGGGCGAATGACTTTGACTGGGTCTATAACAACCCTTCTAACGTAGCCATGACCAACACATACATCACCGACAAGCCGATGTTCGGAATATCGATGCTGCTTTTCAGCTTAGCCGTCGCGCTTGTACTGGGCGCAGTCATCGGCTGGGTCATTGCCCTGCCAGCCATCCGGCTAAGGGCGACGTACCTCATGATAGTGCTGATCACCATGGCTGACGCTAGCCAGATCTTCGGCAGGAACGTACCAGCGATAAGCGGAGGAACTCTCGGGGTCTTCATCCCGGATATCTTCAAATGGTATCCAGGAGACCGCACGATACTCATGGCCATCATCACGTTGCTGATAGGGCTTGTAAGCTTCTTCATCTTCAGGACGATGCTGAATAGCCCGTACGGCAGGCTGATGAGATCCATCCGCGAGAACGAGATCACCGTCGGAAGCGTAGGTAAGAACGTCGTGGGCATCAGGAGGAACATACTGATGTTCGCGTCGGGGATCACCGCACTAAGCGGAACCCTGCTGGCCTTCTACTTCAGCTACGTCGTGGAGGCCAACTACCAGCGCGCCTTCTGGACCTACTGGCCCTGGCTGATGCTCATCCTCGGAGGACCCGGCAACAACGCCGGAACCTTCCTGGGGTGTGCTCTGGTAGTGGCCATGCGCAGGGTGATCATCGTGAACAAGTGGTTCCTGCAGG
>SMTZ1_10004201_pt1 | contig 16262 bp, 12 predicted proteins | sample DeeMarSWOR136_30_FD_25667 | JGI IMG/M metagenome (IMG submission 25667)
AACACGGCATAGACCCTGCTGCCCTGCATTGTCGATCGTCGGGCAGGGGGATTCGTGGTCTCCGTTAAGTTTTTTATTCCTTTCTAAAAACTTAATGGAGAAAAGGGGGGCAGAGCCCCCCTTTCATGGGCAGGGGAGGACTCGAACCTCCGAAGGCTTACGCCAGCAGATTTACAGTCTGCCCCCTTTGACCGCTTGGGTACCTACCCGAAATCCGCAAATGCTCACTACATAAGCCGGGAAAGGGATTCGAACCCCCGACCTGAGGTTTACAAAACCACTGCTCTACCACTGAGCTATCCCGGCAAATGCCTGCGCAAAATCAGCGCCAATTGTGTTACTGGCATAATATAATCAATAATCTGAGAAAGTCAAGAATTGCTCAGTACGGGTAATGTGGGGCTGTTTTCATCTCAGGCGAATCACTCGCTCAACAAGTTTGAAATTGTCTGTTTCAAAGCAAATAAAGTAGACACCTGTTGGAACAGATTGGCCATAATTATCAACACACTCCCACGTGATTCCAGACTGAGGAAGTGAAGGACAAGAGTGGATGTTAAATATCTTAATTAATCTTCCTGCTGCGTTGAAAATCTTTACGGAGGCCTCCTTTCTCTGTCCATCGTTATTTGCCTGCCAAAATATCATCACTCTATCTCGACACGGATTCGGAGATACGGCGAGCGATGGATTAATACTGATAAAGACAGGTCGTTCTGATTCTGCAATACCAGTAATGACCTCAACTTTTTCTAAACACGAATAATCTCCCCAACCATAGAGAGTATTACTTCCTCTCACATAGTAGTAGTACTCACCTTCAGGATGATCGGTAAATTGATACGATGTATCAGTAATGCTCGAAGATATCGTATCAACATTGTCGAAAAAACAGACCGGGTAAATATCATCTATATAAAAACCAGAATTTGTAATATCGTCGTCGGTCATCGAACGGAATCTAATATAGATGGATTTACCTGCCCACACTGCCAATGAATATGACTTCCTCATCCATCCACCAGAATTACCAGAGTAACGGTCATCGAGGCTGAACCATTCTTTTGCATTTTCCGAGACTTCCACAATGGCTACATCCCGATTGAATTGCAAATCGTACCAACACCAAAATGTCAATGAATCCTCTGTCTGCACCAGGTAAGGATGTGCAGTACGCATCCCATGGTGCATGTTATGCTCACTACCAGAGAAGAGACTGTATGAACCAGAATGAGACTGGTCTGTCGAAAGGGTAAACCCTTCGAGTATCCATCTACTGGTTCCTGATTCCAGACTGTCCCGGATGATCGAGGGATGTGATAACTCAACCAATTCCCAATGCGTGGGATGATTATCAAAACTGTTTCGAGCATGCCAGTACAAGACAAAATCATCACCCACCGTGCCCAAGGGATAGATATTTGGTTGCGGCACAAATCCCTCAGCAACGAGCATTAAAGAGTCAGCAAATCCAGCAAGATATTTCGCTGCTTTAAAGACCTGAAGAGAGATAAAATCTAAATCACTCGGGTCTTGATAAAACTCAATTCCAATCTCTGCACCGTAAAAGAGTGAGGAGAGACCAGCCACCCATTTATTGTATCCATAGATCCAGTCCCTTGTATTACCAGTTGTTGGATATGGATTAAAATATGATTGTCCTGCGGTATACGTCCCGCCGTAGAGTCGTTCCATCATAGCTGCCATATAATTACCCCTCGTCACATACAGTGCAGAATCTGGAGAACCATTTGGTTTATATCCCCATGGGTACATAATCAATTCTCCATAGCTATGGAGGCTGAAACCTGTTGTGATCCTATGCTCGCGTATATAAGTCGTATATGCCTGAATTTCATTGCCTGAGTAAGGATACGCCCCACAGAACAGTTCAGAGGCTGGATAATGACTCGCACTGTATCCTTCAACACCACCCCAATAGCCATGCAATTCTCCATTACACGCGCCACCATAATTACGGTTTGGGTCTGTCCCAATTGTATCACCAAAGGGCTCCCGGTTCTTGCGCCACCAATGTGCTGCAGGATAATCATATACGTACCCGTCAACATTTATCAAGGGAAAGCAATAAATTCCCGTTGTGTTTATGATTTCTGTAATTTCGGGAATGTTGCCATATGACCGAAGCATTGAATCAGCAAAGAAAAGCACGGCTTGTGGTGTTGCCCATTCCCGAGAATGGTGGCATCCGTCAAGGGAGAATCGTGGTTCGTCGTCTTCTTCAAGATATGGATTGTCGGAGATCTTCACCCCATATATCCATCTGCCTTCATAGGTAGGAATCGGCAAGGAATCAAAAGCACAGATTGATGAGTAGTTTTGTGCCAAATTCTTTAGTGAATCATTAATTTCAGTATATGAGAGATACTCACCGCGAACCTTGTCTTTTTCATATTCAAGGCTATACACCATGATTTCATAAGGCAAACCCGACGCAATCACCATATTAAGATCCTCTTGGCCAACCACGAGATCATACCATTCACCATATCTTCCGGCCGCGATGTCAAGCGGTGTGGTGGAAACTCTTTTCAAATCAACCCAAGATGGTGTATAGATGCGAACTATCATATCTTGAGCATAGACAGATGCAATGATAGAGAATACTACAATACATCGTTTCATCATACCTTCCTGTAGTCTGATGGTGCATGGAAGCCACTTTCTCCGATCAAGGAGCCACACTTAAACCTCAATATTACCGTGCTCATAAATGTATGTAACTATAATAAAAATACACTCGGTGTCAAGTATTGCTTTATCAGTGAAATTGCCTATAATTACTCCATGCAGCATCAAAACCCAATCCCAACTGTAGATATAATTATTGAAATTCCAGAAGGAATTGTGCTCATAAAGAGAAAAAATCCACCGTTTGGATGGGCACTGCCTGGAGGTTTTATCGAATATAATGAGTCTGCTGAAGACGCCGCAATAAGAGAGGCGCACGAAGAGACCGGTTTGGTGTGTGAAGATTTAAAACAGTTCCACACCTATTCTGCACCAGGCCGTGACCCACGCCATCATACTATTTCTATTGTTTTTATTGCAAAGGCAAAGGGCACACCACGTGCAGACTCTGATGCAGCCACTATCGGTATTTTTACCAGAGAGAGCCTGCCCCAACCACTTGCCTTTGATCATCAACAAATCCTGGAAGATTATTTTAACAAAAAATATTGAACCATGAAATTTCTTCACACCGCAGACCTACATCTAAAAAGGGGAGAAGAGAACCGCATCTCTGTACTCAAATGGCTTATTGATAAGGCTGATACTTTAAAATCCGATTACTTCATAATCGCGGGCGATCTCTTCGATTCAGATACCGATGCCGCTCTCTTACGGCCAAAGCTTAAGAAACTCTTCGAGAGTGCACGAACACAATTTTTAGTCATCCCTGGTAATCATGATGCAAAATCCTTCAGCCATGATTATGACTATGGCAGTAATGTCATGCAATTAGTTACAACCCCGTTTGAGATATGTGAGTGTAGGGGTATTAACGTATGTGCTATTCCATACCAAGATAAGAAATTCAGCGAATGTATCAAAGAACTACCTCCAGAAGTTGATATACTCATAGCCCATGGAACGCTGTATGATGAATCATTTATCTATACTATCCTTGATGATGAAGAAACAAAGTATATGCCCATATTTCCTGCAAACCTTGAAAATCGAGCACGCTACGTAGCACTGGGACATCTGCACTCAAAATGTATTGACAAGCAATATAAAAAAACACGCACAGTCTATCCTGGTTCACCGATTGCGGTCGACACAAAATGTAACCAAGAACGTCTCTTTTCGCTCGTCACCATAGACAAGAAGCAATTCACAGTAGACTTCATTGCAGTTGAGGATTCTCCCTACTGGCTCAGTAAGGAGTTCTTTGTCTTCCCGGGAAGCGAGGAACAAAAACTGAGAGAGCTCGCATCGTTCCTCGTCAGTGTCGACAAGGCAATCGTAATGCCCAACGTCATAATCAATGGTTACATCGCTCAAAAAGATAGAGAGTTTCAACAGCACATCAATGAATTAGAACAGAAGTTCAAGCCGAAATTCGCAGATCTGCACATTTCCAATAATGTTCAATCTTGGGACACCATCATCGAAGATCGTTTGGTTCAGAATTTTGTAAAAAAGACCCAAAATCTTGATGATGCACTGCGCAGAAAAATACATGAAATCGTCTTTCCCATTTTCAGTGATGCATTGAAATGAAGATAAAAAGAATCGAGATACACAATTATGGTCCTATGAAAGACTTTACTCTTGAACCCAAAGACTTTATCTGCATTTTCGGTGAGAACGAATCAGGGAAGACTGCTCTTGTGGAAATTCTGTGTTATATTCTATTTAAGAAGACAGTAGCAGCTCTACGCTTCCCAAAACCTGAACATGTCCTCATTGATGTACAGGAAGATGGAAGAGTATACACACTTCCTGCGCGAAAATATCACCCCACGTTGCCCCAGGCCGATGTAGCCAACCTCTTGTATGTACAGGCATCAGAATCTGCATTGTACAGAGAACGAGAAGAAAGAAATTTCTGGGAAGGTATGAAGACCCTCTTCAGCAGATTTGGCAAAGGTATATCATATGCAAAATTTGATGAAAAAATCTTCAAAGCTGTAGGTCTGACTCAGAGGCGAGAGAACTGGACAGATGACAAAGAGAATAAAATAGATGCTGAAAAGGAACGATTCCATAAACTTGAAGAGTACATAAAGAACATTAATGATGTCGAGAAAAAGGAAAATGAATTAGTAGAACTGACTGATAAATACCAGTCATTAAAGGAAGAACAGGAGCAAATTGATAGTTACAAAAAGTACCAGAAGTACAAGGAACTTGTGAATCTACATAATCAATACCAGGAGAAGAAAATGCATCTTCAGGAATACGAACGATACAAAGATGAATATCTTGATAGATGGAGGAACCTCGAAGCTGAGCACAAAGTATGCCAGCAGGCGAAACAGAGGGTGAACGAGCTCAACAAAGAGATTTCTGCATTAGAAAACGAAGCCGAACAGCTAATAAGAAAAGACGAAATAATTGAAAAAGAAAACATCAAATCTTGTGTCGTTCGAGCAGCAGCTGGCATAACGCCGCCACGCTTATTCATTCCCAGCATGATACTTGTTGTCGCTGCGATAATCCTTATTCTGTCATTTTTCTTAACAATACCAAAGAATGGAGCGATTGTAATCTTTATCGCTACCTGCATCTACTTCATACTCACCTTATACAAAAAACAGGTTTTTGAAAAAACAGTGACGGAAGACAAAATCTTATTAAACAAGGCAAAAAGCATCTTTCCCGAGGTTATGACTCTTGATGATGTGGCTGCCAAGATAGATGAAACAAAAGAACAGAAAGGAGCAAAACAAACACTCCTCGATGAGAAGAAAAAACAGCGAAAAGAACTCATGCGTGGCAGGTCCGTTGCAGAGATTAACCAAGAAATCACCGACTTCCGCAGCAAGACAGGCCTTGCCGAATTGGGCGATTTAGAGATGAAAATAAATGAAAAGACAGCATTGGCAAAGAAAAGAGATGAGCTGTACGGGAAAATCTTTGGCCATCTTGCCGAGCGAGACGACAAAAAGTGGCAGAGAATGATAGAGGAAAGCAAGACATCCAAACCCGATAAAGAACCGGACATAAGCCGCGAGAAAGATGTTGAACAAGAGCTTAAAGCAACACGGGATCACGTCGAACGTCTGACAAGCAAAATCACTATTCACAGGAATATATTGAAAGGTGCATACAACATCCCCGATGACCGTGCAGCATTTATCGAATATGACCGTCTTAGAAAGCAATTAAATGACTACGAGATCGAAAAGAGAGCTGCCCTAACAGCACGCAAAATCTTGAAGGAAATGAGTAGTGAGCTCGATGAGTATATCATAGATATTGTAAAAGGTAATGAAAGCCTCAGCGAATATTTTAGGATAGTTACAGAGCGTTACGATGAAGTAGAGGTTCACAACAAAACCTTCATCGTGAGGCAAAAAGACGGCAGAAAATTCAAGATAGACGAATTGTCAAGCGGCGCGCAGGATCAGCTTCTCCTGTGCTTTAGAATTGCTGCATTGAGAAAAATCTATCCGCAAGGTGCTTTTTTGATATTGGACGACGCCTTTATCTTTGCAGATTGGGCTCGCCGGCCAAGGCTTGTTGAATTATTAAAGAAATTTATTGATGATGGCAATCAAGTAATCTACCTCACCTCAGATGACCACACCCGTGATCTTCTTAAAGAATTCGGTGCAAAGATAACTACATTGTAAGCTCAAACAACAAAATTTAATGATAACGTATTACTCAATACTACACACATTCTGGTAATTACCGGAATGTCGGAATGTAATTAGCACATGGACAATCATACAGCATTGTTTACACTCATATAAAAATGTGGCTGCCGAAAGAGATTGAACAAAGAATTCTCGCATTAATTGAAATGCCGAATTTAACTTGGAAAACAGTCGCGGTACATAAGAAGAGACTACAGCGACTCAGAAAGCAGATGTACGAACTCTCCGATGACTACGTGCAATCACGATTTTCTGCAGATACACACGCCGATGCCTATTTTGCCTACAACTTTCCCATGAATTTTATGAAGGCGATGATAATCGGGCAGAGAGTGAAATTCTTGTATCCGCAATTAATGAATCACAAAAATACACTCCGCATTCTGGATATTGGTTGTGGCGAAGGCGCGGCAATGTTCGGTCTATACTATGGTTTAAAAAACTCAAAGCAGTTTGTGCTGACTGGCTTTGACCAATCAAGCACAATGCTTAAGAGATGTCGAAAAATAACCTCAAGGCTACAACAATGTTCAGCTTATATCCTTATCAAACTCAAAAGACAGGATGTGTCAAACGGTCTTCTCCCAAAACGCGCACAAAAATATGATGTAGTTATTCTTGCGAACTCACTCGCGGAAATATTCCCCACAAATACTATTCCGATAAGATTTATTGAGCGGATCTTTAAAGGTATTCACGACAATGGAATAATAATCATCATAGAGCCAGCCCTGAAACATTTATCGCGTAGGCTCATGTATTTGCGAAGAGAGATACTACAAAAACAAAAGGGATTTATACTCCTTCCCTGTCTCCACGAAAAAGAATGTTCGCTAATAGAAATCAGAAAAGGGAAAGAGTGGTGTCATGAGTCTATCTCGTGGAGGCCACCTGAGTTTATGAAGATTCTTAATCAGGGTCTCAACAGAGAAATTAACCGCCTAAAATTGTCATATCTTGTGATTTCTAAACAGATACTACATAAACCCAGAGGTTTTCTTGTTATTAGTTCATTATTAAGAGAAAAGGGGAAGAAAAGATGTTATCTCTGTACAGCGGATGGTTTGATAGAATTGGCACGACTCAATAAACACAAGACCAAATCAAACGAAGAATTCGATAGCATAAAAAAAGGAAATATTATCACCCTTGAAGAATATGTCAGTGCAAAACAACATTATTGGCAGATAACAAAGCAGTCAAAAATACATATTTTGTTCAGCTAAAAGTATTTTTCTACTTTTTCTTCTTTCGGTGCATAATGGGAGAATTGCATGGTGTGGATGCCATGCCCCTGGCTCACCGATCGTAAATCTGTGGCGTAGCCGAATGATTTTTCAAGGGCAAGGCTTGCGGTTATGATTTTCTCTTTCTTGTGGGTCTCAATATTCAATATCCTCCCCTTGCGTGCGCTTAGATCATTGATCACATCTCCTAAATACGTATCAGGCACAATAATCTCCAACGACATTATCGGTTCCAGGAGAACAGGCTTACCCTTCATAAAGGCATCTCTGAAGGCCATCTGTGCTGCTATCTTAAATGCAAGTTCATTTGAATCAACAGGATGATAAGCACCATCGAGTATTGTTACCTCGACGTCGATTACTGGATACCCCCAGTAGACGCCCACCTCAGACTGTTCTCTTATTCCTCGTTCTATTGAAGGGATATAATCCTTTGGAATAGTACCTTCCTTGATTTTCCTCTTGATTACTATACCACTTCCCCTCTCTGTCGGTGTCATACCGAGCGTGACAATCCCGTACTGACCCCTGCCACCGGTCTGTTTGATAAATCGACCTTCTGCCTTAACGTCCTCTGTGATTGTTTCACGATACGAGACCTGAGGTTTACTCACATTACATTCGACACCGAATTCACGCTTTAATCGGTCTACAATAATTTCGAGATGTAATTCACCCATACCAGAAATTATACGCTGTGATGTTTCCTCATCAGTCCTTACCTTAAATGTTGGGTCTTCAATCTGTAAATATTTTAATGTATTATCAAGCTTTGCGTCGTCTATCTTTGTCTTTGGTTCCAGAGAGACGAAAATGACCGGCTCAGGGAATTTCATTGGTTCAAATGATATTGGATGCTTCGTCGCACAGAGTGTGTAGCCGGTTTTACATTCGCGCAAACCAATAATCGCACCAATCTCACCCACAGTGAGCGATGGCTGTTCTTGCCTCTTATTCGCATGCATGAGTAGAAGTCTACTGACTCTATCAATTCGCTTTGGTGGGTAAATGAGGACCTTGTCGCCACGTTTTACCTCACCTGAGTAGACCCTTATATAGTATAATAGACCAAGATGCGGATCGGTTTGAGCCTTAAAGAGAAATGCTGAGAACGGTTCATCAACTGAGGGCTTCCTTATTTCATCCTTTAGTGTTTGTGGATTAAATGCCTTTATCGGTGGCAGCTCGATTGGAGATGGAAGATAATCAAGTACCGCATCAAGAAGTTTCTGGATACCTTTATACTTGAGTGCGCTGCCAAGGAGAACAGGAAAAAAAGTGAGGCTCATTGTCCCTTTTCTTATAGAGGATTTTATGTCTTCAGCAGGGAGAGTCTTTCTGGCAAAATAGTTGTCAAAGATCTCTTCGTCATACTCCGCGAGTATTTCGAACATTTGAATACGATAGTGTTCGGTAACTTCTTTGTATGCCTTGGGAATTTCTGCCTCCTTGTACGTCACCCCCAATGTCTCCTCTTCCCAGTACACAGCTTTCTCTTCGATAATGTCAATCAGACCCAAAAATTCATCCTCCCGACAAATAGGTATCTGAAGAATGAGAGGTCTCAGTGACAATTTATCCTGCATCTGTTTAATTACCCTGAAAAAATCCGAACCGATTCTGTCCATCTTATTCACAAAGGCAATACGCGGTACCCGATACTTATCAGCTTGATGCCACACTGTCTCGCTCTGTGGTTGAACACCTCCAACTGCACAGAAGATTGCAATCAGGCCATCGAGAACCTTCATCGACCTTTCCACCTCAACGGTGAAATCGACATGCCCGGGAGTATCTATGATATTAATCCGATGCTCTTTCCAATGCGACGTGGTCGCAGCAGACGTAATCGTGATACCCCTCTCCTTTTCCTGCTGCATCCAATCCATTGTTGCCGAACCCTCATCTACCTCACCCATTCTCCTTATCTTGCCGGTATAGTATAACATCCGTTCTGTCGTGGTAGTCTTCCCAGCATCAATGTGTGCTGCAAGCCCAATATTCCTTATGGTCTTAAGATCAATCATAGCTATAGTATATACGGAACTCAGGCATAGTCAATTAGGAGGATAAGAGAATCAATAATTGTAGAGCGATATAATTGTGCGGCACGCGGTTGCGAAAAGCGATACGGTTTGGCAAATCCGTTTCGCCAAATGAATGACGAATCGCTTTTCGAAACCTAAACCGAAGCCCTTGTGCTATTCCGTATCCTGCGTTCGCGCCTCACCGCCGATTTTATCTCATTACCGTGATAACGCCCAATTGCGACTGGTAATTTTTTATAGGTTACAATGACAAAACCATCACTCAAACTTGATTGAGACGGTATCTTGAGCGTTTCTCCTTTCAAGAACTTCTTTAACTGCCATTCCTTTATTTCGTAGAAATTTCTCAATGGTTTTTTGCCAAACAATTGAATAAAATCATTGTCCGGTTTTATATCGTGTCCATAAATCTTTCCGAACTCCAATCCTTTTCTCACTGCCTTAACCTCCCAGAAGGAATATACTTGAGGAGTCGAAATAAAAGACAAACCTCTGTTTTGGAAAATAGAGTATCCTTTCAACCGGTTCGGCTCAATGCCAAATCTTCGATCGAAATGCTCGACCGCAGCACCTTCAAATTCAATTTTACCGATATAATCTACGCGCTGTCTCTGTACTCCCCTCTTTGTTATTTTGGCGATAAAAAAAGGTGCCGTGTCATTATCTTGCGGCAGAATTCGTGAACAATATGTTAGCCGCTTATCAAAACTTTCGCCATTCCATCGTGTAATACCCTGACGTATCTTAAAGTGTGGAACAGAAATAGGCATCACCTCCGCCTCGGGAAATCTCTCTAACAGATACGCAACTACTGCCTCATTCTCTTCCGGCGCGATGGTACAGGTTGAATAGACCATTGTCCCCCCAGGTCTGAGTGCCCTAAATCCTGAAACGATGAGCCCCCTCTGAATCCTCGCCATTCTTCGGATATTTTGCAATCCCCAATGGTATAACACAGCCTTAGATTTTCTAATGGTTCCCTCAGCACTACAAGGCGCATCAATAAGAATGCGGTCGAAATATTCTGGTAACACCTTATCAATTCTCTGGCCGCGCAGACTAATAACCGACTCGTTCAACAGTCCGCATCGTTTGCAGTTGAAAATGAGACCTCCAATTCTCTTTCTGCTCATTTCATTTACTACAAGTAACCCAGTGTTCTCCATCGACTGGGCAATTTGGGTTGTCTTGGAACCCGGAGCTGCACAGAGGTCTAAGACAACCTCTCCTGGTGATGGATCAAGTACAATGACTGGTATCATGGACGCCACTTCTTGTACATATATCAAACCAAGCGTATGCGTAATATGGTTACCAAGCTTCGCCTTATCACATAATAAGAAACCATCAGTGTAAAATGGTAATGCCCGTGTTTTTAAATCTTTTATGAGTATGAGAATATCATCCCTCTTTGCCTTTAAGGTATTTATGCGAAAAGACTGAACAAGAGGTCTATTGATATATTCCATAAATCCACTGAAATCCGGAATAATTGACCTATAGCGCGAAAATAACGTTTCACTCTTCATAGTATCATTATAGCATGGAATGGTAAAGAGTCAACAAATGAGGACATTTCCTTTTTTTGAATCACCGCTCGAAACAAATAATGCACAAATAAAAAGGGGAGTGAGATGAATCACTCCCCCTTTTACTACAACTGCAACAATTACTTTACCAAGAGCAATCTTCTGGTTTCGTTAAAATCTCCAGTCTCGAGTCTCAAGAAGTAGACTCCGCTTGAAACCTCAACGCCAAAGTCATTTCGACCATCCCAGACAATCTGATTGGTTGATTGAACGACGCGATTGCTAAATCCCTTGACCAGTTTCCCTGCTACGTCATAGACTCGCAAGACTACGTCATCTGAAGCGATCTTCCCTACACTATAGGCAATACTGACCTCTCTGTTGAATGGATTTGGATATACCTCCAGATAGGTAGCTTCGATGTGAACGTTTTGATTTTCTTCAATGCCTAGTGAGAAATGTGCATTTACTACTTTATCGCTGTCCATGATTATGTCTGTGGGATTGTTCGGCCCACTTGCACCACCGCTCCAGTGGTCGAAATGCCATCCTGAATCAGGAATCGCCGTGAGGGTTACGACTGTTCCTTCTGGATACACGTCCCAATCAGGGTCTTTCGTCACAGAGCCACTGCCAATGATGTCGATGGTCAATGTGTAGGTAATCGTCGCTGTATCAACATAGTCCCAGCCTATTGCATCAAACATGACCTTGTCGGGCTCTTTATAAAAATCAGGGTAATATGACTGTCCGTAAGAGACTGCAGGTTGCATACAAGCATAGACAATATTCTGAGCAAAGTGCGATGCTTGATACGGAGTACCATCTTCCATGCGATATTCAACTTCAACAATATCAGAATTCACATCACGGTTAGAAGTGCCTCCAGCATCTCTCCAGACAAGACGGGCAGCTGTCTGAAATTCGGGCAATGTATCTGGATTGTAGTCGCCGTCGCCATCAGTATTTTGAAATCGGTAGATGTCGAGCGCCTCCATATCGGAGGTGCGGAAATCAGCTCCAGACACAAAGCCTAACACGTGTCCGGTCTCGTGGGCGGCAATTGATTGAAAACACATATGGCCCGAGGCGATGCCGTCACTGGGGTCATAGTCAAAGGAAAAATTGGTGCTGAATGTCATGCTGGCTGCCGTTGAGACATACGTCCCGATTGCAGCATTGTAATTACCCACGCTGAACCAAACTCTGTCTTCATTGGTGACTGTTGAGGAACCATAGTTGTATCGAACAGGAATCGTATTTGTCGTAGGAACCCAATCTTGAATAACATCATCATAATCCATATCATTGATGAGACTATTGCGCGTGGTGGTCCATGCCACAGCTCCTGCATAATAATTACTCGTTGCGCCAATAACCCCTGGTCCGAGCGGAGCGAAGTTGACACTGACAGTAACAGTAGCGCTGTCATCGAACAAATTCTCAATATATGTCGCTACAGATTCCAAGGCTGCCGTAGCACCAGCCGGAGGGTTAGAGACGTTATACACGATGTTCAGTCCGCCACGCGAACCATCAGGACTCACCACGATCTTGTTGGGGTCATTCTCAAACGCCTCTCGTGCAGCCAATACAGCGTCCTTAAACTCCTCGAGGCTCACTGCAGTCAGGTCGCTCCCCACCATTGGCCATGTCACAACTTGACCGTGGAGTTCAATTACAGAGCCATCTATGTAGAGCGTGCTCTGTCTGATTGGACCCGGCTCGATAAAATACATATTCTCTGCAGCACTCGAACCCTGTGTTGTTTCAGCTACGAGCAGCTCAGGCGAGATAAAAAACATAGTGCATACGACACATATCGCCTTTACAATGTTATGGTATTTCATCTTGTCCTCCTTCTCATCTAAGTCTGCCTATAAGGACACAGTCTGTCCAAAATGTGCCCATTGAAGATTTTTCTGATTCACAAATGGCAACAATGAGCAGGCTTAAATCTGTTTTGAGATATTATAGCTATTATCTGTTCTCTGTCAAGGCTATCTAATTTATACATATCTATATATTAATACTATATAAAGAGTGATGTGTGGATTTAAAAACAGTTGACAAAATAAGAAATGTGTATACAATTCGAATGAGGAGGCGTTATGAAATTCTTGGCATATCTTTCAGGTATAATAGGTGTTGTCAGTATTGTACTAGGTATAATTACACGGTTATTTGTGCCGTTCAAAATACTCTTCGGCTTAGGCGCAATCACATATATGAGATTTACCAATACCATGCTGCTCTTCACTATCGTCTTTCTGTTATTATATTACATGAAGGAAAAATAGAAGAGTTGCGCGTGCCTATGGTAGTAACAAGCATGAGGTGCCACGTCCACGCCTGAAATTGATATTCTCCCAGCGTTGTAGATATCGAAGCGGTTGAGAGGAAGAGGTAATATATATTCAATACAATGAGGGTTGGTGGTTATGAGAGCCACCAACCCTCATTGTTCTCGCGTATTGAGAAGCAGCCGTGCCAAGTGCATTAAAATGCATCTGTGTAATACGTGAGTGTTCGGAAAAAGGCGATGTTTAGGGTTATCTTTTTGTGTGAGATTTCTTATGAAAGTGTCTACTGCAATTGTCACAACAACAACCGAAAGTGGTTTATTCTAGTTTACCTCCCCCTTTTGATGGGGGAGGATAAAGGTGGGGTGAGAAATAAGGTTAACACCGAAAGATAAAATACTAATAAAGAGATTAAGAGGAAATATGACTGCGGCTGAGAAAAGGATATGGTATTGTGTGAGAGATAAACAATTAGGGGTAAAATTTAGGAGACAACAGCTGATAGGGAAGTATGTCGTTGATTTTGTCTGTTTTAAGAAGAAATTAGTTATTGAAATTTCACCCTCCCCATTATCCCCTCCCCTCAAGAGAGGGTAATGACATGATGGAGGTATTCGAAAAGATGGGATCTTTGCAAACCGTTGAAAGTACTTGTGTTGAGTGTAATCGAAATAAAAGGTTTCGGAATTTCCGAACACCCACTAATACACAAGGGAGGTATCGTGTCTGATAATGAAGATATGAACGCCAAAAAGGAGAGCGGTGAGCTCCTGGATAAGATTGAAAAAACATGGAATCGATTGAAAATAGCGCGTTCTGCTGGAAGGAGAGATTTCCAGACCTACGAGTTTGTGCTCTATGAGTCCTTGAGCGCCCTCCGTGCTCTGGTCATAGACCATGAACGCCGTCTCAGTGCAATCGAGCAAGAATCGCAAAAAAGATAATCACGTTTGTGAATTGTTGAGTGATGATGTTTTACTGAAAGATCCTTCAGTAATGCTTCTTCCCTACATCATCCCCAATCCTTCTCTCCTGAGTCTCTTTCTTTTTTGCATCCAGTATCCATCCGATATACATTTTCTTATAACTAGGAGCAAAATTATAGAAGTTCTTCTGGGCTGTTTTATTTTTCGCCAGTGCCTTTCTTAGGTTTGCGGTGACTGTAGACTTCTTTCTCACCATCTCTGCTCGCGAGCTCTCTTTTGGCTTTGCCTCTACGTCCTTGAAAAGACCTAATCCTGCCTTTGTCATCCTGCCCTGTTTAATCATCTTTTCTGCCCGTTTCATATTCAGTTTTGACCATACACTTCCGGTTCTCCGTGGTGTATATTTCTGGGCGTATCTTTCATCATCAATTCTTCTCACCGCGCTATCTATCCACCCAAAACACAAGGCCTCTTCAACTGCATCGTCATAGGGAATCCTCTTTTTGCGAGTATGTCTTTTATAATAGATTAACCAGACTTCTTTCTTGGTTTTGTGATTTTTCTTGAGCCACGCGCGCCACTCATTCCTGTTCGTTACGTACAAGGTCTCAGTTATTTTTATACCTCTCTGTTAGTTGCTACACTCTAAACTCTCTGGATATTTTGCCACAATCTGGCGTACTGCGTCTGACACATTCTTGAGAAACTCGGTTCCTGCATAAGATCTACGAATCAGATCATAATTCGCTTCATAGGTATAGTCAGAAAATAGTGCGGTAACATCTCCTTCCTCGCCTGCAGATAGATCCAGTATCTTGACTGGTTCGCTACAAGAAAAATCAAATGCATCAAAATTGAAAAACCGGACATTGGGATTCGATCTTGAAAGGAAGTAGATGCGACCGTTTTTAACATCGTAGACAATCCGAAACATGGTCATATTGATCGATACTTTATCAAGTATCTCAAAGCTATATTCAATTGGATCGCCGCTCGTCTTCGGATCCCAACTATTTACTCCTCTCGCAGCCCAGACAAATCGCTTCAATGAATAATCTGCATCATCAAATACTTCACTCGTCTCATCGCCATTAAAGATTTCGAGGAAACGCGCTGAGTATTCATACGTACTGTTTGTCAGGACGCTTACGGGAAGATTCTCCTTGGTATGCACAACCATCTTGCCGCCAAGGAACTCGATTGTTGCGACACGTCCATTACGATCACATACCAGAAAATGTAGTGGAGTGGACCGTACAGTAATTCGAACATCTTTGTTGCTCGCTATCACCCCATCGACTGTGGCAAAATTGTCCAACTGATATTGAATCCACTGTAGATCACTCAACTCAAAGCGGGAATCTGGATGCGGATACTCTGTTTGCTCGAGCCACATACACTCAATAATCAAGCCAGCCTCATTCACTCCACCGAGAGGAAACTCCCGACCGTATTGGTTAAACGTGATGCTCCCATATTTTGAGACCCACTGCGCAGGATTATCTTCTGTCAATGCTGTTTTCACAACACCGCGCTTGTTCACGACAATAAGACAATGTTCGATTGACCAATCATAATTTCTGCCGTACATCCACTCACCATTGTACTGGAAACAGAACGTTGTACAAGCAGAAGAGAATTCCGACAACAGTAGTATAATAGCTGCAAAGAATAGAAAAATATTCTTAGGTATCTTCATGGACTACCTCCTTATGCAGAACTAATTATTACCAAAAAATCATGCATTGTCAATCACTATAAGTTGACCAAGCAGGATAGTTGACAGTGTTTGAGATATTATTATAATTCTCAGATGATTGTAGAAGAAAAAAATGCATTACTCATCATTGATGTTC
>SMTZ1_10012378_pt1 | contig 16260 bp, 19 predicted proteins | sample DeeMarSWOR136_30_FD_25667 | JGI IMG/M metagenome (IMG submission 25667)
TAGGCGGTCATGCCCGGGGCGGCCGTCTCCATCGAGATGAAGTTCTTGACCTGGGGCAGGCGTTCTTTCAGGGAATTGGCTACCTCAATCAGCTCCTTGCCGACGAAGAGGGTCTCGGTCTCGGAGTATTTGATGAGGTACTCCAGCTCGTCCTTGCCCAGCCGCGGGTTGAAGGGCGAGGCGATGTAGCCGCCTTTCATGGTCAGCCCGTAAAGCTCGGCGAACTCGAGGCAGCTCCAGGAAAAGATGCCGAGCACGTCCCCCTTCTTGACCCCCATCTTACGCAGCCCGTGGATTATCTTATTGATACGGCTGTTATAGTCGGCGAAGGTTATCCTTTTGTCTTCGTAGACGAAGGCTTCATCATTGGGGTGGAGGAGGGCGTTCCTATAGATTATGTCGGTCCAGGTGCCGACATTGTACCTTGAGAGCTCCTTGAGCAAAGAGCGTTTCGACATGGCTTGTTTCCTCCTAAGTCAAACTTCGGCTCCAGTGTAACCGGCGATGGTTATATAGTTTCAATATAAAATGAACTATCCCACATTCGGGGTCGGGCATCTATGCCCTTCCCAAAAACTAAAAACATACTAACCCCTAGGGCGTTTAACTGTCAATCTCCGACCGGGGGCCAGAGCCTTGAAATGTGGCTTGTATTTAAGTATAATCCTGCTTTAGTGCCATCAATTACGGGTTCTTTAAGTTGGATATATGATTATTCAGAGCGATTTTGACGGTACCCTTACTGAGGAAGACGTCAGTTTTGCCATGCTCGATGCCTTCGCTGAAGGCGACTGGCGCCAGCTCTACGAGCAGTACCGGAAGAGCAAGATGACGGTGGGCGACTTCAACACCAAGGCTTTCGCCATGGTCAAAGCCAGCCGCGAAGAGATGTTGGCGGTCGCCCGCGAACAGGTCAAGCTGCGCGAGGGACTGCGCAACCTGGTGAACTACTGCCAGGAAAGGGGCTTTCGCTTCTTGGTGGTCAGCAACGGGCTGGATTTCTATATCAAAGAGATTCTGGGGAATGTGGGCTTGGGCAACATTGAGGTCTATGCCGCCCGCACCGAATTCAACCCCGACGGGCTGACCGTGCAGTATATCGGCCCCGAAGGCAAGGTGCTCAAAAAGGGTTTTAAGGAGGCTTACACCAAGCTGTTCATCAATCAGGGCTACCAGGTGACGTGCATCGGCAACGGGCCTTCCGATTACTCTCCGGCGGCGCTGGCCCAGCACGTCTTCGCCCGTGACGGGCTGCTGGATATCTGCCAGGAAAAGAAGCTGAAGTGCCAGCCCTTCGAAGACCTCAACGACATCGTCCGCGGCCTGGAGAAGCTTTAAAGAGGGCTTCTATTTCCCTCTCCAGACCTTAGTTAATTACATAACCAAGAATGCCGCCACGGCTCCAGCCGCCAGTAGAACAACACCTCCGCCTATTAACCACATTCTTAGCCTCTTTTCTTTTGCCGTCATTTCGGACCACGACTTTCGTCTCATACCCGTGACGAAGCCGATGACAAGGCCAACAATTATGCCGGCGGCAAAACCGATCCCCCACTCACTCATTAATCATAATTTCCTTTCTATTCCTATCACTTGGGCAGTGCCTTCTTGCCGACTAGCTTGTGCTTTGTGTACCAGCTCTGGACAGCCTCGACCACCTCTTCGGGCTGGTCGCAGACAATGAGCAGCTCAAGGTCTTCTTTAGAGATGCACCCTTTGCCCAGCACCGTGCTCTCCAGCCATTCCAAAAAGCCTTTCCAGTAGCGGCTGTTGAATATTATCACCGGGAAGGGCTTTATCTTGAGGGTCTGCATCAGGGTTAGTACCTCGGTAAGCTCGTCGAGCGTGCCCAGGCCCCCGGGGATGATGACAAAGGCGGTGGCGTACTTTACCAGCATCACCTTGCGGGCGAAGAAGTGGTGAAAGACTATGGACTTGGTGGTGTAATCGTTGCAGGCCTGTTCCTGGGGCAGGTCGACATTCAACCCCACCGATTCCACCCCCGCCCGGAGGGCACCCTTGTTGGCCGCTTCCATCGCTCCCGGTCCCCCGCCGGTTACGATGGAGAAGCCCAGCTGCCCCAGCCGGTAGGCGATTTCCTCGGTCTGGGCGTAGAGCTTGTCGCCCTCTTTTATGCGCGCCGAGCCGTAGAAGGTCACCGCCGGCTCGATGCCGGTGAGGGTGTCGAAGCCCTCCACCAGCTCGCCGATGATGCGGAACATCCGCCACGACTCTTCCTTGGCCAGCTCGTTTATTTCATAATCCGGCATAGCGTCCTCCACCAAGGTTCTACGATTTAGCTATTTTTTCTTGGCGGCCTGCTTTTCCAGCTTCGACTTCTTGGGCTTCTTGACGTTCTTTCTGCCTTTGCTTCCCATGATTTTACTCCTTAGATAAACATTATCCTATTATCGCCCAAAGTACAATGTAAATGACCGTGAGAGCAGCTATAACAAGTAAGACAATCCTCTCTTGAGATGAGCAGCGAGTTTGTTTTTCTTTCCTCTTTGCACTGAACAATTGATAATGGCCAGCCAGAGCGAATGGATACCCGACAAAAATAAGTACCGCCAGCGCAAAGAGGCGCTTCACCAAATCTATATCTATTAACCCAAGAATAGGGAGAATGAATACGCCTATTGCTATTACCACCATGGCGATAAGATTAACGATATCTGCTGGTGGCAGCCATGTCCGCTCCCTTTTGCCTGCCATTTTGACTTCCCTCGAAATACGCCAGGTGAACCAAGTCACCTCGAAGCCGAGGATAATACCCGCCGCAACCCAAATATTGGCCAGTTGCACATCCATATTATACTTATCTGCACCGCCACCTTGGTTAAGTCCAAGGGCATTCTCTTTTGTTTACTTCAATATCCCCTTGACGATAACGTCCACCGCCTTGTCCTCGTCCAGGCCCCGCGCCATCAGGGTCTCGACCTGCTTGCGGTCGATGCTGCCGATAGCCGCCTCGTGTGTTACCTTGGCCTTGTCGTTGGTTACCGAGACGATGGGTATGGCCTTGGCCACGGCCTCGGTGCCGTTGACCAGCTCCATGCAGTCAACGTGGCCGCGGGCGTAGGGGGCGTTGCCGTAGGTCTCGCCCCTGACCTCGGCCCTGGCTTTGTCGCCCAGCACCAGTCGGCTCTTGGCCAACCCCCTGGCGCCGGTGCCGTTGAGGTGAATCTTCTCCACTACCTTGATGTCGTCGTTGCCCTTGCCGTAGGCCTTCACCGTCAACTCGGCGATGGCCTTCTCCAGGCAGACGACCTCGAAGTCGTAGTCCAGCTTACCCACCATCCCCTGGCTGAGGGCAAAGGTGCTCTGCCAGAGGCCGCCCTTGTTCACCTTGACCTTGGCCTTGGGAATAACCTTGATGCCGCCGTCCTCGCCGTGATAGTGCGTTTCTTTATAATCGAAACGGGCGTTAGCCCCGATTTCAATGTCGGCGTCCATCTTGTGGATGACCTGACCTTGACGGCGTTGGGGAAGATGCAGTGGGCGATGACGCTTATCTCGCTGTTGTCCTGGGCGTCCACCTTCATGATTATTTCCTGCAGGCCTTCCTTGGGCAGAAGGCCGAAGCAGAGGTGGACGGGGTGGGGAACCTTGGTGCCCTTTTCCACGGTGAGCTTGACGCTGACGCCGCTTTTGGTCTCCTCGGTGTCTATCCTTAAGCCCTTGACGGGGTCGTTAGCCAGCACCCTGTTTTCGTGCACGACCAGCTTGGCGACATCCTTGGTCTGCAGGACGCTCTTGTCGCCACCCGCCTTCTCGTAGGCGTCAATCATCCCCCCGTATTCTTTTTCTACTGTATAGCCAACCATGTTAATCTCAGTGCTCTGGCTCGTTGATGTGGGGGCAAGTTAGGCAGTTATTCTTGAACCACTGGCTGCTTTCCGCCGGCGGGCCGGTCCTGATTATGGTGCCCGCGCATAATATCGACACCCGGTGGGCTATTTCGGTCACCCTTTCGCTGTGGGTAATGAGTAGCACCGAGGCACCCTGCTTGTTCATCTCCATGATGCCGTTGAGCAGCAGGGGCAGGGCGACGATGTCTATGCCCGAGTCGGGCTCGTCCAGTATGGCCAGCTTGGGGCGCATGGCCAGCACCGAAGCCAGCTCAATCCTTTTCCTCTCGCCGCCGCTTAAGGTGGCGTCGATGTCCCTGCCCATATACTGCGCCGGTTCCAGCCCCACCATCAGCAAAAAGCGCTCCAGCTGGTCGTGGCCATTGTGGCTGCTCAAACGCAGGTAATCCCTCACCGTCACTCCCTCCACCCGTGCCGGTTCCTGCCAGGCGAGCGTTATGCCGCGCTGTGCTCGCTGGGAAACAGAGAGCCCGCTGATATCCTCTCCCTCAAAGGTCATCTTGCCCGCGGTGGGCTTGTAGTTATTAGTCCCCATTATCAAATTGGCGATGGTGGTCTTGCCCGTGCCGTTTTCGCCCAAGATGCCGTGGATTTCGCCCTTGTCCACGTGCAGGCTGAAATCGTTGATTATCGCTTTGCCGTTGAGCTTGAGCTCAAGCTTGGCCACATCAAGCATAATTCACCTCCAACCACTGTCAAACAGTATAATCCATCAGTGGGATAAACTCAATCGTGCGTTTTACGAAGGAGGGTACCTCGCTGCCCCACCTTGGCGAACGTTGGTTTTTTCCCAACCCAGCCCGCCCTAATAAGTAAACTTCTTAACTTGGGGTTACGCCTCACTCCTCCCTTTTGGGGGTTCCCAAGGGGGCAAAGTCCCCTCTTGGACTCCCCCTGAAGAGGGGGACCCTAGTAAGGAATTTATAAAGGTCTAACCTTTATAGGGTGGGCATTGGGTGGGATAACAATACTCCCGCTAAACGAGGTGAGGTGGAACAAGAACCTTTGCTCATCGCGCTTACATCTGCTATTATCAGGCCATGGCAACAGGCTATGTCTATCACCCCATCTATCTCCAGCACGACACTGGCCAGCACGTAGAGGTCGCCGCCCGCTTGGAGACGCTTATCTCTCACCTGGAAAAGAGCGGGCTGAAATCAAAGCTGACCCCGATTGAGCCCCGCCCCGCCACCGTTGACGAAATCGCCCTGGTCCACCAGAGACAGTATATCAAGGAGATTGAAGAAACGGCGGCCAAAGGCGGGGGCTGGCTCGACCCCGATACGGTGATGTCCCCCGACTCCTACCAGGCGGCGCTCTACGCCGCCGGCGGCGTTATCCGTGCCACGGAGGCAGTGATGGCTGGGGAGGTGGCTAACGCCTTCGCCCTGGTCAGACCCCCGGGCCATCACGCTACCTCTAGTAAGGCTATGGGCTTTTGCCTCTTCAATAATATCGCCATCGCTGCTGAATATGCCCTCGCCAAATATAAACTGGAACGAATCCTCATCATCGACTTCGACGTCCACCACGGCAACGGTACGCAGGGAAGCTTTTATGACAATCCAAGGGTGATGTACATCTCCACCCACGAATACCCCTTCTACCCGGGGACGGGGGCTATCGATGAGACCGGCAGTGGTGAGGGTATGGGGACGAATCTAAATATACCGCTGCCCGCCGGCTGCGGCGACAGTGAATACCTTGAAGCCTTTGAGCAGATTATCGTCCCCGCCGCCCGCCGCTTTAACCCCCGGCTTATCCTTGTCTCCACCGGCTATGACGGCCACTGGGCCGACCCGCTGGCCATGATGAATTTGAGCGTTAGCGGCTTTGCTAGGATGACAGGGATTATTAAGGGGCTGGCTGACGAGCTTTGCGACGGCCGTCTGGCGCTGACGCTGGAGGGGGGCTACAACCTCGAAGCCTTAGCCGCTTCGGTAAAAGCCACCTTCGATGCCCTGCTCGGCAATGCTAGTGGCGAAGCTATGGGCGCGCCGCCGCGCCATTCTGAGCCGCCCAAAATCGGGAGCCTGGTGGAGGAGATAAAGAAGATACACAAACTGGGCTAGTCGCGCTGGCAGAGGTCGGGTGTAAGGGAGCACTTCTCGCAGTTGCCGTCGCAGGGCTCGATGTGAATGGTGACGCTGGCATAGGAAAGCCTGGCTTCTATCTCCTGCTCCAGCTGGTCGCATAATGAGTGCGCCTTTTCCACGCTGACACCCCTGGGTACCACCAGGTGGAAATCGATATAACGCTGGCTCCCCGCCTTGCGGGTGCGTATCTTGTGAAAGCTCACCAGCTGTCCCCCGTGCTCCCCGAGGCAGGCGATTATCTCGTTCTCTTCCGCCCGGGGCAGCTTAGTATCAACCAAGCCGCCGAAAGACCTTCTCATGCTCAGGAAGGCGGTGCGGAAGATTAACAAAGCCACCAGCAGGGCGACGATGGGGTCGAGCAGGGCGACTCCGGTTATCCTTACCAAAATCAGCCCCACCAGCACCGCCGCTGAGCTGAGCACGTCAGCCAGCAGGTCGCGGGCGGTGGCTTCCAGGGCTACGGAGTCCGTTCTCCGGGCTACCCTCATGGTGTACCAGGAAACAGCCATGTTGATGGCGATGGCCGCCGCCGTAACGTAGATGCCTACGGTGACCAGCTCCACAGTGGCGCCGCTAATCAGCCGGCTTATTGCCTGATAGGCGATGGTAACCGCGGCGATAAAGATCAGGGAGCTGATGACCACGCCGGCGATGTTCTCCGCCTTACCGTGGCCGAAGGGGTGCTGCCTGTCGGGGGGGCGGCCGGCAATCTTGATGCCGACCAAGCCGATAATCGCCCCCACTAGGTCGATAGCGCTGTGGATGGCGTCGGCCCTGATGGCGATGCTGCCGGTAACGATGCTGGCCACCACTTTCATAGCTATCAGGAAGCTGACGGCAACTATAGATAGCTTGGCTGCGGTCTCCTTGGTGGCCCGCATGGCTTAAACCTCTTCAAACTAATCTGGCACTTGGCGCAGAACACCACTCCACCGCCCCTCCTCCCAGACAAGGAGCAGGTTGGGGGCGATAAAGAGTGAACTGTAGGTGCCGATGATGATGCCGATGAGCAAAACTATGGCGAAGTTCTGGATGTTGGCGCCGACAAAGAGCAGCAGGGCTAGGACCACGAGCATGGTGGTAAAACTGGTGTTAACAGAACGGCTCAGGGTCTCCACCAGGCTGTTGTTGACCACCACCTCGAAGTTGGCGCTTACGCCCCGCTTCAGGTTCTCCCTTATCCGGTCGAAGACGACCACCGTGTTATTGATGCTATAGCCGATGACGGCCAGGACACCGGTGATGAACATCAGGTTTATTTCCCAGTCCATTATGGCGCCGAGTATGGCGAAAATACCCAGCACCAGCACCACATCGTGCACCAGGGCGATGATGGCGCAGACGCCGTAGTGGAAGGGCTTGGGCATGCGGCGAAAGGCCCAGGTGATATAGCCAAGTATGAATACGGCGGCGACGCCCACGGCGATAATGGCATTACGAGCGGTCTCGGTTGCTACCATGGGTGAAACCGAGTAGAACTCGCGCTCGGTGGCAGTACCGAAGCGGAAACTCAGGGCATCCTCCAGCCCCATCCTTTCCTCTCCGCTCAGTTCCTGGGTGCGGATAATGAAGTCGCCCCCACCGGTGCGCTGTATGATTGAATTAGCGTAGCCCAGCTCGGCCATGGCTGTCTCCAGCTCCGATTGTTTCACCTCTTCTTCAAAGCTTATGGTGAGTATGGAGCCGCTGCTGAATTCAACGCCCGGTTTAAGCCCGAAGACGAGCAGGGCGATAATGCCAATCAGGATAATTGCCCCTGAAATACGTAAGAACCAATTTCTTCTCCCGATGGGCGCTGAACAGAGCCGTCCTCTTGGCCAGGCGCGAGCCCACGAAGAGGCGCAACAGGGTGCGGGTGACCACGATGGCGGTAAACATGCTCACCGCCACGCCGATAAACAGCGTCAGGGCGAAGCCCTGTACCGGGGCGCTCTCGGCAATACTGCTGCCCAGCCAGAAGAGAACGGCGCAGACAATAAAGGTGGTCACGTTGCTGTTCTTCCCGTGGCGAACTCCTCCTTCATGCGCTCGAAGATAAGTACGTTGGCATCCACCGCCATACCGATGGAGAGGATAAAACCGCCGATGCCGGCCAGGGTCAGGGTGACCGGAATCAACTTGAATATGGCCAGCACCAGCGCCCCGTAGAAGACGAGCGCCAGGCTGGCGATAACCCCGGGCAGACGGTAATAAATAATCATAAAGAGCATGACCAGTATGATGCCGATTATCCCCGCCTTGAGGCTCATGTCAACGAAATCTTCGCCTAATGTGGGCGAAACCGTCTGGTCGTAGAGTATATTCAGGGGCACGGGCAGCCGCCCGAAGTTAAGCTGGCTGGAGAGGCTCCTGGCTTCCTCCAGGCTTAGGCCCTCAATCACCCCGCCCTCGATGATAATGTCATTGACGATGGGAGCAATGGGCAGTCCGTCATCACCCAGCAGGGCGATTTCGCCGTCAAAGATGCCCATCGGCTGTTGCAGCAGTCGGGTGGTAACCTGTTCCGATATCTGGGCGCCCGTTTCATCCCATTCGAAAACCAAAAACAGCTGGCCCAGCTCGTCGCGGGTGATGTAGGTGTTCTCCCTGAAGTAGCGGCTGGTCAGCGCCACTTCTTCGCCGTCGATTGTGCCTGTCGCTGGCTTCCAGCGGCCCAGCTCGTTTTCCCACTTGGCTTCCTCATCCTCGGTGGCCAGCTCCCCGAACTCCAGTATATCCACCCGCGCTAGCCTTTCCTTTTCCGTGTCGGTGATGCTGATACCGGGCAGCTCGAGAAGGATGCGGTCGCTACCCTGCCTCTGGATGATGGGCTCGGTTACCCCCAGCGGGTTAATACGGTTGCTCAGGATTTCCTTGGCCCCCTCCATGGCGCTGCCCCTATTTTCGGGCTCTATCTCGGAGAGGTCGGCTTGATATACGATGTGAATGCCTCCCTGCAGGTCTAGCCCCATCCTCATTTCCTCTCTGTCGAAAAGGGGATAGACCAGGGCGCAAACGGAAAAGGCGAAAATAGCCAGCAAAATCAGCAGAACTACGGCGTTTCCTCTAGTCATATCTTTTCACATTACCTCTATTTGAGCTCGTTAGCCATATATCTTAACAGAGTGTCTTCTCCGTTGCCAGTCGCTGGCGGATATAGTCCAGGGCTTCCTCCCGGTCGTTAAGCTCGCCCGATGCCTGAGCCTCGCGCACTGCCTCTAGAATCTCCCCCAGAGCCGGGCCCGGACTCAAGCCGAAGATATTGATTAGGTCGTTCCCGTCAACCAGCTTGACGGGCTCCACCACTCGCTGCTCCAAGTGCTTTTCTAGGACGTACTCCACCATTTCGGCGTGCTCCCGCCAGCCCGCCATATCCAGGTTAGGGCCCCGGGTGGCCAGGTGGTCGGCCAGGCTCAAGAAAAGTATGTCGATGCCCGCCTCACCGGTATCGCGGAAGTAGCGGTAGATAGCCCGCTGGGTGGGCAGCCCTTGCTGGCTCATCTGCCCCGGCCGCATGTGATAGTTTATCACAATCTCGACCAGTTTTGCCTCTTTGCTGCTGAAGCGCAACCGGGACAGCCTATCCGCCGCCGCCGCCGCCCCCAGTTTGGCGTGTCCCAGGAAATGGGTGCGGCCGTCCTCGCCGACGGCCTTGGTCTCGGGCTTACAGATATCGTGGAGCAGGGCGGCCAGTTTGAGCAGCGCTCGGCGGCGGCTGCCGCCGCCGACCTCTTGGGCAAAATGCTCGGCCAGTGTCTCCGACCAGGGGACGACCGCCAGCACCTCGTCGTCGCCATATTCCCAGCTTCCCTGGTGGAGGAGAAAGTCAACGGCTATCACCGTTTGCAGGGAGTGGTCGAAGACATTCCAGGAGTGTTCCTTGGGCTGTTCCACTCCCTTGGCCTTGGCCAGCTCGGGGAAGAGGGCGGTGATTATCCCCAGCTCGTCGAGGTGGAACAGAAATCTTTCGGGGTGGGGGAAAGTCAGCAAACGGAGCAATTCTTCCCGCAGCCTTTCTCCAGCGACATCGGCGATAAGATGGCACTGGCTTTTGACCAGAGCCTCGGTACTTTCGTCAAGGCTAAAGCCAAGTTCCGCCGCCAGTCGTGCCGCCCGCAGCAGGCGGACGGGGTCATCCTCAAAAACGCTCTCAGCTACCGCCCGAATCGTTTTATCTTTAAGGTCGGCCAGACCATTGAAGGGGTCGATGAGGGTTAAATCTTCTCCGCTGACCTCTTCCAGGTCGGCGGCGATGGCGTCTATGGTGAAGTCGCGCCGGCTCAAGTCTTTCTCAATGCTGTCCTCGAAACTGGTGAAATCGAGTTGCCAGCGCCCCCCCGACGGCGCTCTTTTATCCAGCACCACCACGCGGCCGATGCGGTTTTGCTTGTCCAGCAGGACGAATCTCCCCCCCAGGGCTTCGGCCAGTTTTGGGGCTAGTTCTAAAGCGTTGCCGGCCAGGGCGATATCGATATCGGCGGTGGCTCGCTTGAGTAAAGCGTCGCGGATAAAACCGCCGACCAGATAGGCTTTCACCATTCCGCTTAAGAAATCGCTGACCGCGGTTAGTATTGATAGAGCTCCAGGCTCGATAATCAGCATCTTCTTTTCCATGCCGTAATACTCTAAGGCTAAACTATACTACCAGTCGGCTAAAGTTACAAGGGGAAAATAAAAACAAAAAGCCCATCGCCGCTAAGTCTAAGCAGATATCAGCGTGTGCTGATTACCTTCATTAGCGGTGATTATTGCCTTGAGGCGCGGCTCTAAGCGCTTTCTTTGGCCGTGCTCAGGGCAAGGCTTTTTAAGATAGTGAGGATACCGATAACGGCGCGCTGAACGTCGATCGGTTCCTGGGCTAGTATACGGGCTACGTAGGGGTCGAGCTCGTTACCGCCGTAGCGGGGACGGCTCTCGGCTACACCCGAGGAGGGGGGAGTCAGGTAGCCGGCTAGAGTGAATAGCTCGTTCTCCTCAAAACCTAGAGGTTCGGCGATTTTGCGCAGGATTGAACCCGAAGGGTAACGCTCGCCTCTCTCGATGCGGCCCAGGTGTGATGAGGACACGCCGGAAGTGGCGCTGAGCTGGCTCAGAGTTAGCCGCTGCGTGACTCTTGCCTGTCTGATTATTTCGCCCAGGTTGGTGCTTCGGTTTTGGTCCATATCAGAAAAATTATAATTCGCCAAATGGCAAATGTCAACTTCTGCAAAAAGAATAAAACCCATTATTTAACGAATACCCCTTGACAGTAGGCAATATGATGATTATAATATCGCCAATTGGCATAGGAGGCTTGAACCATGCTGCTGAAGACAAGGGTTTTTGACCTATGCCTGGAAAGGTATAGGAACCTGTCCGAAATGGCTCAGGCTATGGAGATATCGGTAAGCCAGGTCTACCGCGTGCAGGAAGGCAAGCGGAACATCAACTGCAAGTTCATCATCGGCGCTATCAAGGCTTTTCCCGGTTGCTCGTTTGACGACCTCTTCTATTTTGTCCCGGAATTGCCAGTTGGCAAGTACTCCCGCACTGCCGCTGTGGCCAGCCGCCGTTCTTAGGATTTTGGGGGGAAAATAGGCTCGCTTTAGAGTTGAGGGGTTTCGTCCTCGACCTTGTGCAGCTCCTGCTGGCTTTCCAGGTGGTCTATATAGAGTATACCGTTGAGGTGGTCTATCTCGTGCTCAAGCGCCTGCGCCAGCAGGTTATCGGCCTTGATCCTGATTTCCTTGCCGCTGGCGTCCCGGCCCTTAACCGTCACCGATTTAGCCCGCTTAACCTCTCCGTAATAGCCGGGGACGCTCAAGCAGCCCTCGGTCACCGAGCGCTGGCCGCTGCGCTTGACTATCTCCGGGTTAATCAGGACGACGCCTTCGGCATCGGGGATATCAATGACGATTACCCGCAGCGAGGTGCCCACCTGCGGCGCGGCCAGTGCCGCCCGCCCCGGGTCGGCGCGCACCGTATCCAGCATATCCTCGATGAGCTTTTTGATGGAGCCATCGATAGTCCTGACACGCTTTGCCTTCTGCTTTAAGACCGGGTCGGGCAGGGTGCGAATAGGAAGAACTGCCATCTTAAACCTCTTAACTATATTAGCTAAACCAGCCCCACGGGGTCAATGCCCACCGCCCAGCCCGGGGGGAGGGGCATGGGAGAGAGAAAGGCCGATAGCTCGGTGCCGCGTAGGATTAGCTGCCAGCGAAAGCGCCCCCTTAGGCGATGGATAAAGGCGGGGGCGGGCCCGATAAGCTCGATGCCGGCTATCCCCTTTGATGCTATCTCCTGTTCCAGAAATCGCTTCATCCTCTCCGCCTCGCGCTGGCAGAGGTAGTCGTTGCTGTGGCTGTAGGTGAGAGAGGCCAGCTGAGTGAAGGGCGGGTTGTGCAGCTGGCGGCGGTAGCCAATCTCCTGCTCGTAAAAGGCGGTGTAGTCGTGTTCGGCGGCGGCGCGGATGGCGTAGTGTTCGGGGGCGTAGCTCTGGATAATAACCTTGCCCCCCCGCTCACCACGACCGGCTCTACCCGCCACCTGGGACAATAGCTGAAAGGTCCTCTCCCCGCTGCGAAAGTCGGGCAGGTTGAGGGCGGTATCGGCGCTGACCACCCCCACCAGCGTCACCAGTGGCAGGTCCAAGCCCTTGGCTACCATCTGGGTGCCGATGAGGATATCGGCATCGTGGGCACGGAACTTAGCTAGGATTGCGTCGTGAGCATACCTGCCCCGGGTGACATCGCTGTCCCAGCGCAGTAGTCTGGCCTGGGGGAAGGTGTAGCCCACCTCCTGTTCCAGCCGCTGGGTGCCGATGCCCAGAAACTTTATACGCTGCCCCCCGCATTGGGGACATTTTTCGGGGACCCTAATATTATAGTTGCACTGGTGGCAGACCAGCCTGTCCTCGGTCAGATGATAGCTGAGAGGGACGTCGCAGCGCCGGCATCTCATAACGAAGCCGCAGCTGCGGCACTGGATAAAGCTGGCGGCACCACGGCGGTTCAAGAAGAGTATGACCTGCTCCTTGTTGGCCACCGCCTGGCCTATCGCCTGGAAGAGGGAGCGGCTGAAGAGGCTCTGGTTACCCGCCTTGAGCTCCTCCCTCATGTTGACCACCTCGACCCGGGGCAAAGCCGAGCCTGCGTAGGGTGTAACCCTCTCCGGGAGCTGAAGCAACTGGTAGTCACCCTTCTGGGCGCGGTAAAAGCTCTCGATATCGGGGGTGGCGCTGCCCAGCACTACCACCGCTCCGCTCAAACCCGCCAGCTTCAATGCCACGGCGCGGGCGTGGTAGCGCGGCGATTTATCCTGTTGCTTATAGGTCCACTCCTGTTCCTCGTCGATAACAATCAGGCCGAGGTTGGGCTGGGGGGCGAAGATGGCGCTGCGCGAGCCGATGACGACGTCGAAATCACCCTTCCTTATCCGCTGCCATTCATCAAACTGCTCGCCCAGAGAGAGCTTGGAATGGAGGACGGCCACCCTTTGGGGGAAGCGGGCGGCGAAGCGCTCGATGGTCTGAGGGGTTAAAGCAATCTCGGGCACCAAAACGATGCCCTTTTTGCCCGTTTTTACCGTCTCCGCCAGCGCCTGCAGATAGACCTCGGTCTTGCCGCTACCGGTTACGCCGTGCAGTAAAAATGTTTGGCTTTTGCCTTTGCTCAAGCTGGAATTAATAGCGGCAAAGGCTTTCTTCTGCGCCGGCGTCAGGGTAAGGGGTGGGTAGGGGACGATATCCTTATAGGAAATCGGCTCCCGCCGAACCTCCACCGCCTCGAATTCAGCCAGGCCTTTTTTGACTAAAGCGTCGGCTGTTGCCTTGCTGCATTTGGTCTTCTCTTTGACCTCCGCCCAGGCAACAGGCTCATTTTGCCGCAAAAGGTAGGTTAATAAAGAAGCTTGTTTGGGCGCTCGGCTTAAGTCGGCGGCTTCGGCTTGGCTCTTGTCTATGGCTAGACCTAAGTAGGGCACCATCTTGGGCTTGACCCTTATTTTTTCCAGCTCGTAGCTCTTGGCCGCCAGACCCCGGTTAACTAATTGGCTAACGATGCTGGCTGCCTTCTTCTTGCCCAGGGCCTTCTCAAGCTGCCCCAGGCTCAGATTCCCCTTTTCCCGGATCAGCTCCAATGCCTGCTTTGGCTCGTTGCTAAGCCTTGAGATGTCGAAATCGCTGTCGGTGGCGCTTATAAAGGTAATAGCCCGCCGCTCGAAGCCCGGCGGCAGCATCAGGGCCACGGCATCAAAGAGGGGCGAAAGGTAATATTGGCTTATCCAGCGCGCCAGCTGAACCTGCTGGGGGAAAAGCAGGGGATGGGGCTCGATAACCCCGATGATTTCCCGCGTCTCCTCCACCTCGGGGTGGGGGCTTAGCTCCAGGACGATTCCCTGGAGCCGTTTTTCGCCGAAGGGGACCCATACCGCCTGCCCGACATCAATCTGCAGGTGAGGGGGTATGGTATAGCTGAATGTCCGGCGCTGGGCTATGGGCGAGTTGACGCTAACCTCAGCAAAGCTCATCCCGCACTCCGAGGCAGCCTTACTATTTTTCTTCCGGTTCTGGTTTTGGTTCCGGTTCTGCTTCAGCCTCTGGCTCCGGTTCCTTTTTCAATTCAGGCTCTGGCTGCGGTTCTGCTTCGGCCTCCGGTTGCGGCTCCTCTTTCGCTTCCGCCTTCGGTTTTGCTTCCGCTTCCGGCTTCAGTTCCGGTTCTGGTTCCGGCTGCAGTTCTGATTCCTTTACCCGCTTTTCCTTGGTCCGGGAGGCCTTGCTGCTTAATCCGCGCATATAGAAAAGGCGGGCCCGCCGCACCTTGCCCCGTCGTACCACCTCCACCTTCTCCACCAGCGGTGAGGCGAAGGGGAAGGTATGCTCCACGCCTACACCGCGGGCGACGCGCCTGATGGTGAAGTTGCCGCCGTCGGCGCCGCGGCGCACCTTGATGACCACGCCGTTAAAGACCTGGATGCGTTCCCGTCCCTTTTCCACGATCTTGGCGCTCACCTTCACTGAGTCACCGGGGGCAAGGGTGGGAATATTGGGGTTGGGTTCTTTCTTGAGTAATGTCGTCATATCCATCTTAAGTCTGCCTCAATCTTTCTAATAGGCGCTCTTCCTCAGAGCTCAGCTCGGCTCTGGCTAAAAGTTCGGGACGTTGCTCCAGCGTACGCCGTATTGCCTGCTCGCGGCGCCAGCTTTTAATCTGGGCATGGTTCCCCGAAAGCAAAATCTCGGGCACGGGCCAGCCCCGGTAGTCGGGCGGGCGGGTGTACTGGGGGTATTCCAACAGCCCGCCGACGTGGGAGTCATCCAATGGCGATTCCTCGGAGCCCAAAACACCGGGCACCAGGCGGAAGACGCTGTCGATGACCACCATCGCCGCCAGCTCGCCGCCGCTAAGCACGTAGTCGCCAATGCTGATTTCGTCACTGGCCAGGTGCTCCCGCACCCGCTCGTCAACACCTTCGTAATGGCCACAGATAAGGACCAGCTGACTTTGCTGGGCCAGCTCCTGGGCGACCTCTTGTGTGAAGAGCCGCCCCTGCGGCGATAACAATATTATGGGTGTAGCCTTCTTTTTGGCTATCGCTTCCACCGCCTCAAAGATAGGCTCGGGCTTTAACACCATGCCGGCCCCGCCCCCGTAGGGGTAATCGTCGGCGGTATGGTGCTTATCGTGGGTATAGTCACGAATGTTGTGCAAGCCGATGCTTACCAGCTTCTGGTCTATGGCCCGCTTCATTATCCCTGAGTCGAAAATGCCCTCAAACATCTCAGGAAACAGCGTTAAAACGTCGATGTGCATTTCCCTATCCCTCCCCCTTGATGGGGATGGTGTGTTCGCCTACCCTTCCTTTTATAACGTCCACCGCGTGAGCCAGCACGGGTATGATTACCTCCAGGCACTCGGCCACCGCCTTGGGGCTGCCCGGCAGGTTGACGATAAGGCATTCTTGCCTCATCCCGGCCACCGCCCGGCTCAGCATGGAGTTGGGGGTGATGGCAAAAGACTTGGCCCTCATCATCTCGGCCAGCCCCGGCACCTCCTTATCCACTACCGAAAGCGTGGCTTCGGGGGTAACATCGCGCGGCGCTAAGCCCGTGCCGCCGGTGGTCAGGATAATATCCATCTTGCCTGAGTCGGCCCACTGGGCCAGCTTCTTGGCGATGATATCCTTCTCGTCGGGGATAACCTCGTAATTGACGAACTCGCAGTCCTGACGAGAAAAGCTTTCCTTAATCAGCGGCCCGCTCTTGTCGGGGCGCTTGCCTTCTGACGCCTTATCGCTGATGGTGATAATGCCCAGCCTAAACATATCTAATCCCT
>SMTZ1_10003402_pt1 | contig 16259 bp, 21 predicted proteins | sample DeeMarSWOR136_30_FD_25667 | JGI IMG/M metagenome (IMG submission 25667)
ATTAGATAATCTAAATTTAATATAAAAGTTTTAATCTAGGAAAAAAACTCTGTAAGAAAAGATAAAATTTTTAATAAATTTATAATTAAGAATAGTATGATAGATATACGGGTTTTTTGAAAAAAGAAAAGAAGGATTTAAGAAAAAATTTTTAGATTTTCGACGATATTTTCGACGATATTCTCAGAGAAAAAGGGTGGATAACTACTTTGTTACACGCCCTATTCAGGTTTCTTAATATTAATTGTCACTAAAATGCTTATTATTGTAATCTAAATATTTATTGTGCAATTTACCCAATTATTGTGCAAAACAAGGATTAGCACGGATTAATGGGCAAAGCCCAAAAAAATGGAAAAATATTTAAACAAAACAGTCATTTCATTTCTACGTCTGTCAGACAAATGATGTATCTTGTCGTTTGATAATAGTACACTTATGGAAACTGACCGCATAACAATCCGACTACCCAAAATCTATCTTAAACAGATAGACCTTTTCATAAGAACAGGTGAATTTTTAACTCGTTCTGAAGTCATACGACACGCGGTCAACGAGTATATCAGCAATCATGCTGGCCGCATAATTGAAAAGGCTGATAAGCTCAAAAAAGTGCAGGAGTTGGGAGCTGCGGTTGAGGCCCTTGAGCCATATATGAAAAAATAAAAATAGAAATAGGGGATGGGATGCACCCCTTGAAGGACGCCAAAACGGCGTCCTTCCAACTACCAGAATATAGGAGGAATGGGATGACAAATAGTAAAAATAATCAATCTTTTATAGAGGCTGCAATACGAAACAAAGTTGATGAAGAAACTAAGATGGTAAGGGATGAGGATATGTTTGGTATTCCTCGGATAGTTATCATCGGTTGTGGAGGTGCTGGCGGCAATACAATAACCAGATTACAAAAACTAGGTGTAAAAGGAGCTGAAACTATAGCAATTAATACTGACAAACAAGCATTGGATTTAGTAGAAGCCGACCACAAATTATTGATAGGAGCAGCTCTAACCCATGGTTTGGGTGCAGGAGGTTTTCCCGACGTTGCAGAACGTGCAGCACGGGAATCTAGTCGTGAAATTGAAGAATTGGTTAAAGGTGCAAACCTTGTTTTTATCACCGCTGGAATGGGTGGAGGTACAGGAACAGGTTCTGCTCCAATAGTTTCCGAGATAGCAAAAAAGAATGGAGCTATAGTAACTTGTATGGTATCTACTCCATTTAATGTAGAAAGAGCACGTCTCGTCAAAGCTGATGAAGGATTAGATAAACTAAGAGTAAAGGCAGATAGTACAGTGGTCCTTGACAACAATCGTTTATTAGAATTTGTACCGAATTTACCAATTAATCAAGCCTTTTCTGTTATGGATCAACTCGTTGCAGAAACGGTAAAAGGAATTTCTGAAACAATTACATTGCCATCTTTGATAAATCTTGACTTTGCTGACATGAAAACTATAGTTGATTCTGCAGGGCTTTCTGTGATGTTATGGGGAGAAGCAGATGAAGATGCTGGGGTTGATACAATCGTAACTGAAGCATTAAATCATCCACTTCTCAATGTCGACTACTCTGGAGCTTCAGGTGCATTGGTGCACATTACTGGTGGTCCTAATATGAGCCTCAAATATGTCCAAGATGTTGCAAAATCACTAACACAAGATATGGACTGCTATGCAAACGTTATTCTTGGTGCAAGAGTTCAACCTGAATTCGAGGGAAAATGTAGAGTTATGGCAATTATGACGGGTGTTCAATCACCAAATATTCTTGGCCACCTACCAGCGTTTGAAAGTCAGCAGTTACCCGCTAAAAAAGTTTTAACAAGTTCTAAAGTTGATATAGACTTTGTAAAGTAATTTAAAAAAATTCTAGAAAAATTTTAAAATTTTTCTAGCTTTTTTTTATTGTATATAAAGTATGAGAATTTCTTCTATTTTTAGACAGTGCACATCCATTATATAGGACATGCACTGTTTTGCATGTTGGAAATTAATACATGCAAAAAGGGATGGTCTCTCAATGTTTTAAATCTAATCCTCAGTTTACCGTTAAAGATATTTTTTTGGATAATCATAATTGGGATATTTACAGACATCAGCATAAGGATGAACTTCGTCAGGTTGAGATTGCAGAAGTTGAGAAAATGTTGTTGTGTAAGGATGGTAGCCGTGGTTTTTTTGTGTATTACTGTCCATGTTGTGAAGAGTCTCGTATTGTGTATTTTGGGTGCATTAGTCGTTTATGTTCCTGTTGTGGTAAGAACTATACAGATAAATGGTCTAAATCTTTGAAAAAAGCGTTGTTTGACGTTACTCATCGTCATTTGGTGATGAGTGTTCCTGATTCATTGTGGCCGGTTATTAGGAATCATCGTGAGCTGTTGAAGGTGTATATGGATGCTGCTATTGCTGCTATAAATGATACGTTGTCTTATTTTCTTCGAAGAGATATAAAAGCGGGTGTAGTTGTTGTACTTCATCCTTTTTCACGTGATCTTTCATTTAAACCACATCTTCATGTGTTGGTGACGGAAGGTGGTTTTGATAAAAGAGGCCGTTTTGTTCCAAAGAGATTTATTCCCGCGAAAGCGATAAGGAAAACCTGGCAATATCAGGTACTTACTAGGTTTAAACAAGTACTTCCAAAAACAAAAAGTTATAGTGTTTTTATTGACAGTTTATTCAAACGATATCCAGAAGGTTTTTATGTTCGTCTTCCTAAGGAAAGTAGGATTACTTCAAAAAGGATGATTGGTAGATATGTTGCCAGGTATGTCCGTCATCCTGCTATTGCAAATACTCGAATTTGTGGGTATGATGGATGTAGTGTTACTTTTTGGTATAAGGATAATGATGGTGTAAAGCATGTTGTTGCTATGGGTGTGTTTCAGTTTATTGAAGCGTTGATTCAACATATTCCAGATCGTCAATTCAAGATGATCCGATATTATGGAGCATATGCTAGGAAATGGAAATCACAGTTTAGATTTTATTTGCAGGAAAGTATAACTCAGTCGAAATTGAGTGATTTTCCTAAAAAAAGTGGTGTTAGATGCCCCGTTTGCAATAATTTTATGGAATTTGTAATGTATTGGAAGAAGGGACCGCCTTTAAAAAGTGTATTTGGAAGTAAGATACATGATTGGAACTACATTTCTTCTAGTGCGGATGCTATTTAGGGGTTTTTAAATTTGCCCGAAGGGCTTTCTTGTTTAATTCTGCAATTGCTTTTACTTAAAATATTATACAAATGTTTGATATTTAGTTTTTTTAAAACCTAAAATGTTAAATTATCAATGTAAAAAACTAAGATAAACAATTATTTTCAAAAATTGAAAGCTCCAATCAAGAGAAGTTTTATACTTGTTCACCAATTCCAACTGCTTAAGAATGGGGCCCATGAGGTAGTGGATATCCTACCGGCCTTCGGAGCCGGTTACCGGGGTTCGAATCCCCGTGGGTCCGTATATTTATATAATAATTATCTATCTTTTTTCACAAAATAAATAAAATTTCAGCTAGAAACATTTAAATTAAATTATTATATTATATTTTTATAAAATTAATATTTAATAAGAAAAACTAATCTTTAACAATTTTAATAAATAAGAAGGTAGTTACATAATTAAAAATATTAGGGGGATAATATTATGTTATTCAAAAGAAATAAAGGTTTCATTATAATTAAAGAATGTATATTAATATTTTTTTTAGTATCAACCACTTGCTCAAATATATTACTAGCAACTTCATCGATTTCAAATGCTGAAGAAGTGGCAAATTATGTTGTTGAACAACTTTCTTATGAGAAAGATGAACTTCTTATATATGTTTGGGGTCCTCTGTCAAAAGGAGAAGAAGTTTATAGTGTAAAAGAACATATTATTACAACTCCTGAGAAAGGTTATATTATATTTATTGATCTTTATCCAAGATCTAACCTTCACCAAGTACAATATGTTTTTCTCTCAGAAAGAACATATAAAGTTACAGTAATAGATGCGTTCGCACCTCCAAATAATTTTAATGATTATCAAATGATTGAAACAAAAATTGGTGAAATATTTAAATCAGCTAGGAATAGAAGAGCTCCTATTCCAGATATTAAAAAACCTGGCTTTGTACAATACCTAAATGACCCTAGATGGGCAGTATTAATGAACGGTGGATATAATGCAGGAAACAACCATGTAAGATACTGGAATGACTTATCTAACATTTATATTACTCTGAATCATGTGTATGGTTATCCTGATGAACAAATCATTGTTCTTTGCTCTGACGGGTTAGATCCTACACCAGATCAATCAAATGGTCAAAATTCAGATCCAGATTTGGATGGCGATGGCGACGATGACATTATGTACTCATGTATTCTCTCTAATATAGACATGGTTTTTGGCGATCTTGCAAATAATTTAACAGAAGAAAATGAATTGTTTGTTTTCACTACTGATCATGGGAGTAGCGAAGGTGGATGGGATTCTGTACAAAATCTTTGGAATATGGAGGAATTATCTGATGATCATTTTGCTGAACTTTTGGAGAACTTATCGGTTTGTGAGATAGTCTGTACATTTGAGCCTTGTTTTTCAGGAGGATTCTTAGATGACGTTGTTGTTCCCCCAGGACCAATTGTTGCATCATCTGCTTGTAGGCATGATGAATACTCTTGGGCAATGAGTAACCTACAATATGATGAATATGTATTTCATTGGACTGCTGCAGTAAAGGGAGAAGATGCATATGGAAGTCCTGTTGATGCTGATTTAAATGGAGATGGTTATATCACTATGGATGAAGCATACAAATATGCAGTAGAAATGGATGAAGCAGATGAAAACCCTCAATACGGAGACTATCCAGAAGGATGTGGTTCCGAGATATCTCTTGATGTTGGAAATTTACCGCCAGAGATACCACAAAAACCAAGTGGAGAATCAGAAGGTATAACTAAACTTGAGTATACCTTTTATTCAAGTACAATAGACCCTGAAGGAGAACAAATATTTTATTTGTTTAACTGGGGTGATAATACTACTACTGGGTGGCTCGGACCTTATGAAAGTGGAGATACTGTTAATGCGATTCATGCTTGGATTGAAGAAGGTGATTATGAAATATTAGTAAAAGCCAAAGATATTAACGGAAGTGAAAGTGGATGGTCAGATCCTCACTCAATCCATATTCTAAAAGCACCTTATGTAAGATTACATAAAATATCTGGTAGATTTTTTAAAGTAAATGCTTTAATAAAAAACCTTGGTGAAGTCGAAGCAACAAATGTAGAGTGGTCCCTTGATATAAATGGTGGAACAATTTTATTTGGAAGAGAATCAAATGGAGTTATTACAAGTATTCCGCCCTATAGTGAAGTAACTATTGAATCAAAACCGATCATCGGTTTTGGAAAAGTAACAGTAACGGCGCAAGCTAGTATTCCAGAAAACACTGGTAAAAAAATAAATACTGGATTTGTATATCTATTTTATATTAAAGTTAATCCAAGTGGTACCTAATAATTTTTAAAAACAAACTTCTAATTTTTTTTAAATTGTTTATTTTGAAATTTTTCGAAAAATATATAATTAAGAAACAAATCATACTATCAAATTCTGATTTGGTGGAGGTGAAAAATTAAATGGTTACTATTAAGGAAGTAAAAAGTACGATAGCAATTGCAATTGCTGGAGCGTTTGGTTTTATAATCGCTTTAATCTGGAAAGATATTATAATTGGAGCGATGAAACTAGGTGGCTTATGGCAAGAGGGAGGTTTTGCTGATACAACAGCCTTAATAATAGGTGTTGTCGTAGCTATAGTAATAACAGTAATAGCTGTTTTTGGCATACTTATTATTACCAAATGGGGCGGTGTAGAGAAAAAATAAAATTTTTTCTCTTCTTTTCTTATTTTAAAAAATAAACATATGATCACTACCTAAATTTATTGGCAATGTGCTTTGTGTCATTATTTTTTTGAAGAACTAGTCAATTGCATCTATAAGGTGAAGGGATGCAAAAGACTAGTCCAAAATGTAAAGAATGGAGGAGGTATAAAGAAGTTAGTGTTCCATGGGCACAGTATGATGCTCATAGAAGCAATGAATACAAACATGTAATAGACCTTAAAGGAGCATTCATCAAACTGGATAAACCAGTTCAACGACGAGAGTTCCTTCTTTCAGAACTGACCATTCTTCTTCTGTTGAAAATCATGTTTGGCATTTCCTACCGAGGAATCGCTAGTGCAACAAAAAACCTTGAAATATACCGCATCATTGGGATGAAACGTGCACCAAGCTACAAAACCATCCAGAGGACCATAAAATATCTTCAGATTGGATTTCTTTCAAGAGTTAACCGATGGTTGACTCCATCAAAGATCCATCTTGCAGGGATAGATTCAAGTGGCATGAAAACACAACAAAAAGGAGCATGGGTTCAGATACGTTTTCAGAAACCTGTACAGAAGCGTGATTTCAAGAAGATACATATTTTTGTAGATTTGGAATCAAAGAAGATTCTGTACTGTATAATCACCAAAGGATATTCCTATGATTCACCACAACTAAAGCGTATTTTAAAACAATGCAAATGGTTGAAAATCGATATCATTCTTGGTGATGGTGGATATGATTCCAAGGAATGTTTCAATGAGATTGTAAAACAAGGAGCTGTACCTGGCATTCCTGTACGAAAAAACGCATGTACCTTTTCAAAAGGATCTCCAAGTAGAAGGAAAACTGTATGGGAACAAAAAAGAGATATTACGAGATGGAAAGAAAAGGTCAGATACACAATGCGGTGTATCGTCGAAGCAATCTTCTCTGGAACGAAGAGAAGATTCGGAGAATATATTTTCAGTATCAAAGAGAAATATAGATGTGTTGAAATGTGGTTACGAACAATTTTGTGGAATGTCCTTATTTACCCAAGGTGAAAATAATGACACAAAGCATTGGCAATGGAAAACTTTAAATAACAATATTGTATTACTTATTATATTGTAATCATTACAAATTAGAAATTATTACAAAAATAGTGGGGAAAGAATGTTTGAAAAGTATGTAAAGCTATTAAAAGAAGATTCAATAAAAATTACACCACAACGATTGGAAATTTTAAGATATTTAGACAATCATAGAACACATCCAACAGTTGAAGAAATATTCTCAGAATTAAAAGAAAATAATCCCTCCCTTTCTAAAACAACTGTATATAATTCACTTGAAACCCTCTGCAAACATGGCCTTATTCAATCTATTTCAATATCAATTTCTGAAACAAGATATGATTTTAAAAATAAGATGCACCATCATTTTTTATGTAAACACTGTGGAAAAATTACAGATATAGATATCGAATGTCCAAACATCAACAAGGTCATAAAAGATGGATATAAAGTAGAAGAAGTTCATGGTTATTTCAAAGGATTATGTAAAAAATGTAAAGCAAAAGGAATCCAATCAATATGAATCCAAAGACTTTACATAAGATTCCATATGGGCTTTATGCAATATGTTCAATTAAAAAAGGAAAATATAACGGTCAAATAGCAAATGCATTATTCCAAGTAACATCAGAACCCCCAACAATTGCAGTAAGTATTAATAAAAAAAATTTAACACATGAATATATCAAATCAAGCAAGGTTTTTACCGCATCGATTTTATGTGATCATACACCTATGACATTTATTGGAAACTTTGGTTTTAAATCAGGTCGTGATATTGATAAATTTAAAAATGTCAAATATAAAATAGGAAAAACAAAAGCACCGATAATCACAGAAAATTGTTTAGGATATTTAGAAGCTGAAGTTATAAATGACCTTTCAGTTGGAACACATACAATATTCATCGGAAAAATTGTTGATGCTGAGATAATGAGCCAAGATAAAGTAATGACTTATGAATATTACCACGAAATAAAGGGTGGAAAATCCCCTAAAAATGCACCAACTTATATTAGAGAAGAAGAAAAAGAAATAAAAAAGGAGGTAGAAAAAATGGAAAAGTATGTTTGCACAGTATGTGGGTATACTTATGATCCTAAAAAAGGAGACCCCGATAATGGAATAAAACCAGGTACTAAATTCGAAGACTTACCTGACGACTGGGTATGTCCAGTATGTGGTGCTGCTAAAGAGGCATTTGAAAAGGAGTGAGATAAACTGAATAAATTTCAAATAAAACCCGATATTTATTGGGTAGGTGGTATTGATTGGGATATCCGAAATTTCCATGGATATCTAACACCAAGAGGAACAACATATAATTCATATTTAATAATAGACAAAAAAATCACACTAGTTGATACAGTAAAACATTACCTATTTGACGAGATGATATCTAGAATAAATGAAATCATCAACCCCTCTAATATAGATTATATTATTTCCAATCACGTCGAAATGGACCACTCAGGCTCAATTCAAAAAATCCTTAAGTTATGCCCAAATGCAAAAATTATAACGTCGACTCGTGGGGAAAAAGGACTTCGTAGACATTATAAAAAAGAATGGAATTTCAATGTAGTAAAATCAGGGGATACACTCAATATCGGAAAAAGAACTCTGAACTTCGTACACATTCCAATGGTTCATTGGCCTGATTCAATGGTTACATACAGTCCAGAGGATAAACTACTACTTCCAAACGACGCGTTTGGTCAACATATTGCTTCATCAGAGCGATTTGACGATGAAATTGACTGGGGCATTTTAAAAGAAGAATCAGCTAAATATTATGCGAATATAGTTATGCCCTATGGAGAACAAGTTGCTAAAGCTCTAGACACCCTTTCTAAACTAGATATAAATATGATAGCCCCAAGTCACGGAATAATATGGAGGAAACATATTCCAGACATCCTTAATATATATCAAAAATGGGCAAATTATGAAACGGATGATAAAGCATTGATTGTTTATGATTCTATGTGGGGCTCAACTGAAAAAATTGCATATGCTCTAAGAAGTGGAATTGAAAACGAAGACATCAATGTTACTACAAGAAACCTTAAAACATCCCACATTTCAGATATTATCACCGATGTTATCTCTTCTAAACTAATACTCTTAGGCAGTCCAACACTTAATAATACAATGTTACCAACTATGGGTGGTTTTCTAACATATCTTAAGGGACTAAGACCAAGAAAAAGAATAGGGTTTGTTTTTGGATCTTATGGTTGGGGAGGTCAGGCGGTTGGTGAAATAGAAAAAATAATAAAAGACCTGCAATGGGAAATACCATTTGAAAGTATTAACATCAACTATATCCCAGATGAAAAAGAACTATTAGATATAATTAAAAAAGGAAGTGAATTAGGAAAATATTTAAAGAAACGAAAAATGTGAAAGAAAAATGGAGGCAGATAAATATGTGTAAATCTTGTGGATGTGAAACAGCTGGTAAAAAGATACAATATAAATGCCAATGCCCAGAAGATGATTGTTCCTGTGGCATTATAGAATTTGATGAAAAACCAAAAGCTATCCCCTATTGTTGCGGGGTGCCAATGAAACAAATAAAATAAAATTTTAGTATGGTTAAAAAAGAGGTAAAAAATGGTAAAGAAAAAAATAAATATAAAACCAAAAAAAGTTAGTAAGGCTCCTATTAAAAGAACAACTACTCCAACAGTATGGAATCCATTTGAAATATTTGATAATTTTGACCGATATTTTATAGATGACCCATGGACACCGTTATGGTGGAAAAATAAAAGACCCTTAGTTCCGTGGTCTGGTCACTGGATTGAACCTGACACAAAAATAACACCTTTGGATTTAGTCGATACAGGTAAAGAATATAAAATCATCGCGGAAGTACCAGGTGTTTTAAAAAATGACCTTGAAGTAAACATAACCGAGAACACAATTAGTATATGTGGAGAAACTAAAACTGATACTAAAGACGAGGATGTAGGATATATAAGACGTGAGAGAAGTTACTCTACTCTTTGCAGAAATATCACGTTCCCTGAAGCGGTTAATCCGGATAAAGCTGAAGCGACCTTAAAAGATGGTATCTTGGAAGTTAAAGTGTCAAAAAAGACGCCAACAACAGGTAAAGGAAAAAAAATTCCGGTAAAATAAATAAAATAAAATGGTGGAGGTAATTTATTTTGACAAAAGTAAAAGTATTTAGATGTAGAATATGTGGAGATCCTTATATTGGAAAAGAGGCGCCAACACAATGTCCATTTTGTGGTGCAAAACAAAGCTATTTTGTTGAAGCAAAAAACTGGAACCCAGATGAATTTAATGTCAAATTAAGTGAAGTATCCCGAAAAAATTTACAAGCTGCGTTACAACTTGAGTTAGACAATGCTTCGTTCTACGACTGTGCAAAAAACGCCGCAGAAAAAGCCAAAGATCATTACAGTTTAGCAAAATTCAAAGCATTAATGAAAGTTGAACGCGAACACGCCTCTGCTATATCAAAATTTTTGAAAATGTCTCAACCTGAACTAAAGAAACAATCCTGTAAAGATAATTCAAAGGATAATACTAAAGAGGGTTGGGAACGCGAGGATCGTGCAATAAAAGCCTACGCAAAATTCAGAAACGAAGCAAATGAACCTCGACTTAAAGAGTTCTTTGGAGCTTTAGTTGAAATTGAAACCGATCATCTTGATTTACACGCGCAGTATTTAAAATAAAGGTGAAAAAGAATATGATTGGAGGAATGAATGAAGAACAGCTTAATGCCGTTCTAGATACTATTCCAATAGAATTCTCAGTACTTGATAAAAATGACAACGTTCTTGCGTGGAATAAACATGAAACTAGGATTTTTAAGAGACCCGAAGCTGTTATCGGAAGAAATGTTCGAAAATGTCATCCACAAAAAAGTCTGGCAAAAGTAGAACAAATCTTAAATGAAATGAAATCTGGAAAACGAGATAAAGCAGAATTTTGGATTGATCTGCCTATTGGAGAAAAAGGAGAAAACCATAAAATATTGATAAGATATTTTGCATTGAGAAACAAAAAACGTGAATATCTTGGCTGCCTAGAAGCATCACAGGATATAGAAAATATTCAAAAAATTTCTGGAGAAAAAAGATTGCTTGATTAAGTGGGATAGGTAAAATATATGGTAGACTATAGTATATTCGATTTAGAAGATTTATTAAAAGCAGCTATTAAAAGTGAAATTGACAGTAAAAATCTTTATCTTAAACTTTCCAATCGAGTAAAGAATTATCTTTTAAAAGATAAATTAAAATTCCTTGCAAAAGAAGAAGGGCTACACCAAGCAGCTATTACAAAGATGTTTAAACAAGAATTCCCCAGAAAAGAGCTTACTATACCTAAGAAAACTCCGGTTCCTTTACCAGAAGTAAAAATTACTAATAAAAACATTCCACTTAGTAGAATTCTTGGACAAGCAATGCAAGCAGAAAAAGCAGCACATGATTTTTATCAACAATTATCTAAATTTTTTGAAAAAGATTTGAAGGTAAAAAATACATTAAACTACTTTGCAACAATGGAAATGAGTCATTACAAGATATTAGAAGTTGAAAAACAAAGTATGGAAAGCTATGAAGAAGCTGATGAATATTGGCCGATGATGCATATCGGACCATGATATTAATTAAAAATTTATTTGAAAGAGGTGAAGAAAAACTATGAAAAGTCTAAAAGGTACAAAGACAGAAAAGAACCTCCTTGCTGCATTTGCAGGAGAATCGCAAGCTAGAAACCGATATTCGTTTTTTGCATCAAAAGCAAAAAAAGAAGGATATGAGCAGATTGCAGCAATTTTTCAGGAAACAGCAGACAATGAAAAAGAACATGCCAAGGTTTTTTTTAAACATCTTCAAGGAGAGGATGTTGAAATAACCGCTATGTATCCAGCGGGTGTAATCGGTACAACTGCTGAAAACCTACTTGCTGCCGCTGAAGGTGAAAAAATGGAATGGGGAACTCTTTATCCGAATTTTGCAGGTACTGCAGAAAAGGAAGGATTCCCTGAAGTTGCAAGAAGTTTTAGAGAGATTGCAAAGGTTGAATCATACCATGAACGACGTTATCGAAAAATTTTAGAGAATGTTAAGAAAAAAATGGTTTTTAAGAAAGACAAAAAAGTTATGTGGAAGTGCAGAAACTGTGGATATGTTTTAGAATGTGATGAAGCACCTAAAAAATGTCCAGCTTGTCAACATGCACAGAGCTACTATGAAATATGGATTGAAAATTACTAAATCTCAATTTGAAATGAGGAGTTGAAAATGCTTGAAATAAATGATATAAAAGATGCTATAAAAACAGCGATACAGATGGAAAAGGATGGTTATTCTTTTTATAAAAAAGCTGCAGCACAGACTTCAAGTAAAATGGGAAAATCACTTTTTGAAAGTCTTGCAGGTGATGAACTTTTGCATTTGGATGTTTTTCAAAAGATATTTGAAAATAAGGTTGGAAAAACAGAATGGAATAACCTTGTTAATTCAGGTAAAAAATATGCAAATATTCCCGTTTTTCCAAAAGATCTAAAGACAGTAGAAGGAGCCAATCCAGAAATGGATGAACTTGATGCTCTCCGTATAGGCATGGACAGTGAAAAAGAGGCAATTGATTACTATAACCAAATAAAACTAAAATCAAAAAATAATGATTTAAAAGAAATAATCGACGAAATCATTGAACAAGAAAAAAAACATTATATGCTCCTTGAACAAGAATTTAATCATCTTGACAAAACTGGATTTTGGTATGATATGGACTATCTAGGTAGCTACACACGAGGAGGCGATTAAGGCTGAATTCCGGAATTACTGCAGATGTCGAAATAGATTGTGTAGGACTATACTGCCCTATGCCTATTGCAATGACTAAGGAAGAAATTGATAAAATAAAAATTGGACAAATACTAAAGATTGAAGCTGACGATCCTGCAGCAGAGGAAGACATCAAAAGATGGGCAAAAAGAACCGGTCATGAGATTTTAAAATTTGAAAAAGAAGGCACGATAATGACTTTTTACATTAAAAAAAAATAAGAGGTTGAAGATTCGATGAAAGATGAAAACTCAATTTTATATGTTCAAACCACAGATTCTCCAGAGAAACAATACTCTCCTTTAGTACTTGCACAAACAGCAAAGATGATGGATCTCAAACCAATAATATATTATCTAGGTACTAGTTTAAAAATACTAAAACCAGGTGAGGCAGAAAAAATTAAACTCGGTTCTTTCCCCAGTATCGCTGAAATGTTGAAAAAAACCATTGATATGGGAATTAAAATCTATGTATGTGAAGCATCTAAGCAAATGTTAGGTTGGGAAAAAGTAGAATTAATACCAGGTGTTAAAATAGTAGGTGCTGGTACATTAAATGATCTTGCACTAGATGCTGGTGCAACAATGTGGTTTTGAATTGATGAATATGCAAGGAATATATCTAGATCATGCATCGTCGATGCCAGTTGAACCAAGAGTTTTAGAATATGCAAAAATTTATTTAACAAAAAACTTCAGTAATCCTTCATCTCTTTATTCAAGTGGTTTAGAAGCAAACCGTGCTTTAGAAGAATCACGAGCAAAAATCGCTCAATTTATTAATGCTGAAAATGAAAAAACAATAGTTTTTACAGGTAGTGCTACTGAGTCAAATAATCTAGCTATTAGAGGAACAGCTTTAAGAAATATTGGAAAAGGAAAGGAAGTATTTGCTAGTGCAATAGAACATATATCTGTACTAAATCCTATGAAAGAACTACATAAAAATGGTTTTGAATTCAATATTATTCCAGTTGATTCAAATGGTATCGTTGATCTTAAAAAACTTCAAACTTTATTAACGAATAAAACCAATGTGACGTCAATAATGTATGCAAACAATGAAATAGGTACCATTGAACCTATTAAAGAAATAAGTAAAATTGTACACGAAAAAGGAGGATATTTACATGTTGATGCAACAGCTGCTGCTGGACGTGTACCAATTGATGTTCAGAAGGAACAAATAGATTTACTAACATTATCTTCAAATGATTTATACGGTCCAAAAGGTGCAGGTGTACTATACATAAAACCTGGAACTAAAATTCAATCAGTTATGCCTGGGGGTGGACAAGAGAGAGGTTTAAGATCTGGAACAGAAAACGTTTTTGCCATTGCAGGCATGGGAGAAGCAGCAAAAATTGCACAAAAAGGAATGAAAAAGGAAAGTGCAAGGCTGACTAAGATAAGAGATAAATTGATTAAAGAAATTACTAAGATAAATGAATCTTATCTAACTGGCCATCCAAGTAGAAGACTTCCCCATCATGCAAGTTTTCGTTTCAGTCACATAGAAGGAGAAAGCATATTGTTGAATATGGATATGTATAATATCCAAGTTGCAACAGGATCGGCATGTTCTCATAAAACATTAGAACCATCACATGTTCTATTAGCAATAGGTTTGAAACATGAAGAAGCACATGGATCTATGGTTATGACCCTTGGTAGGTCAAATAATATGGAACAGGTACCGATAGTAGTTAAAGCGGTGAAAGATACAGTCGATAGGTTAAGAAAACTTTCACCATTGATTAAAAAGGGGTGATAAAAATAGTAGAAATTGGCTATAGTAAAAAGGTAATGGAACATTTTATGAATCCAAGAAATGTCGGTGTAATAAAAAATCCTGATGGATATGGTAAGGTAGGAAACCCTGTTTGCGGGGATCTTATGGAGATTTTTATAAAAGTAAAAGACGATATTATCAAAGATATAAAATTTAAAACATTTGGATGCGGATCTGCTATTGCAACAAGTAGTATGGTAACAGAACTAGCAAAAGGAAAACATGTTGATGAAGCAATAAAAATAACACGCAATGATGTTGCAGAAGAACTCGATGGTTTACCACCTCAAAAGATGCATTGCTCAAATTTGGCAGCTGATGCACTACAAGAAGCAATAAAAGATTATAAAAATAAAAAGAAGAAATAAAAAAATTGGAGAGATAATATGACAAAATTAAGACAAATATATAAATGTAATATATGTGGAAACATAGTAGAAGTATTGCATGAAGGTGTTGGTGAATTGGTTTGCTGTGGCGAACCAATGGAGCTTTTAAAAGAAAAAACTGAGGATTCATCTACTGAAAAACATGTACCTTTTATAGAAAAAACAAACAAAGGGGTTCTTGTGAAAGTTGGACAAAACCAAGACCATCCAATGGAAGAAAAACACTATATTGAATGGATTCAAGTAATTGCTGATGGAGTATCATATAGAAAATTTTTAAAACCTGGTGTTAAACCCCAAGCAGAATTTGAAATCAAGGCAGATAAGTTATGGGCCAGGGAATATTGTAATATACACGGTTTATGGAAATCCTAGAATAATACAAAAGTAAGTCTAATTTTGGATTAAACCTATATGAAAGATCTAATCAATAAAATAGAATTTCTTAAAGAAAGTAATATCTCAAAGATAGTTAATGATAGAATACAAGAATTCAAAAATATTGATAAAAATTCCACTAAAGAACTCTTTAAAGAGTTATGTTTTTGCATACTTACAGCTAATTTTAATGCTGAAAAATGTATTGGCATCCAAAATCAAATAGGAGATGATTTTTTAACACTTTCAGAAGAAAATCTAGCAAAAAAGCTCTCAAAAATGGGACATCGTTTTCCAAGTTGTAGAGCAAAATATATTTCTTATTCTTCTAAACATAATGATTATTTAAAGGATGTTATCTGTTCAACCAAAGATCAAGAACTAAGAGAATGGTTAGTTGAGAATATCAAAGGATTTGGATATAAAGAATCTAGCCATTTTCTAAGAAATATTGGTTTTGATAATCTTGCGATTATTGATTTTCATATAATTGATGTTCTTGTTGAATATAATATTATTGAAAAACCAAAGTCTCTTACAAGAAAAAAATATTTAGAAATTGAAAACACTTTGAGAAGAATTGCTAAAGAAACAAATCTAACACTAGCAGAATTAGATTTATATCTATGGTATATGGAAACGGGTAAGATACTCAAATAATTTATATTATACTTATAAAATTCAAATGTTTGATATTTAATAAGGTAAATTTATGACAAATTTATTTAGCTATTATCTTTATTAATTTTGTGGAAAACTGTTTCTGTGACCTCTAATATTTCTTTAAACTTTTTGTTATGTAACAGTAGATGACCAAATTATTTTTTGCACTCTTTTGCATCTCAAGTCCTGTAGTGAAGCAGGATGGGAAAAGCACAACTGGTGAATCAGTTCAC
>SMTZ1_10003297_pt1 | contig 16257 bp, 10 predicted proteins | sample DeeMarSWOR136_30_FD_25667 | JGI IMG/M metagenome (IMG submission 25667)
TGAACCTCCAGCACTTTCCATTGAATGTTCAGTACCGAAGCTTACCTCCAAATTTCCTTGATCTTCAACAAATATTGTAGTTTGTTCTGTTTCCTCAGGCACACCATAAAGATATGTATCCGGCGTCTTAATATCAGAGATATGTGAATTATCGTGAACAAATTCATTTAGTAACAAACGTGCATATTGTTGTTGAATTGTATTGACATCGACTGCTTTGGGTGCATTTTTGAGATGGGAAAGTAGCAATAAAAGGATGCAAATTTCAACAATAAAAGTTGAAAGTAAAATGATCATGAAGCGAGGATCCAATTGTTTGAACCAATTTCTCTGGAATTCCTTTGGGAATTGCCATAATATTGGAAAATCATCTGGAAAAGATTTTTCTTCAGAAACAGTGTCAAAATTACCTGACCTTATTTCATGTTTGTAGATTGTTGTCATTTAAACGTCTATAAGTTTAATTATTTTTCTTTATTAATTTATGTACAAAAAACATGCCAATATATTTCATAATGAAAAATAATAGAATAGCATTAATAGTATTTGAATTGCAAAATATTATCCACTCATGTTTAGCAGTTAGTGAATTTCAATAAAAACAAGTCTGACTGACTCACCGGGAAAAGGCCCAAGAATATATATTTATAGATATAAAAAAATATACCAATGATGGCAATTTATTCATTGTTCAAAATTTGATACTTATTTGTTATTCGTGGTTAAATGTATGCTAAATTCACGAGTTACAAATTATATAGTTTAAATAGTGTATATCCGAGAACGTAACATAAGCTTCCAGCTTGTTAGTTAAGTTCTTATTTTTCAATGCAAGCAGGATGCTTACGTTACAGATAACAGCCCTTTTCAGAGAACACCAAATCATTATGAAATTTGATCTTTTATGTTGAATGATTTAGTTGTTTAGCCATTTGAAGTGTATTTAGAAAAGCTACCTATGTATTATTTACTTAAAACTATACCACTTTCTTGAAGAGAAGGGGACTAAGGGAGTAAGTTTGAAAACTATGGATTTTGAAATCTTGTCTTTCTTAACTTGACCATACAAATACTTAATGATAAATTAATATCTACTGCCACAAAGTACAAAATCAATTAAAATTTATCTTGAAAAGACGATTGGTTGAGATAATGATGATAAAAATGAAATATTAGATAATCTGGTATATTATTATTATATATTATAATTAAATAAGTTAAGTGAAATTGAAAATATTACACAGCAACTATGTTTTATTAATTTATATAGGTTCACAACATGAGTTATCAATAGTACAATTTTGAAATAAGGAAATGTTTTAATAAGAAACATCCTGTACCATAATGTGACATTTTGTTACAAAAAAATAATTCTTTTGGACATACTCAAGACGAAGTGGTTTTCGGACTCAACAGGAATAACCCTTGCGAAGGCTTCAAACCTTCGCAAGGATTTCAATTCGAAAACCATTTCGTTAATCGCATAATTTCATATTCAGTTAGCTAAATTTTATTATATTCAAACATAGTAAAATATTCATTAAAACATTTCCTATTTTTGTCTTGTATAATAATAAAATTTTAATTAAATTGTTTTACTAATAGTAATATTACTCAGCCAGATTTGAAAAAATAATGGAGTGCGGTGCTGTTATGCACCGTCCTAATATATCGGGACAGTCCATAATTTGACTTTACTCCTTTAAAAAATTAATTGTTTGTGACGTAAATCTGACTGAGTAAGAGTAAATGATTTTGAATTTAATGATATACACCTATGTTCTTTAGAAAAAAATTACAAAATATTATTCAACCAATTGTTGTGTTTATCGCAGTGCAACTTACCTGGCTTTCCTTGGCAGCATTGTGGATTTATTTTTATATCTCAAATCATATTATTATAGAAAAAGTTGGTGATCAAATATCTCCAACATTAATGCCTGGAAGCTATCATGTAATCGTACTTATATTCGGTTGCCTTTTATTATTATTACTTCAAGGGGGAATTTATTTCATTTTTACTTATCTCAATCGTCAGATTAATGTTAACAGGGTATATGATCAATTTATTGCTAATATAACTCACGAGTTGAATTCTCCATTAGCTTCAATCAAGCTGCATTTGGAGACATTGGAGGCGCGTCGTGTACCAGAAAAAAAATTACAAGAATTTATACAATTAATGATAAGAGAGACCAATCGATTACAGAGCATGATAGACAGGATAGTAGGAACCATTATTATTGACCAGAAACGTTTAGCTTTTGACTTCAAAATATATAATATGAAGACAATAATGCCCTTAATTTTAAAAGAAGTAGTGAATAAATACCCATCTAACATAAATCAAAATATAAACTTAGAAAATATAGCTTCCTGCCGTTGTGCGATCGATAGAAATGCATTTAAGATTATTTTTATCAATCTAATCGATAATGCCATTAAATATTCAGGTGATTATTTTTCTATTAAAATTGATAGTCTTTGTAGTGAAAAGTATTTTTTTCTTAAAATAAAAGACAAAGGTGTGGGAATTCCTGCCAAAGAGCAGAAAAGAGTGTTCCGTAAGTTTTATCGAGTTTATGGGCATGAAATTCCAAGTGTTAAAGGGACCGGCCTTGGTTTATATATCGTAAAAGAGATTATTAGATATCATGGTGGTAGAATTAAAGCGGAAAGCACTGGCAAAAATAAAGGGACAACTATTCAAATTGAACTACCTATTTACAAAAAAGCCAAAAAACGATTCACCAACCGGTTGCTAAAACATACGATTAAAAGGAAAATGAGAAGTGAATAAAGAAATTAAAGAGCCTTCGCTTAAAGGAAGCAAAATTTTATTGGTAGAGGATGAGGAATCATTGGCTGTAGGACTTGAATTTAATTTATCGGAAGAGGGGTATATTGTAACGGTTGCGCATGATGGGAAGCAAGCAATAAACTTGTTTGATCAAGACAATTATGATTTAATTATATTGGATATTATGTTGCCATTTTATAATGGCTTCGATGTCGCACAAAAAATTCGAGAGAAATCTCCTCAAGTTCCAATCCTCATGCTTACTGCGCTAACCGCCGAAGACGATCGGATTCAGGGATTAGAAATTGGTGCAGATGATTATATCATCAAACCATTCCATTTAAAAGAACTATTGTTGCGTGTAAAACGAATGTTACGTCGTAAGAAATGGTATCGAACAGCAATTTTTGAACAACCAATTTATCGGTTTGGTGATAATCAGATCAATTTTGAAGATCTTACCTGACAGTCAGGAGCACGACAATTTCGACTCACTAAACGGGAAGCTATGGTTTTAAAATATCTAATTGATCATCAGGGGAAAATTATTTCCAGACAGGAACTTCTGGAAAATGTATGGGGACTCAGTTCACAAATTGAAACAAGAACTGTAGATAATTTTATCGTAAGACTAAGAAAATATTTTGAACCGAATCCATCAAATCCTATTTTTATAAAAAGTGTTAGAAGTGCTGGGTATGTTTTTGTTGGTTAGGCTCTCAATAATGAAAATAACAATTACTTAGCGGATTGAGATTAAATTACTTTCCCATTTGTATTTTGTTGACTTTAAAAAATAACGACTTATAAAACTATCACTTTGTAATTTATTTTATCTCACTTCCTGAATGAATCAAAATAGAACCGTTCTCATTAGCTATGCCTTGCCAGTTTTCTGTATATCGATAAATCTCTTTAAATAGCTAAAACTTGAAATTGCTATAAAAACGATTCCCAATGACATGAAAATTTTTTGTAAAATCTCAATATTGAAAATATAACATATTATCATAATCGCCAGGACATTTGCAGTCATTTTACCGATAAAATTTGACGAGGTGACAAGTTTATATTTTTGTGCTAAAAATAATGCTGCCAAAACTATTAATACATCGCGCCCAACGACGATAAAGACAAGCCAGAGCGGTACCTGTTGCTTCAGATATAAAATTATTAAAATAGTCCCAATCGCTAATTTATCAGCCATGGGATCGAGAATTTTCCCAATTTCAGAAATTTGGTTAAAGCGTCGTGCGATTATCCCATCCAAAAAATCTGATGCCACTGCAATTATGATCACAATAATAGCATTGATGAGCTTGTTTTGCCAAACATAAATCGCCATTGGAATAATCAGTAAAATTCTAAAAATTGAGATTAAATTAGGAATCGTTAAAACTCGATATGATTTTTCTATTTTCAATTTTAAAATACAGGATTATCTTAATGTGAAAAACAGTTAATAAATTTTGGTCTGGAAATTAATAAAAAATAAACGAAAAATCAAGCATAAATTTTCTCGTTGAAAAAAGGCTTGACTTTTATAGATAAATATCTTAAAATTAGCAATCTTTATATTCAGCGGCTAATCTTAAGGAAGTGCGATAAATAAGTTAGTCAGTATAGTTTAATAGTTTTTATTCTTTCAAGATAAACAGAATACAAATGGGGAAGCTATTTAGTTGACATTTTAAAATTTTCATTGGTGACGTTGTGTATTTAGAGAAACTAAAAATTTTGGGATTCAAATCCTTTGCGAAAAAAGCTGTGTTCGAGTTTATACCTGGAATTACAGGCGTTGTTGGCCCCAATGGCTGTGGCAAAAGCAATGTTGTCGATGCAATTCGTTGGGTTTTAGGAGAACAGAAGGCAGGAATACTTCGTAGTGATCGAATGGAAAACGTTATTTTTAATGGGACCATATCTCAAAAACCAATGGGAATGGCTGAAGTTTCGATTATCATCCAAAATACTGAAAATATTCTTCCAGTAGAATATTCAGAAGTGATGATTACACGGCGCTTGTTTCGTTCGGGAGAAAGTCAATACTTGTTAAATAATAATCCTTGCCGTTTAAAGGATATCAATGATTTGTTAATGGATACGGGACTAACACCTGATGCTTATTCTGTCATCGAACTTAGCATGGTTGAGTCGATTTTAAATGGAAAACCTGATGATCGTCGCCGCATTTTTGAAGAAGCTGTTGGAATTACAAAGTACAAACAGCGACGTAAATTGACCTTACGTAAATTGGATGCGACTGAACAGGATTTAATTCGAATTGCTGATATTATCGGAGAAGTGGGGAGCAAAGTTAACTCGCTTCATCGTCAGGTAAGAAGGGCTCAACGATACCAGGAACTGGTTAAACGTTTAAAAGAAACAGAAGTTAAAGTTTCTACTTATACTTATAGCCAGATTTACGAAGAGCTAATCCCTTTAAACGAAAAATTTGAGGAGTTGAGTAGACAACGAGAGAGTTTAACATCCCAAATTTCTTTTAAAGAGGCCGAGGTTGAAGCACTTCAGACAGATTTAATCAAATTAGAACAGCAACTTCGTGAAGCCCAAATACAACTGAACCAGACTAATAATACAATTCATAAACGGGAAGAAGAAATACTTTTAGGCAGAGAGCGACTGAAATCTTTAGCTGAAAATGAAAAAAGGATGCATGAGGAAAGCGATGATTTAAAACAACGCATTGATTCCCACAGGAAACATCAGATTTCGATTCAAACCCAGTTAACGAACATAAACGCTGAACTTGAACAAGTACAACAAATATATAGACAGCAGAGACAATCATTGGAGGAATTGGAGCAAACGATAACTGAAAAGAAAGCTCAGGGTCGTAATGTTGAGAACAAAGTTTTTGACCAGATGCAATCCCTTTCAGAAAAACAGCGCACGCTTGAACGTCTTAATACACAATTAGTTCATTTAAGATCACGTCAGCAAATAATTTCAGATGAAAACAAACAATTATTAGAAAAAATTGAACAAGATAAAAAAACACGCCAACAATTACAGGAACTTGAAAGCCAGCAACAGAATCAATTGGAAGAAATAGCAGGGAAACAAATCCAATTAGAGCAGCAATCAGAACAATTACAAAGACAGACTGAACAGTTGAAAGACACGATTTTGAAAAAAGGAAATCAAATTGAATCGATTCAACAGCGAGCCACTTTTCTGAAAGATTTATTAGAGAATTATGCTGATTACCCGCAAGGAGTTAAATTTTTAATGACGAATTATGGTTCAGAAAATGGATTTCAGGGTACCTTGGCAGATGTAATCACGGTCGATGAAAAATATCGAAAGGCTGTGGAAACTGCTCTTGGAGATAGGGCAGCTTTTTTGATGGTAACCGATGATCGGTCAGCCTATTTGGGGATAAATACCTTGAAAGAGACCCAGCAGGGCATTGTTACTTTTTTGCCTATTAAATATATCTCACCGCCTCAGCAGCATAAACAACTCCCCTCGGAACCCGGTGTCATTGGTTGGGCAGATACCATAATACAATGTCATAATCAATATCTTCCAGCGGCACAGGTTTTATTAGGATCTTATTTAATCGTCGAAGATATTTCTGTTGCAAAAAAATTGGCATCAAAACTATCTGGTCAGGGAATTCATCTGATCACGTTATCTGGGGAATTGATCTTTAGTTGGGGCGGGATCAAAGGAGGGCAAAAGCGGCTGGAATCCGAGAATTTAATCGGAAGACAAAATCAACTGCAGCAATTGAATGGTCAAATTCATAAGCTTCAGCAAGAGTTAAGAGACGCAGAGAAACAATTAAAAGAATCGGAAGGTTTGCGTAGCGAGAACAGTCGTCAGCAAGTTGATATCACCCAGCAAATGAAACGAATGGAGAATCAATTATCCCAATCCCGTTCACAGCTTTCTCAGATCGAATATCGAATTAATCAGGCTGATGAAAGAATCAATTTACTTGATAGCGAACAATTGCACTTGAAACAAGAGTATGAAAAAATTACACTACAACATCATGAACTGGAAGAAGATCTTCGTAGTACTACATCGGATCATCTGGCTATGAGTGAACAATTCAAAGGATACCAAAAAGTCATAGACGAAGTAGAAAAGAATCGGGGTGATCAAGCTGAAAAAGTCAACCAATTAAATTTAGAGATTGTTGAACTGATAGGGAATGAACGAAATTTAAATCGCGAATATGAACAGACAGAAAAGTTGATTGAAGAGCATGAGACTGCAATAAACAATCGTGAACAAGACTTGATAAAAATTGATGGGCAAAGACAACAATTAGAAACCAGAATTGATGAATTGAGTGAATTGTTAACCAGTGATTATTCAACAAAAGAAGATTCAGAAGCTAAAGTTAATGAATTAGAACAAAAAAACAGAACCCTTCGTGATATAATCGAAGAAAAATCTAAGGTAAATACACAGCTCAGAAAAGACCGTGAGTTTGTTTCTGATACCATTCACGAAATTGAGTTGAGAAAATCAGAGTTACGCATTAGAGCTGATAATCTGTATCGTCGTATTTTAGAAGAATATGACCAGGAACTAAAGCGAGAATCCATCGATAAAGAATATAATATTGCGGTTGATGAAGAACAGATTGAAATTCTTCGGCAGAAAATTAAAGGCTTGGGCCCGGTGAATTTATTAGCGCTTAAGGAGTATGAACAGGAAAAAGGTCGGCTTGATTTTTTAGAAAAACAACAGGAAGATTTAATTTCAGCAGAGCAAAATTTAAAAGAAACGATTACACATATAAACCAAACAGCAAAGGAAAAATTTGATAATGTTTTCCAGGAGATTCGTCAAAATTTTATAAATGTTTTTAGACAGTTTTTTCCAGAAGGAGATGCCGATCTGGTTATTACTCCAGATGAGGATCCCTTAGAAGCAATGATAGAAATTAATGCAAGTCCTAAAGGGAAAAGAATGGAGTCCATATCACTGCTTTCAGGTGGAGAAAAGGCGTTAACAGCAATTTCATTATTATTCGGCATTTATTTAGTAAAGCCGAGTCCAATCTGTATTCTGGATGAGGTTGATGCTCCTCTGGATGATAATAATATAAAGCGTTTTATTAATGTACTCAATCAATTCGCCGATTCAACGCAGTTCATTATTGTAACACATAATAAGTTAACCATGAAAGCTGCTGATTGTCTTTACGGAATCACAATGGAGGAAAGCGGTGTTTCAAAAATTGTTTCGGTTAGATTAGATTGATAATTTTTGGAGGGATTGGGATGTTTAGTAAACAATTATTTATATCTTTTTTTATTTTGTTTCTGATTTTAATATTATCACCACAATCAATGGTTTCTCAAACCCAACAAACAATGACCATATCTCCGGAGAGATTTGACTTTGGCTTTGACATTTGTCGTTTTAGAGCCCAGCATGATTTCACCTTACTGGAACTTTATTATTCAATTTTTCGGGATTGTTTAAAGTTTGTACCTGAGGAAGGCAGATTGAAAGCCACTTTTATTCTCAAAGCAGAGATATGGCAGAACGATTCATTATTGACGACAGATCAGTGGACCAACCTAAGCTACGTGGATAGTTTAAATCAGATTACTCCAGGTCAAAAATTGTTTGGACTCGGTTATTTTGCAGTAAAACCGGGAAATTATTTGCTTAAAGTCAATCTTTCTGATATCAATTCAGGCTATGAAAGAAGCAAAGAACAAACAGTCATTATTGAGCCATTTTCAACGGATACGCTTACTATTAGTGATATTGAACTAGCGGCACAAATTAAATACACAACGGAAAAAAGTCGTTTCTATAAAAACGGTTACATGGTAATTCCGAATCCTGATCATTTTTATGGAACAGGAATGCCGATGTTGATGTTTTATAGTGAGATCTATAATTTATACAAAGAAGGTAAAGCTGATACAGGCAGTTATTCAGTGCAGTATAGGATTTTAGATGGCGATGGTCAGACAGTGAGAGAATTTCCAGCGAAAATTAGAAGGAAACCAGGTGAGTCCGCTGTCGAGACAAGCGGAATGAATATTATTTCCTTTAGATCCGGAACTTATTTTTTAGAATTGAACGTTGATAATCTTGTAAATGGAGAATCCGCATCGAGGAAGAAAAAATTTTTTATTTATCGAGAAGGAGATTTGGCTGTATCAGATAGTATCGCACAGAAGTTAACGGAAGAAAAACTTCAGTCCACAATGAAACGAATCTATGAAAATATGCCTGCTAAAAATCTTGATGAAGAATTTGATGCTGCTACTTATATAGCGACAACTGAGGAAAAGAATATTTTCAAGACCTTAGATGTTCAAGGTAAACAGGCATTTCTTGTTGAATTTTGGCGAAAACGCGATACCACACCTGAAACACCACAAAATGAATTTCGCGATGATTATCTAAAATTAGTGAACACTGCCAATAAAGAATTTTCTGGCTTTAAGAAAGGATATAAAAGCGACCGAGGTAGAGTATTGTTGATATATGGAGTTCCTGATGAAATTGATCGCGTTCCGCTTAACATGGAAACAAAAGCTCATCACATCTGGAAATATTTTGCTATTGAAGGAGGAATTATTTTTATTTTTGTGGATAAACAAGGATTTGGCAATTTTGAATTAGTACATTCCACTGCCCGCGGTGAGTTGAACGATCCTGATTGGGAACGGTGGATTAATCCGCATTAATATTTTTCGTTAATTTATTATTTTCTTTACTTCATCATTTGCAGTGGAGTAAACCACCAATTACAAACTGTGATCAATAATAAATCCAATCACCATCGCTTATCTTAGCATGTCGCAGATCGTTTATGGTGTTGCTTTATTAATGAACCAAGAGGATAAAATATTATCAGACGTTTGTTCATTTTTACCTCTCTGCAACAACTGCCGCTTAAAGCAAGACTTACCTGATTATTGTCAAAGATCAATTAGACAATAAATACTATAATGATAACTATGCCTGGATAGGCTGCCATTATCTTAATTTTATGTCATATCAATATATTACGTTGCTTAAGCGACTGATTTTCATATCACTTCAATCAAACTATCAATTTTGCTTTTTTTAACTTTGAATTTCTTGAATCGCTATTTTGCAGAACTTTTATCAAATTAACATTACAGTAAATATCGGATAGAAAGCACCCAATATAATCTATAGATAGCTAAAATTTTATTTGCAAATGAATTATTTTTTATTTAAATTTGAATCCTTTTTAATGATAGACATACTATTTAATTTTAAATATACGATAGGAGCACATTCATGACAGCAATTTCAGAATTCCGCACTGGCAAAGCCATTCGATTTAATAATGATATCTGGATCATTACGGAATTTCAGCACGTAACGCCGGGGAATTGGCGAGCCATGGTGCGGACCAAATTGAAAAATGCCAAGACTGGTAGAGTAATTGATAACACATTTCGTATGACCGATGATATTGAAGAAGTCCGTTTAGATGAGAAACAGATGCAATATTTGTATGAAGCTGATGGGAATTTACATTTTATGGACATAGAAACGTATGATCAAACTTTTATTTCAGCGGACTTATTAGGCGACCAACTTAAGTTTCTCAAAGAAGGCGATATGGTGAAGATACTTTTTAATGAAGGTGTTGCTATGACGGCAGAATTACCCAATTTCATTGAGTTCAAAGTGACTCAGGCTGATCCTGGTGTGAAAGGTGATTCTGCTACCAATATCCAGAAATTTTGTACCCTAGAAACCGGGGCAAAAATTCAAGTCCCGCTGTTTATTAAAGAAGGGGACGTGATTAAAATTGATACACGTACAGGCAAATACCTGGAGCGAGTGGCGGTTGGCAGATAATATGTTTGATAAAAATTACAGAAAGACATTTCGACAATCTGTTCTGAATTTTAATTGTTGGATTGAAAGACAATGCTTAAATAATTCAACTCGATTAATGAACCTCTAATTTTGATCCAAATTGAATAAAATTTTCTGCTTGACATTTTGTAGTGATTTTTGTATGATAAATTGATTCATGAAAAATTTTAAAGGAACAGCTATGAGTGAAATTTTGACATTAGCCCAGCCCAAAACAAAGCGTTAGCTTTTGACCTATAACGATTACGCGACATTTCCTGATCAGGATGGGAGCCGAAAAGAGATCATCGAAGGAGAACTGTTCATGAGTCCCGCACCGCCTATAAAACATCAGGCAATTTTGAGGAATCTACTTCGTATTATTGATAAGTTTGTCCTCGAAAATCAATTGGGTGAGGTACTGTTTACGCCTTGCGATGTAATTTTCTCTAATATTAATATAATGCAGCCAGACATTTTATTTATATCAAAAGAGAATTTCGAAATTATTACTGATTTAAATATCAAAGGTGCACTTTTGGATTAAAAATATGTATCGCCTTGTTTTCCACAGCCTCGGCTGCTTCTTCGATTCCCTCTGGCAACGTTGGATGAGCATGAATTGTCAAAGTTAGGTCATCAACGTGGGAGGCAGATTCCACTGCTAATGCGCCTTCGGCGATCAGATCGGACGCATGGGGACCGATGATGTGGACGCCCAAGACTGTTCCTGAATCAGCATCGGAAATCACTTTGGTCAAGCCTTCTGTCTCGCCGATGGTCATGGCTCGTCCTAAGGCTCGGAATGGAAAAACGCCAGCCTTTACTTTGTAGCCCTGCTCCTGTGCCTGAGCTTCAGTCATTCCGACGGTGGCGATTTCAGGATCGCTGAAGATGACGCCTGGGATTGCCAGGTTATCGAATGCTGCTGGCTTGCCAGAGATAACTTCTGCAGCAATCTTGCCCATGTGCGAGGCACGGTGCGCCAGCATGGGACCCCGAATCAGGTCGCCAATGGCATAGACGCCTTCGACTTCGGTCTGCATCTTTTCATTGACATTAAGGAAGCCTTTCTGGTCGATTTTCAAGCCAATTTTGTCCAGTCCGATGTCATCAGTATTAGCACGACGACCAATGGCGACCAGCACTTTTTCGGCTTCGATAGTCGTTTGCTTGCCTTCTTTGGAATAAATGATTTCCGCCTTGCCATTTTTGTTTTCAACTTTTTCCACTTTCGTTCCCAGCAGCAGCTTCACACTATTCTTTTTCAATGACTTTTCCAACACTCGTGGCAATTCGGGATCGAGGAAAGGCAGGAATTGATCCTGGAATTCGATAATTGTCACCTCAGCGCCGAGTTTGGCGTAGACCAGTCCCAGCTCGATCCCCACTGATCCCGCACCAACAACGACCATTTTTTCGGGCACTTTTTCCAGCCCCAGCGCATCGGTTGAGTCGATGATCAGTTCATGATCGAACGAAACACCTGGTAAGGGAATGGGCGATGAGCCTGTGGCAAGAATCAAATTCTTAAATTCAAATCGCTGAATCCCATGCTCGCTGGCGACCAGAATTTTGCCTGGCTCGGTGAAGCTGGCAGTTCCGTTGATCACGTCGACGCCATTTTTCGAGAGCAATGAACCCACGCCATTTCTCAATTTTTCGACAACGCCGTTTTTCCATTTGTGCAATTGGTTCAAATCGACCGAAACATCCTTTGCAATCAAGCCCATTTCACTCACCTTTTCCAGGTGCTTTTTCAATCCCGCTACCTCGATCATAGCTTTGGACGGAATACAGCCCCAGTTCAAACAAACGCCGCCCAGCAATTCTTTTTCAATTACAACAACTTCCTGCCCCAACTGCGCTGCCCGAATGGCTGCCACATAGCCACCAGGTCCAGCCCCGATAATTACAGTTTCGACTTTTTGTGTGAAATCTCCTACAACCATTTTCTTCTCCCATTCAGATATTCTTTATCAATTAGAAAAAATCACAAATATCAAATGACAAAATACAAATAAAATTCAATAAACAAAATTCAATTCTCAAATGCCACATTTGATCATCCGAGTGGAGCAAAGTAGATTTTGTTTGAAATTTGAATATTTGAATTTGAGATTTGTTTGTTATTTGTATTTTGGTTTTTGGAATTTAATCACTAACAAATAAGCTTCCAATATTTAAACAACATCGACAAGCATCTTCATCGGATCAGATAACAGATCAATAATATGATTCATAAACCTCGCCATGGTCGCCCCATCAAGCAGACGGTGATCGAAGGAAACAACCAGTGGCATGATGGTTCGGATCACGATCTGATCGTCCTTCACCACAGGTTTCTTTCTTGCAGCTAAAACACCCAAAATCGCCACCTGCGGATGCTGGATGATCGGTGTGGCATGAATGCCGCCGATACCGCCAGGGTTGGTGATGCTGAACGTTCCGCCTCTCAAATCTTCCAGATCGATCTCCCGATTACGGGCTTTGGCTGCCAATTCCTGAATATCTTTAGCAATTTGCAAGATGGTCTTTTTGTCCGCATCTTTCACCACAGGCACCATCAATCCCTGCTCGGTATCGGTGGCGATGCCGATGTGATGATAATTCTTAAAAACAATCTCACCCGATTCCTCATCCAATGAGGTGTTGACATCAGGAAATGCTTGCAGCGCCGAGACAACGGCTTTGGTGATAAATGCTGTCAGCGTCAATTTCACGCCTCGTTGCTCCGCCATTGGTTTCTGTCGCTTGATCACTTCGAGAAGATCTGTCACATCCGCCTCGTCGGCATGGGTGACATGCGGAATCGTCGAGAATGATCGCACCATCACTTCGGCAATGCGCTTGCGGACACCTTTCAGTGGCTCTCGTCGAGTCGGTCCATATTTCTCGAAATCAAATCCCAGCGTCGAAGGCTCGTGGCTAACTGCAGCAGCACGGGGAATCTTGGGAGGTGGAGCGGGCGCTTCTTTAATCGCTCGTCGCACATCGTCATCGGTAATGCGCCCCCTGGATCCTGTTCCTTTCACCGTACTAATATCCACTCCCAATTCCCGTGCTAAATGCCTGGTATGCGGCGTTGCCAGAACTCGCTTCGGAGCCGCAGGTTTTTCTTCGAAAACTTTTTCTCGTTTAATTTCCACAGGCGGCGCTGCTGGCGCAGCAGGCATTGCTGCTGGTTTTTCTGCCTCAACCACGGCTTCTTCAATCACCTTTTCGGTCTCTAAAATAATAATTGGATCGCCCACCGAAACCGTGTCGCCAGGTTGGTGTGGGATTTCCAGCACCTTGCCATCCGCTGGGGAGGGTAAAGTGACCACCGCCTTATCAGTCTCTATTTTAATAATCGTTTGATCTGCTTTCACTTGATCGCCGACATTCACTTCGTAACCGACGATCTCAGCTTCATGAATTCCTTCACCGACGTCAGGAAGTCGAAATACATATCTCATCGTTAAAACTCCATTGTTTTGTGTATGGCTCTTACAACTCTTTCTGAATTCGGATAATTGAAATCTTCTAACTTTGAAAGCGGCGGAATGATATCATATCCCGTCACTCGCTGGATTGGCGCTAATAGATGCAGAATGCTTCGCTCACCAATCTGGGCTGCAATTTCTGCTCCCACTCCAAACGATTTGGGAGCTTCATGAACGATCATGGCACGTCCTGTCTTTTCCACTGAACTGGTGATCGTTTCGATGTCGAATGGGGCGATGGTTCGCAAATCAATTACCTCTGCACTGACCCCTTCTTTTTCAACATGCTCCGCCGCATCCAGCGCCACAGGCACCATGGCGCCCCAGGCAATAATCGAAATATCATTTCCATCTTTTACCACATTTGCCTTACTCAGTGGCACTCGATAAATTTCCTCGGGCACTTCTTCTTTTTTCATTCGATAGAGGCGCTTCGGCTCAAGAAAAATAACGGGATCGGGATTTTCAATTGCTGAAATCAGCAATCCTTTAGCATCATACGGATTGGAAGGAATCACGGTTTTCAATCCAGGCAGATGCGCAAAATGCGCTTCGGTACTTTCCGAATGATGTTCCAATGCCCGAACTCCTGCACCATAGGGCATACGAACAACCATTTGCATGTTGTATCGTCCCTGGCTGCGATGCAGATAGCGAGCTACGTGATTTAAAATTTGATCGAATCCCTGGTACACAAATCCCATAAACTGAATTTCAGGGATCGGTTTCAGTCCATTCAAAGCCATGCCCACACTGGCACCGATGATGGACGATTCAGCCAGCGGCGTATCCATCACCCTGGCTTCACCGAATTTTTCAATCAATCCCAACGTAGAACGAAAGACGCCGCCATCAACGCCAACATCTTCTCCCAATACCACGACTGTCGGGTCTTCTTCCATTTTCTGCATCATAGCTTCATTTATCGCTTGAATCATGGTTTTCTTTGCCATTTATTCTCTCTCCTCATTTGTCTTAAATTTTTTTACAGACTTTTATTTAGATAAATGGAGTGGTGGAGTGATGGATTATTGAATTAAATGGAGTAGTGGATCATTGGAATTACGGAACGCTGATTGTCGCATTCAGACTATCCTTAATTCAATCAAGCAATTTATCAATCCAATACTCCATTACTCTATTCGTTAACCTCTATCTGAAATCAGATGTTTGTAATTTTGATTTTTACCTTTGAATAACCTTATTTTTGTTTTTTACAACCTTAGTAACAAGCCAAATCTCAAAAGACCTTGACCTTATTACATTATTTGATTGGAATAATAAGGTGATAAGGTTAAAATGAATCTGGATTATTTTGCTACTAAGGTTAACAAAAATAAGGTTTAAAAGTTATTCAGCAGCAAAAATAATTTTGATATCTCATACGGCTTCGCTATAACCGATACTCCACTACCACATCACCTCATCATTCCAATCCTCAATTACAACAACACTCCAGCAATCCAACACTCCATCACTCCAGTTCCTCAATTCCCCAATCACCCAGTTACCTAATTACCTAATCGCCCGAACCTCTTCCATCTGCTCTTTCAAATGCCACGGCATTTCGCTATAAATATATTTGAACATATTGGTCGGATCAGGATGTTCGATAGATTCGTATTCCTGCACTGCCTTTTCCACTTCGGCACTCAATTTTTCGATGAGTTTATTTTCTTTTTCCTCGGTCCAGCCGTGATTAATCATCAAAAATGTTCTCAGCCGACTGATCGGATCACGCTTTTCCCATTCAGCAATTATTTCGGGTTTGCGATACCGAGTCGCATCGTCAGCCGTAGTATGATCGCCCATGCGATACGTGACCAATTCAATTAGCGCAGGCTTATGTTTTTCCCGTGCCTGATCAGCATATTTTTTCACAGTTTTATAAACGGCAAATACATCGTTGCCATCCACCCTGGCGCCATCGATGGCATAAGCGGCTGCTTTTTCAGCAATCGTTTCGGTGGCAGTCTGTTTTTCAAACGGCACTGAGATCGCCCAATGGTTATTTTGAATGATAAAAACGACTGGCGCTTTGAATACGGCTGCCATATTCAGGCTCTCATGGAAATCACCCTGGGAAGTCGAGCCATCGCCCGATGAAGAAAGCGCCATGCT
>SMTZ1_10005721_pt1 | contig 16257 bp, 14 predicted proteins | sample DeeMarSWOR136_30_FD_25667 | JGI IMG/M metagenome (IMG submission 25667)
ATTTCCAACACAACCAGAGATAGCTACATAGATTTGGTTTTCAACGCATCTAGCTTGAGCACAATAACGAATTCTAAGATAAGCTCGGCGTTCATCTGTATTAAAAGGAACAAAAATAATGTTCGCTCCTTTTTGAACTGCAATACGAGCAAGTTCTGGAAATTCAATGTCATAACATATTAAAATAGCGATTTTTCCTTTATCAGTATCAAAAACTTGTACTTTGCTTCCTGGTTTTACACCCCACCATCTTTTTTCACTAGGGGTTATATGAATTTTATATTGTTTTTCTATGGTTCCATTTCTACGAAACAAGTATGAGATATTATATAAGTCATCATTTTCTATTGCAAAATGAGAACCTCCAATAATGTTTATATTATATTTTACTGAAAGGTTAGTAAAAAGCTTCAAATATTTTGGAGTAAACTCTGATAACTTCCGCATTGCTACAGCAGGACGATAGGGTTTCATAAAAGATAGTAACTGAGTTGTAAAGATTTCAGGAAAAACAATAAAATCACAATCATATTCAGAGGCAACATCTACAAAATATTCACAATGATTAGTAAAATCCTTAAAATCTTTAACCGCCCTCATTCTATATTGCAAAACACAAACACGAACAGATTCACCAGTGGAAATGGCTTTTTTAGAATCAGGTTTATAATCAAGGTTAGCCCATTCTAAAAGTGTAGCATAACCTTTTGATTCTTTATCATGTGGTAAATAATTAGGTATTAATCGTTTTAAAACAAAATCATTAGCAATTTGTACGGTTAGAACAGAGTCATATATCACTTTGTTTATTACTTTTTGAACGTAATTTCTCACACTCATTTTATCTTCATATTTATAAAATCCTGGAATGCGACCAGCGATAACAATTCGTTTCAAATTACTTTTTTTAGCAAGTTGTTTGCGAGTATTGTATAATCTTCTCGCAAGTTTCATACCACGGAACTCTGGATCAACCATGATCTCGATGCCATAAAGAGTATGACCCGTTGGATCATGATTAGTTATGTAACCTCTATCTGTCATGTCACGCCAGCTTTGTGTTTCATCATATTCATCCATGTTAAGAATCAAGCTACATGAGGACGCAATAATTTTTTTATTATATATTATACATAATTGACCTTCAGGAAAAATATCAATTAAACTATCATATTGTTCTTTTTTCCATGGTTTCATACCTGGAAAACATTGTTTCTGAAGATAAACTACATCATCAAAATCACTCTTTTCTAAAGGTCTGACTTTAATCTTTTTCTCAAAAGCTTTTAAATCTATTTTTGCCATAATCTTAATTGTTAATGTTCTATTGATATCTGAAGTTTGTGGTTATTCCATATAAATCGACTTTTTTCCCAGATATTTTATTAATTTCCATTTTTGCTTTTATTTTTGCAATGAATTTTGAACCTCTATTTCTATATATTTCATCCTGATTTGTTGAGGATTTAATTAATAAATAGGAAGTAAGGTGATTTAAACTTGAAGTCTAACTCACTTCCCCTGCGCTAATTTCATTTCAATAAAAAAAGATAGAAGAAAGATTGAATTTTATTTTATCCAATTAAAAGTTTTAGCAATAATAATACCGGCTATTAGAGTATCTAAAAGAGAACCGACCACTGAATTTACTGTGAAGCCAATAGGATAATCCATACTTGAGAACACCAAAAATGCAGAAGTAATGCCAACTACAATCCACATTAGCAACCCAAATTTCCAACCTTTCGTGATAGATTTCCCCTCTATGCCTTTCTCAAAATATGGATATACAAACGACAAGGAAAAACCTAGAACCCAGGGGTAAACAAAATACAAAATACAAATCGGGTCGTCTATTGATCGCATTCCTGCTAACTCCAGTACATCATATTGCCAAATATTCTGTGTCAGCCATGAAAAAATAATACTTACGACAAGGATGCCTGCGCCTGACAAAATCCCTCCAACCAAAATTTGTTTTATTTTCATATTTTATTACCTCAAAGATACAATTTCAAAACAACAAATTTCTTATAAAATTGTCCTTTTTATCAACAGAAGAAACAGTAAAAATTTTACCGGTATTTATAGGTTCAAATCCCGCCTCTACACTTTTCTTACTAAATTAATTTCCATTTATATTTCTTTACAATATTTTTAAATAAAATACAACTAATAATCTCTAATAATGGTTTATGGAAAAGCAGGATTCATAGCATGGTTTGAAGGAATAATATATAACAGAGTTAGAAAAGCATGTAAAAATATATTTGTTAAAGTATTTGTACATTTATTAGGTTTAACATTTATGATATTAGGAATCTATCTACTGATAGTAACTATGCCCTCAATTACAAGTATAGCGGGCATGTTTTTGGGTCTTATTAGGCTTATTATCTTTGTAACTCCTATTGGTGTTAAGTAAATAATAATTTTTATAACTAAACTCATGTTAAAACATCTTCCTCTGTACCTTTTTGTCCTTGTTTTTTCAAATAAAAAATCAAATATTTAGAATAACTTTTAATTATTGTATTTTTTATATTTTCTACCAAACATTTAAATTAAGCAATCAGCATAACACCTCATATAAAGCAATATTTTTTGGGGGCAAATATGAAAAAGAAAATAAAGATTTTTTTTACTTGTCTTATATTTGTATTATTAATATTTACAATTCCCGCTTCAATAAAAAAATTAGCTTATAATCAAATTTTAAAAACTGAAAAATTAGATATAATAAAAATAGATGAAAATGTTGAAGAAGATATCAAATCTTTTAAAAATTTAGAATATGAAATTATTAGGGATGAATTTGGAGTTCCTCATATTTTTTCAGATAGTAAAGAAGGACTTTCATTTGGTGCAGGCTATACAATTGCTCAGGACAGGCTTTGGCAGTCTGATGTGTTTAGGCGACAGGCAACAGGTAGACTAGCTGAACTGGGTTTGGCAACTATAGAGTATGATTATTGGAACAGATTAAGTGCTTATAATAAACAAGAAAATACCGAGTTATTAAAGGAGTTGCCATCTCCATTTAGAGAAATGCTTGAAGCCTATACAGAGGGAATGAATCTTTACATATCTGAAGCATTGAGTGATCCTGAAAATAAAATGCCTTTTGAATATGTAGAACGTGGAATTTCACCTGAACTATGGTCTGAGGAAGATTCATTGGCTATAGGTCAAATGATGGTTAGACGCTGGGGTGAAGGTGGTGGTAATGAACTTCTTTTCTCAGCAGTACTTATAAATCTCATAGATATAAATGGAGTTTTTAAGGGTTGGAGAATTTTTAATGATGTCTGCCCCCAATTAGATCCTGGTTCAGATACTACATTAAATTGGAGTGGAGAATTAAATCAACCCCTAATAGCAAATTTTCCACCAGTTATCCCAAATGTTGTGATTGAATCGGCTAAGAAGATAGAAGAGATGAAACAGTTAGATAAAAAAATTTCTGAGTCTTTGGGCTTATTATATCATTTTGGAAGTAATGGTTGGGTTGTAACACCCTCAAAGTCTGCAACTGGAAATACACTTTTATTAGGTGGCCCTCAGATGGGGCATTCAATTCCGCAAATTGTAGTTGAAATTGGTATGCATGGTGCGGGTATTAATGCAACTGGTATGACATTTCCAGGAGTAGGACCGGCAATTGCAATCGGTGTAAGCGAATGGGGCGCATGGACTACAACATCTGGACTATCTGATGGTGTTGATACTTACATTGAAATTTTACATCCATTAAATCAGACAAAATATTTTTTTAAAAAATCTTGGCACAATATGGAAAAAAGAATAGAAACTATCTATGATTCAAATGGTGTACCACATAAGTTTGAATTTTATAGAACTATTCATGGGCCGGTGCTTGATATTTCTTGGAAACCACTTCTTGGTGGTATTGCGATTAGTGAAAAGATGACTTTTTGGAAAAAAGAGCACCTTACTCTTGAAGGAGTAATGAGTTTTCAAGAATGTAAAAATATTTCCGGGTTTGAAGAAGGAGTAAGCAAAATTGTTTCTTCTCATAATTGGTTCTGGGCTGATAGAAATGGAGATGTGGGATATTATCACGCTGGATGGTATCCTATACGTCCTAAATACGGTTTGTTCCATCGTATAATTGATGATAGATTCCCATTGATTGGAACAGGAAAAGAAGAGTGGCTGGGTATTGTACCATTTGATGAATTACCGAAGGGAAAAAATCCAGTAGAAGGATTCTATGCAAACTGGAACAATAAACCACAAGCAAATTGGGCTTATGCAGAAGCTGAAGTAGGACCAATGTGGGGGGAGGGCCATAGTGTTGTAAAAATTCAACAGCTATTAGATAAAGATGATGAGATTACATTTGAAGATATGATAAAAATCTGTCAAAATGTGGCTTATCACAATGCATATGGAACATATTTCAAACCATTTTTACTTGAGGCGATTTATGCTATTGGGGGTATTCCACCGCAAGTGACATTAGCTCTTGAGCAATGGGATTGTTATTTGAATGATAAAAACAATGATAGTCTCTATGATGATCCTGGATTAACTATATTCAATAAATGGTATGAGGAAATCTATGATGTAATTTTGGTAGATGAACTTGGCGAAGATGTCGAAGAATATACCCATAGTATATTACTTCACATTTTTCAGGGAAAGGACTCGAAGTTAAAACTAAGATATAAGAATTATTTAGACGGTATTTCTAAAGATAATGCAATTGTTATTGCATTAGAAAATGCTTTATCTGTTTTAGAAAATGAATTCGGTTCAGATAATATTTCTGGATGGCTTACACCAGTAAAGATGAAATCCTTTTCTGAGATAGGGGCACTTCCTACACCCGAAATGCCGAGTATGGATCGAGGAACATATAATCAGGTTGCTGAAATGCCACATTGGAAAATTAACCATCTATATGAATCTCCAATTGCTTTTAATGTTCTACCACCAGGTCAAAATGGATTTGTTGATTATTTTGGACAACCAAATCCTCATGCTTATGACCAACTTGATCTTTACATAAATTGGCAATTTAAACCAATGCTGTACAATCTTACATAAAAAATTTTTAAAAAAAAACTTTATGTTTTGACTGGTTTTATTATTTGGTTTAATGCACTTTAGACACCAAATATTAATGTAATAAATCAATGTTTGTTGTTTGTGAAATTTGAATTAATAATAGTTAGATATGGAGAAATTGCATTAAAAAGTAAACTGACTAGAAAACGTTTTGAAAATATTTTAGTAAATAATATAAAAAATGCGTTAAAAACAAAAAATCTGCAAAATAAATTAAGAAAAGAATGGGGAAGAATATACATTTATTCAGATCAAATTGAAAAATGTGTAAGTGTATTACAAAAAATTTTCGGAATAATATCAATAAGTCCTGCGATTCAAACAAATGATAAAATTACAGAAATATCAAAAATTGCCAAATTAGTTACTAAAGAGAAGTTAAAAAGTTGTAAAAGTTTTGCAATTAGAGTTAATAGAACTGGAAATCATGATTTTACAAGTCAAGATGTGGCTATAAAAATAGGAAATGATATAGTAAAGGAAACAAAAGCAAGTGTAGATTTAACAAATCCTGATTTTGAATTATTTATAGAAATTAGAAATGATAAAGCATATATTTTTATTGAGAAAATTAAAGGATTTGGTGGCATGCCGGTAGGTACTCAAGGAAATTTACTTGCTCTAATTGATAAACCAAATGCAATTTTAGCCTCATGGTATTTGATTCATAGAGGATGCAAGCCGATATTTCTTTCTAACAAGGAGATAAAAAGAGATATTATAGAAAGATTTCTAAACTATTGGTTCTTAAAATCAAATATTATTGAGATTTCCCCTAGAAATATATATGAACAGATAAACAAAATATCTGCCGAAAATAATTGTAATGCAATTGTTACTGGTCTTACAATATTTGATAATTCTAAAAATGTTTTAACAAATATAAAACAACTAAAAAAGCATACAACTTTACCAGTTCTGCATCCATTAATTGCAATGGATAATAAAGAAATTAATAGAAAATTAAAGGAGATAGGTCAAATTATATGAAAATAGTCATCTTTGGTGCTGGTGCAATAGGATCGTTATTTGGTGCTTTGCTATATAAAGAAAATAATGTTGTATTGATAGGAAGAAAACCTCATATAAACGCTATTAAAAAAAATGGTTTAAAAATACAAGGAAAAACACGTTTAAATGTCAAAATAGATGCAGAATCTTCATTTAATAGTGTTTCTTTTACACCTGAACTTTTAATTTTAACTGTTAAATCTTATGATACTAAGGCAGCAATTTTGCAGGCAAGAAAGATAATTACAGATGATACAATTGTTCTATCTCTTCAAAATGGACTTAACAATATAGATAAAATATCTAAACATATAAATTTTGAAAGAATCATTGCAAGTGTCACCACACATGGCGCCTATTTTTCAAAACCTGGAGTAATCAAACACACTGGAATGGGAATTACAGTTTTAGGAGAATTAAATGGAAAAAAAACAAAACGATTAGATAGAATTGTAAAATTATTTAACCAAGTTGGAATTGAAACATATGATAGTAAAGATATTTTAAAAGATATATGGGTTAAAACAATTATTAACTCAAGTATTAATCCACTTACTGCAATATTTCAATGTAAGAATGGTTACCTTTTAAAAAATCCAATTCTTGAAAGGCTTTTAGAAATGATTTGTGAAGAATCAGTTAATATCGCGGAGACTCAAGGAATTGATATTTCATATTCTGATATGCTTGCTAAAACAAAAGAAGTGGTAAAAAACACATCAGATAACTATTCATCCATGGTTCAGAGTGTTATAAACAGAAAAAAAACCGAAATCGATTCTATAAATGGTAAACTTATTGAAATTGGAAAAAAGTCCAATGTTAGTACTTTTTTAAATGAGATTTTAGTAAATACTGTTAAATCATTATAACCTAGAAACAACTTTATAATTTCTTTTATTTACTATATAATCTACTTTGGGTGATTAAATATTATGAAAATATTTGTAACAAGAAAAATTCCAGAATCAGGCCTTAAAATATTAAAAAAAGAGCATGAAATCGAAGTATTTCAACATGACAGAGTTCCAACAAAAGAGGAAATAATAAATGGTCTTAAAGGTAAAGACGGCCTATTATGTTTACTGTCTGATTCCATTGATGAAGATATAATAAAATCTGAACCAAAATTAAAGATGATTGCTAATTATGCAGTCGGATATGATAATATAGACATTAAAACAGCCACTGATAAAAAAATACCAGTTAGCAATACCCCTGGCGTTTTAACAGACACAACTGCAGAGATGGCATGGGCTCAACTATTTTCTGTTGCAAGGCGAATTGTTGAAGGTGATAAATATACAAGAGCGGGGAAATTCAAAGGATGGGGACCACTACTTATGCTTGGACAAGATATATCAAATAAAACATTAGGGGTAATTGGTACAGGAAGAATTGGAACTACTTTTGCACTAAAAAGTAAAGGATTTGATATGAAAGTTTTGTATACAGATGAACATATTAATGAGACTTTGGAAAGCAAAATTAATGCAAAAAAAGTAGGACTTGTTGAACTATTAGAAAAATCTGATTTTATTTCAATACATGTTCCTTTAACAGATGATACTTATCACCTGATTTCTGAAGGGGAACTAAAAATAATGAAGAAAAATGCAATCCTTATTAATACTTCAAGAGGCCCTGTTGTTGATGAGAAAGCACTTATAAAAGCTTTAAAAGAAAAATGGATCTTTGGAGCAGGTCTTGACGTTTATGAACATGAGCCAAATGTAGATGAAAAACTAAAAAAACTTGATAATGTGGTTCTTCAGCCTCATTCAGCATCAGCAACATTTGAAACTCGTTCAAAAATGGCAATAATTGCTGCTGAAAATATGATTGCTGGACTTAAAGGTGAAATTCCGCCTAACTGTATAAATCCCGATGTATTTGAAAGGAAGTAAAACTACAAGGTAAAAGTCCAAATCTCGGTTTCTTGCGGTAGATCATCCTTCTCAATATCTATTTCATTTCCAACATGAATTACCTTATGTTTTGCCTGTTCTAAAAATGGATCAATTCCTGCAATTGGAAGTGATAGACCGCCGATTTTGTAATGCATTGGAACAATAATTCTTGGTTTAATTTTGTTTATCACATTCCAAGCTTGTTTGTCATCTACTGTAAATGTCCCACCAATTGGAACAAATAAAATATCGACCTCACCTATTTCTTGAACAGTTTGACTATCAATATCGTGACCTAAGTCTCCAAGGTGACAAAACTTAATCCCGTTAATAACAAATTTATACATTATGTTATTTCCACGTTTAGCACCTTTTGCTTCATCATGAAAAGAATCAACACCAGAAATTTCAATGTTTGATATGTTTCTTTTTCGTCCATCTGTAACAACCTTAGAGCCTTCCTTTTCAACAGATTTTACACTATTATGATCATAGTGATCATGGGATACCAAAATAATATCTCCTGAAACAGTTGGTGCACGAATACCAATTGATTTTCCATCATGCGGATCAGTAACTAACGTCAAATCATTTGTAATTTCAAAGCATGCATGACCATGCCATCTAATTTGTAACATTTTTCCTCCCCAGACAATTCATACTAATAGCAGAATGATTATAAAAAAATTATGGCCGTAAACGTCCAAATTTTATATAATCAATTACAGTTTTATCAACTCGCGCAAAAACAATTTCTTTATTTACTGAATGAGCAAGTCTTACTGCTCTACTAATCTCTGCCCATGTACTCTTAAAACCTTTAGGAACAACATGAACAAGATATTCAGCATGAGTGTCCTCAGGTTTTGTTGTATATGCCCTAAAATGAGCTCCAAACTTAAAACCAGTTTTTACAAGAAGACCACGTTTTTTCAAATCTTTAAAGACACTAAATCTTAATTTTATATCAGGTTGTTGTTCTTTTACAAATTTTAAAAGTTTTTCATATGAAACCTTTTTATCATCAACTGTAAAAATGTCAAAAAAATCTTTTTCTTTAAGATAAATTACTTCAACAATAGATAATTGTAAACCTTCCCCAAATGGCTTTCCAAAAAACTCTTTTTCATGCAAATTTTTAGATGCTTTTTTATCAAATACAATAACTCTATCTTTTAATAATACACCTTTTGTTCTTTGAAATATATGTTCTTTATTTTTGCCTTTTAAATCTAGCAAGGACATACTATAATAAGTCAAATCACCCTCTTCATCTAAAATTCCAATCCATAACTCTTTTTCTTTTTGTTCTACCTTTTTTATCAATTTTTTTGCTTCATCTATCTCTAAAAAATCCCTTTCTGATTGAGTCGACACAAAAAACTTATTGTTAAAATTAAAAAAACTAATGTTTTTTTCTTTATCATATAGTTTTACTGCATATCCTCTATTTCTTAAGTCCTTAAAAGCATGATATTTTACTTCAAATTCAGGAATAATTTTTGCAGCAATTTTAGTTAATTTTTCAAAATCTATTTTTTCTTTATTTTGAAATATACTGATTTTTCCCTCTCCAAGTAAAAATACTGCCTCTAATAAATCAAGTTCAAGTTTGTTTCCATTAATAATTTCACCAAAATGACTTTTATTATAAAGCCTTCCAACGTCTTTGGACTTTTTAATAATAATTTTATTATCTATTAATTCACCTGATATTTGCATTTTAAGAACCTATAATTGCAAACGTTATTTTTGTTTTTTGTAATAATCCTTAATACTTCGTGGTATATCTTCATTAGAAAAATGGGGATAATTTGGAATATCTTTATAATTATGAATTATTTTTTCTGATTCTTTTCTGTTTTTTCCTTTTTTATTTATTATGATACTGCTTATTATCATCCCGATGCCAACACCTGATATTCCAAAAAGAATTGCAATAGCTATTATAACTCCAATATTTTCTAAAAGCCATTTGAGATTTGAAGTTTTTAAAATTTCTGGTACTCCAACATATCTAGATGATGTTCCACTAATAGAATCTGTAAGTCCCAATGCACCTGCGATCATCCCACCATATCTGAAATAAAGTAATGCGCTGTCATATTCTGAGTCATTTGCTAAACTTTGTGCGAATTCATAATAGCTTACAGCAAGCACTGGTTCAATTCCTTGTTGGCGGCTCCTTACAATATTATTATTTGCACTTTCTCTTGCAATTTCAATTTTTTCTTCAGGTTCAAATCCTATAAGTTCAATTGCAAGATTTGCCCTAACATTTGCTTCTAAAGCTTCAAAAAATGCTAAAGCAGGATAATCATTTTCCAAATTATTCCTTGCTGAAACCAACAGATCCTCTGCTATGTTCAAATAATTAGAAGAACCGCTAGCTGATGATCCAATTTCATTTAAAATAATACTTGAATAAATTGTTGCTTGCTGAGCTTCTTCGATATATTCCAATGCAAGATAATCAAGAATATCTTTATCAAGCTCACCAGTTTCATTAAAATAAGATCCAATATTAATCCACCAGCCGATACTATTACTTCTTTCTATAATAAATGCAATTTTATATAGAAAATCTAAAACTTGAGAATAGTAAAATAGTCCATTATTATAAATGCTCTCTGCATCATCTAATTGCTCTTTTGCCTCTGTGGCTCTTCTCTGAGCAGCTCCAACAGTCTGAAGAGATATATATCCACTAATCTCTGCATTTTTAGCTACAGTTGCTGCATTATTACATTGAGCCTTTGCATCTCTAAGTAAATCTTGAAATAATGAATCACTATTTGGATTCCAATATTCACATGTATATACTACAAATTTTGAGTAAATTATGGATTGGAAGGATTCACTAGTACTGGTATAATATGTTTCATTTTCATATGTCTCTTCGGATTTTTTTAAATTATCCTCAGCTATTTTAAGACTATCAATTAAATCATTTTTATAATACGTTGGATAATTGTTTGGAATGCTTGTATCTTCAATTTTTAAGCTTGCATTATCATATTCTCTTCTAGCATTCTCTAATAGAGTTGAGGCTAAGGGCTTTATAGCTTTTATGTAATCCTCTGTTGTTATTTTACTCTCGGTTTCATTAAATATGAATCTATAACCTGTGAAATTTTCAATAGCTTCATTAATATCTGTTACTTCTGTAACAGTAATACCATAATTATCCATTGCATAATCTGCAATATTTCTAGTAACAGGTTTTACTGTTGTTATCCATCCATTAACAGTGGTTGCTACCATTTCCGTATATATACCTTGACCTTTAGGAATTAAAAAATGTGTAGCACCCACAGAATAAGCAGCATCTATCTTCTGAGGTATTCCACCAATTGGGCCTATACTACCATCGGGATTAATCATACCAGTCATAATTGTGTTTTCATCCATCTCCCAATTTTCAAGTAAAGATATTGTGGCAACAGTCATAATCCCTCCAGCAGAGGGCCCTCCGATAACTGGGGCAGATGTCCTTACAACGAAAAAATAATCAAAGTTGGAAGGATCAACATTACAATTTTCATCATTTTTAACAAGTGCACTAGCGACTTTTACTGCAAGACGAGCAGAGCCTTGCATATCTACTTCTGTTAAAGGTAATGTATCAACAAAAACTCTTCCACTACCATTACTCTGTATTGTAACTGTTATAGTTGATATAGCACCAACATACCCATTATCAGTACTTGCAACTGCAGGAGCATAAACAGTAACATTTCTATATATTATTGATTCTTCTCCTTCATATATCTGACCAGGATTTGATATTGCTAAAGTAAACTGTGTAAATGAAGGACACAGAATAGTTACTATTGCAATTATGAATATGATTTTTTTTATTGTCATAAACTCCCCCATTTTTCGAGTAATTTCAAGTAGCATAAAAATAACTTATTAAAAAATGTTTCTCGAAAAAATAATAAAAAAGAATGGATCCTACTTTCTAATAAGATCCAATGAACTAAGTTCTGCTGACAGTTTATCTACAGCCAAAGAAACATCTTCAGTTTGTCTTGCACCAGTGCAGACAATTTTTCCAGAGCCAAAAAGTAACATTGCTACTTTAGGGTCTTTAATTCTATAAACAAGACCAGGAAATTGTTCTGGCTCATACTCCACATTTTCTAAACCAAGACCCATTGCAACTTCGTTTAAATTTAATTCTGTTCCAAGATCTGATATGGCTACTATATTTTGTATGACAATCTTTAAATCTTTATATACGTCAACACCTAACTTTTTGAGTTTATCTGCAATTAGATCTACAGTCTTTCGTACGTCTTCAACATTCTTTGCACCTGTACAATTTGCTTTACCGCTTCTAAATAAAAGTGTTGCTGTTTTCGGTTCACTTAATCGATAAACCAGACCTGGAAATTGTTCTGGTTCATATTCAGCTTCCTCTAATGATTGTGCTATTACGTCTAAATCCAGTTTATCTGCAAAAGATGTAGACGCTACAATATTTTTTCAATAGCTTTTGATGCATCTTCAAAACTTTTAGCTCCAGTACATACAATTTTACCCGAGCTGAAGATGAGCAATAATGCTCCAATGTCATCCATATTATAAATTAAACCTGGGAACTGGTCAGGCTCGTAATTTACATTTTTCAACAATAAACCTTTAGAGATAGAGCTCAAATCTAACTCCTTATAAAGGTCTGTAGAGACAACGACATTTTGAATTTCTATTATTGGTTTTGTATTAACTTTAATACCTGCATTAATTATTTTCTCTGTCACTTTTTTTATTGAAGTTACGACTTCCTCCATATTGATTGCACCAGTGCATATCGCTTTTCCACTTGGTAGAAGTAAAATAGCAGTTTTTGGGTCATCAAGTTTATATGTTATCCCAGAAAAGTCGTCTGGATTGTATTGGAACTCGGATATCTTTTCGACTAATTCCTCTATATCTAACTCTTGTGATAATTGTGCATAAGCAACAATGTTCTCAATTTTTATACTGTTCATAGAATACTATCCGTCCCTTCCTGAAGTATATAAAGGGTTTTTATAAACGTTTCGTTTATCATAAGGAGAGAAACATATATCAATAAAGATTACCAAACTCCATCAATATCTAAATCACTATCGCTATTCTTTTTGAAAGATTTTGATTTCTTTTTCTTTTCCCCAATTCTATCAAGCATACCTCGAAATTCACCTGTATGATATTCAATACGACGTTCACAACATGCAACCGCAAGTTCACCTCTTGTTCTTTCTATCAGACCTCTAACCATATCCTGTTTTTTCTTAATCGGAATAAGACCAGAAGGATAATCAAAACGAATAATGACATCATAGATTTCCTCCATTATATTTAGATATTCATCAGCTTCTTTTGCCTTACCTTCCCTAATCGAATCTAGAGCAGTTCTTCTCAACTCACCTACTAAATCACAGAGACCTAAAAGATAGGAGCTATAAGTTGTTTTTATCTCATCTGGATCTGGTAAATCCTTTCCCTTCATTATATTATGAAGACAGTGAGCCTCGACAAGTTCCTGGGCAGCATTTTCTACAAAACCTGCATGATATAGATCGGGATGATCTTCAGTTAAAACATATAACTCCTGAAGCTTAATAGAAGCTTTTTTAATATTACCTTTTGCCTCCTTCATTTGATTCTGATGAATGTATTGAATTGCTTTTCTACAATTAATGATAATATCTCTAGAAAACCTCAAAGCTTTCTCTCGGATTTTATCCTTGTCATCAATGCTTTTTTCTATTTTATCAACAATTTTGTCTAAATTTTTCATATGAACGGCAAAATATTATAGATGATTATATCTTTTCCTATTGTAGCATTTTTTTATTTACACAGTAATCTGGTTCTTCCCCTGCTAAAACTTTTATGATCTGTTCTGCACCTATTGTTCCTGCCCTTATTTGCCCTTCAGTGGTATTTGCTCCCAAATGTGGTGTTAATACTACATTTTCCAGCTGTAGAAGAGGATTGTTCTGGGGTGGTTCTTTTTCAAAAACATCGATTCCTGCACCAGCAATCTTTCCATTTTTCAATGCATCGTATAATGCTTTTTCATCAACTGTTCCTCCACGTGAACAGTTGATAATGTAAGCTGTTGGCTTCATTTTTGAAATCATATCTTTATTTACAATGTAATGTGTTTTTGGTGTATGTGGCAAATGAAGGGAAATAAAATCAGAATTAATGATTAGATTTCCTAAATCTTCTTTTTTCTCAATTCCATCTTTGGCCATATCCTCTTTAGATATAAATGGATCGTACCCGATGATTTTCATTCCAAAACAATGTGCAATTTTTCCTGTAAGTTTACCAATATTTCCAGTTCCTATTAGACCAAGAGTTTTACCATATAACTCACTTCCCCGAAGTTGTTTTTTTGCCCATTCACCTTTCTTCGTCGTACTATCTGCTTTAGTAATATTTCTTGAAAGACTCAACATATGTGTAATTGTTAATTCAGCTACACTTATAGTTGACCCTGTTGGAGCATTAACCACAGGAATTCCAAGTTTACCTGCTGTTTCAATATCAACATTATCAACACCAATACCTGCTCTACCGATTACCTTTAAATTTCCCTTTGAACCCGCATTTACAATCTCTTTGACGACTTTTGTTCTACCCCTCACCATAAGAGCATCATATTTTCCAATTTCTTTCAAAAGTGTGTCATGATCCATTTCTTCATAGACAACCTCATGACCTGCATTTTTTAAAAGTTGAATTGCCTCATCTGCCATTTTATCAGTAATTAGTACTTTCATAACATTTCCCCGATTGCCGATATATAAATAGTACTAAAAATGTTTATGCAAGGTGATCCATGCGAAAATCAATACCAGGGTACTCTGCTTTTTCACCCAATTGTTCTTCAATTCTTAATAATTGATTGTATTTAGAATTCCTGTCACTTCTTGCAGGTGCACCAGTTTTAATCTGACCAGAACTAGTTCCAACAACAAGATCTGCAATAAAATTATCCTCTGTTTCACCGCTTCTATGACTTACAACGGCTGTCCAACCCTGATCATGTGCTATTTTTATTGCATTTAATGTTTCAGTCACAGTTCCAATTTGATTAAGTTTTATCAGAACAGAGTTTGCAGCACCCATTTTTATTCCCTTTTTAATACGTTTGGTATTAGTCACAAATAAATCATCACCAACAATCTGAACCTCTGTACCTATTTTTTTTGTTAGTTCAACCCAGGAATTCCAATCATCCTCTGCAAGGCCATCTTCAATGCTAATAATGGGGTAGGTTTTACAGAGATTCACATAAAAATCAACCATTTCTCCCCCTGTATATGTTTTATTGCCGATCTTATATTTTCCATTATAGAAAAATTCACTTGAGGCAGGGTCTAAAGCAATATGCATCATTCCATCAAATCCTGCATTTTCAACAGCTTTTAACATAATATCAAGGCGTTCATTTACTGTAGTAATCTGTGGTGGAGCAAAACCTCCTTCATCACCTATTAGAATTCCTCCTGCACCAAATTTTTCTTTTAATAATCTTGCAAGATGCTGATAGCTTTCAGATATCATTCTAATTCCTTCAGAAAAACTCTTCGCACCAGTAGGCATCAGCATATGTTCTTGGATAGAGTTTTCCTGTCCGGCATGTTTTCCCCCATTTATTACATTGCACATTGGTACAGGTAATTTATGTGGAATTACTCCAAATAATGCCCCTACATATTCATATAATTGTAGATTTTTTGAAGCAGCACCAGCTTTAGTAACAGCCATTGAAACAGGCAGAATTGCATTTGCTCCAAATTTGTCTTTATTTTCAGTACCATCTAATTTTAACATAATATTATCAATAGTCTCTTGATGTACACAATCAAGACCAATAAGTTTTGGAGCAATTTTTTTATTAACATTTGCTATTGCCTTTAAAGTCCCTTTACCAAAATATCTTGATTTATCTCCATCTCTTAACTCCAATGCTTCATGTTGACCAGCACTTGCTCCACTTGGTGTCATTGCTCTAAAATTTCCTTGTTCGGTTATTACATCAACTTCTACAGTAGGATTACCTCTAGAATCTAAGATTTCTCTTGCCTTTATTTCAATTATCTTAGACATAGGTTATTTTCTCCCCACGGCACATAATCATATCATGAAGCTATTTATTTTATTTTTTACGATTTTACAGAAACACTTAATATGGAAATATCTATTTTGGCATTGGAGGTAAAAAATTATGCCA
>SMTZ1_10003299_pt1 | contig 16252 bp, 17 predicted proteins | sample DeeMarSWOR136_30_FD_25667 | JGI IMG/M metagenome (IMG submission 25667)
TTCGCAAAAGAGCAAATGGCAAAAGTATTTGAAAAATATGGGATTAAAATAGAGTAATTTAATTTTTTAATTTACATTTTTTGAAAGGTTACTTATTATTCCAATAGTTAATTTTTTAAAGTAGGACTTATAACTTGTGATGATTAATTAATGGAAAAAATTGACTTTAAGGTTAGTTTATTATTTGCTCCGCTTGCTTATGCTATACATCACATTGAGGAACATGTTCTCTTTAACTTCAGAGAATGGCGTTTGACATATTTTCCAAATAATAATCCGCTATCTACCGAAGCAGTTTTATCAATTTTAATGGCAATCACATTTCTCTACATTATTTATCATCATGCTGCTCCTAATAAAGCGAGTGCAGAGGGAATTCTATTTTTCTTAATGGCAACACAGGTTCATAATGTTATTTTTCATCTTGGAGGCAGTCTTTTTACACAGAGTTATAGCCCTGGAAGCATCACTGCTTTACTTCTCTATATCCCCGTAAATTATCTTATAATTAGAAACGCGTTCCAAGAGGAACTGATATGTAAAAAATCATGTCTTATCCTATTTATTTCAGGAGGTCTAGCCTTTTGGCTGAATGAATTCTTTGGTATTATTTATTTCATTATAGGTCTTATTATAAGTTGGATATGGATTATTTTAGCTCCAAAATTGTCTAATCGATGATATATAAATAATGCTATAAAAGAAGAAAAGCATCATGATTAAAATAATTCTTTTCATCTAATAACTTGTAGATTTATTGAAAATTTATTAAATGCTGTAATTCAAAACATCTATTCGAATCAATCGTAAATTATAAATAAGATTACAATTATCAAAGTCATGACATCAGATGGGTGAAAACGAAATTTCAGAATATTTTTCTCTGGCAATGTCTCTTGAACTTATAATAATTACGCATAGGGACAGTAAGGGAATCATTTATATTAAAACAGCATACGGTATTGGATTAGATCCTCAATTTATTGAACTTTTTCGTACCGCTATAAATGATGGTGTAATTGACTTTCCTGAAATAGAGGGAGAATTTGAACATGCTACTTTTGAGGGAAAATATATTCTTACTCTAGCAGGGAAAAAGATATGGACCACGATTTTTATCAATCAAAAACCTAGTCGGCATACTCGAGAAGCATTAAATTTGTTTTCGAAAGATTTTGAAAATCACTTCGGGGGGCGAATAAGAAATTTATATACCTCGTTTAAAGGGGATGTCTCAATTTTCCATCAAGAATCGATAACTAAAAAAACCGTAGAAGGTATTATTGAAGATACTTTTCATCTTAGTTTGAAATTACCTTATAAATTAGGATCTACAAAAGGTAAGAAAATGCTGGATGAGTCTAAAAAACTGTTCAGTATAGCCAAAAATATTTCACGAAAGACAAAGAAAATAATTAACCTTGAAGATTTACTACATAATGCAAAACAAAAACTTGATTATAATACTGATGAGATTATCTATTTGATAAATGATTTAATTGAGAATGAATTTCTTATACCTATATTTCCAGAAAAAATGGAAGAACAATTTTCTTGAAAAATTATTATTTTTGATTATATATGAGACAACTTAACAACTCAAATGACATAATTTTTTATCCTCATCGTTGTACTTTTTATATAGATTCTAATAATTTAGTTAACTCCCATATGGTTAGTGCAATCTTGGAAAAAATTGAAGATGATGCTATAACTAAACTAAATGAAGTAATAAAGGGAATCACATTTTATGTAGGTGGAAAACAATGGCATATTAATCAAAAGGGATATCTAAAAGCTTCGACTTATGAATATAATTTCAATAATGGAACTTTAATAGTTTATCTATCTAAAATTTTTAATTTAGGTTATGAGAGATGGCGAAGATTATCTTATGGTTCATTGAAGAGATTCATATGGGAGTCTTTTTGCTATGAATTCATAATGATGTTATCTCATATAACTAAATTAGATACACAAATAGCTAGAAAAGCCAAAAATTATTATTTAAATAAACACGATGAGTTCACACTAATCTTTTTAAAGGACTTATTCAATTATGAGGGAGAAAATTTACCTCGTATTAATTATATCAAAATTATTAATACAATTTGGATTGAGTCTTTACCTGAGAGTTTAGGATTTTTAAACGTTCTTTATGCAAGGAAGATTAGTAAATTAAAAACAAGCATCCCCGTTGTCCCTAATTTTATGAAAATAAGAATTTTTAATGAACTTCGAAAATTAAAGTTGAAGCACAGATATGAGTATAATCTTTCAGAATTAATTAATTATTGCATCCATAGCGAGCATTTTGAAAAGCTTTTCATGAATAACTCTCAGTCATACCAAAAACTCCAAAATGAATTTTATGGAAAGGCAAAGAGAATAATCTTAAAGTTTTTTAAGCAATATAATATCACTCATGAGCTTTTTAAATATTTAGATTCAGCAGATCGCACTCATTATTTCTTAACTCATAAAACATTTGAGAGAGTAAAGAGCGTTTGTTTACAGAAATGTATTCAAAAAATTAAGAATAAGCTTCTTGAAGAATATGGAAACTTTAGAACTTATTATTCAAAGTGTCCAATTTGCGAACAGAGTCATTCTAATCATCAAATATGTGAAGAGATTTTCTTTTCATCTAAATATAGCTATTTCAAGGAGATTTTACTCGAAAAAATGAAAGATGATGAATTCGATAGCTTAAATACAGATGATAATTTTTTTGGAATACCATGTGAGCCTTGTTTTCAACTTATTCACAATATTCAAGGAAGGTTTTCTGAACTGAATCAATTACAAAAATTTGTTGTTAAATATGGGTGCTGTCCAGTTTGTGGTGCAAATAACCATAGAGATTATCTCATTTCTTTTTATAATGATGAGAATAAGAGAGAAATACGTGATTATTTAGTTAATAATATTTATTTATCGGAAAAGCTAGAAGAATTTAAAATTAATATCGGAATTCCCTGTTGTAATTGCTTTGAGCAATTTTTTGATAAGGATTCAAATATAGCGGTACTTGACGTATCAAATATAATAAATGAAATATAAAAACATTATTCTATATGTTTATATATTGAGGCTCCTTTTACAGGTCGACAATTATGAATTAAACATTGTTTGTCGAATGTTTTTTCATACTTTTGACATAATTTGCTTTTAATTTCTTCTGCATATTTTCTTTCTACAAGTATCATAGCACAGCCCCCCATACCTGCTCCGGAAAGCTGAGCTCCTAATGTTCCTTTTAATTTTTGAGAAAGATCTATTATAAAATCGATTTCAGGTATGCTGCAGCCATAACCTCCTGAAATCTGATCCATATTCATATTGGATTCGATATATTCTTTTATTTTATCATCATCCACTTCATTATTATATTGGGTAAGTTTAGGTTTTCTCTTATAACTATATTTAACAACTCTATCTCCATTATGGGAAATGTTCATTAATACTCCAGCTGACAATAGATCCCCCTTTTCGATAAGTTGATAGAATCTTTTACTTCTCTCACATTCGGAGATACCATATGCTATAACTTTTCTAATTGGTATTATTTCAGGTTTCTCATTAAAATAATATTTTTTCTTAATGTCATCCCATTTATTACCTAAAATGTTAGGAAGATCTTTGAAGAGTACGTATTCGGGAATTTCTAATAATAAATTCATTAATTCTGATGATTTAATATTTAAATTCTGGGAATTAATATCACTTAAATAGGATAATTTAAAAGAAAATTGAGGAAGTTTGTTTTTTATAAGATAAAACCCAATATCATATGCTAATATTTTTTCATTGAAAATATCCTTCTTGGCACCAGACTTATCAGCTACAATTTGAGAGTTAAAAATTAATAATTCGCAGTTCTTAGGAAATTCTATCCAATCAATAATCTTTAGGGGGAATAATTTTACATGTGCAATTTGGTTTCTTTTTGCTAATATTATGGCAACTTGATCAGCAGATCCACCGCGAGTTCCAACAAACCATTCTGCTTCAGCACAGCGATTTATCATTTCTTCTTTTTTAATATTTAACTTGTTTAATTCAGAAAGAGCTGAAAATATCCCGACTGTTAAAGCTGAAGAGCTACTCAATCCTGCTGCTATTAAAATGTTTCCGAATACACATATATTTGCTCCATATATCTTATTTAAACCGTAAAGATTTATAAGCCTTAAATAAGCAGCTTTAAGATAATTATCCCAATTTCCTTTAGGAGATCTATATTTATTGATAAAATCCACATTATTAATTACATCCACCCAATTATTGCAAATTTCTGATCCTAAATTAGATAAATCTATATTTATATCCGGAAAATTAATCTCGTCAATATTATGACCGATCAATTTAAAATCTTTTCTAATAGATGCCGTAATAAATATCTCTTTATCAATTGCAATTAAATTTACAAGCCCATTTTGATGATCCACATGCCTGCCCATTAAATTAATCCTTCCAGGCGCCCTTACTATGATTATATCTTCATTACCGAATCTCTTTTTATGAAGGTTTAGTAGATTTAATATAGCTTTTTGTTTTACCTCAAAATCGTGGTAATCAACACCATAATCTTCTTTTAAAAGATTTGCAGACTGTGTAGCATAAGTAAAAAAGGTTATCCAATCGTCCACTGAAGGCATAAAGAGAAGAAATTAGTTTAGAGGTTTTTTGATTAGATTAAGTTTTCAAAATTTAATAACTATATTAAAGGAATTTTCACTGATAATTAAATTTCCGCACATAAACACGATTATTGTTCGCAAAAGATTTAAATATAATTTTTCTAATTTTATAATCTGAATTGGCAACTAAACACACCATCCAGCTATCTTGAAAAATCTTGACCATTGAAATAATTTCGAAAATTGAAAAATTTGATCATAAAGTCTTCATGAAAATTTATAAAAATGAGGCTTTAAAGAGAAAAAGTATCATAGTTTTTGCTAAGATCTTTTCCTTCTTCGGCAATATGTATTTTTGGGGAGCATTTTGGCTTTTTTTAACGGTTTATGGGTATATAACAAAAGATTACATCTTATTTTGTTTGATAACTGGAGGTGGTATACAGAGTGTGATTATCCATGTTTTAATTCGATTTAAATTAGTGAGCCGTAACCGACCATTCATAAAGTTAAAAAAGGAAGGGGTAGCTCAGCATGATGATTTAATCAGAGAAAATAAATCATTTCCGAGTGGTCATGTTGCTTTTTTTCTATTTTTTGGGACGCTAATAGCATTTTATTACCAAAGTTGGATTATTTTGATGATTTTCATAATTTTAGATATAATTATGGCTATAACACGGTTGATACTGGGAGTACATTTTCCCACAGATGTCATTGCTGGTTTTGGTTTCGGATTTCTTTACGCGATCCTCTTTCTTTTTGGGACGTCAGATTATTGGCTTACCTTATTTTATTGGATAGGGCACACTTTCTCCCCTATTATCCACGAGTGGTTATATTTCATTTTTCAAATTCAATAATCCAAATTGAATTATTTTTAAATTATTTCAAATAGTGAAAAATAATCTCAAAATCAGATAAATTAAATGAGTGAAAATGTATTAAATTTCATGGAGATTTGCTATAGAGGAGCAATCAGACTGAAAGAGTTAATAGATAATTTACTGGATAGTTCCCTGTTAGATTCTAAAAAATTTGAATTGAAATTGAATAAAGAAGATCTCGTAAAAATAATTACAGAAGTAGTAAATGAAATGACACATTTAGCTAAAATTCGTGAACTTATATTAGAAACAGATATGCCAGACTCGTTGTTTTTGGATGTGGATAAACTCAGGCTTCGGCAAGCTATTAATAACATAATTTCGAATGCTATTAAAAATACACCGACTGGTGGAACAATTTTTGTAAATTTGAGCGAAAATGATTGTTTTATTGATATTAGGGTAAAAGATACAGGAGTTGGCATTACGAAAAAAGAAATGGAGAAATTATTCGAGAAATTCGGCAAAATTGAAAGATAAGGGATGAATCTAGATGTAGATATTGAGGGATCTGGACTTGGATTATACATCTCAAAGGAAATAGTGGAACTACACGGGGGTCAAATTCTTGTCGAATCTGAAGGGAGTCATAAGGGATCCACGTTTACAATTAGATTATTGAAAAAAACCTAAAAGCTTCTTTTTTTTGAAATCGATTTAGATAAAATAATTCCTTGACTTTTGTTAAAAAATTTTATTGGAACCTATTAATTTAAAGAATTATTAAACTTAATTAAAAATCAAACCAAAAAATCTGTAATTTGGTTAGAGATAAAATGTCAAGAGAAAAAAAAAAAGTTATAGAGTATGAGGATCCTACTTGTTTTAAATGTAATAGTCTAAATTTTTGCACCGTAGGGAGGGCAAGCAAGATGTTAGATAATTGCCCCATGAAAGTTAGCCCCGAGATTCAAAAACAAGCAAAAGAACTCTATAAAACCGATGAATATGTTAAAAAGGCTACTGGTGTAGCTTCAACTGTAGAGGCAAAGGGGTATATTCATTGGCCGCGTTTAAAAGATACTATAGAATACGCTAAAGGAATGGGTTATAGCAAGATCGGTATAGCTTTCTGCGTCGGATTGAGGGAAGAAGCTAAAAAAGTCGCAGAAATTCTAGAAAAATATGAATTTGAGGTATGTGGAGTATGCTGTAAAACGGGGGGTGCTAAAAAAACTGATGTTGGCGTACCCGAAGAATTTACTATGTATTCAAAGACCGGTTATATGATAGGGTGGATAACTTGCAATCCCGCAGCTCAAGCTCTTTTATTAAATAAAGCAAAAACAGAAATGAATATTATCATAGGGTTGTGTGTAGGTCATGATATCACTTTTACTCATCTTTCAGAGGCACCAGTGACGACATTAATCGCAAAAGATAGATCATCACCTCACAATCCATCTAGTATACTTTTTACGCATTATGGAAACGAATTTTTTAGGAAAGATCTTCAAGATTTAAAACATCCTGAAACAGACAAAAAGAGTAATTAATCCATTATTTCTTTTTCTATTTTTAACTAGATTAAATATTTGCTTTTGACTAATGACACCCCGTGAAATAATTAACCATCATTTTACAAATAAAGTGTCTCTAAAACCAATCTGTGAATTCTTCGATAGTTCTCCTTTTTCTTTGCTTTTCGCTTTTGATTAATTCTACTTCCTCGTCGATTGCCCCAATTGCGATAATACCTATCAATTCAAAATTCTTAGCGCTTAATTTGAAAATTTCATTAATTTTTTCTTTCTGATTCGAATCAATGCTCAGCCAAACCGCGCCTATCTCAGGTATGGCATGAACTGCTAAAAGTATATTTTGTATAAATGCCCCAATAGCTAAAATATCACTTTCTCTGTCATGAATTTTTCCTAAATCTAAAAAAACAACTAAACAACATGAAGCCGTTTCGTAAATTTTTGAGTATGCGCTTGATATTTCTGCTAACATCATTTTTACAGTTGGATGGATTACGATGTTTACTCTCCAAGCCTGAGTATTATTTTCGTCTAATGCATATCTTCCACATTCTATTATATCCTTAATCGCTTCTTGGGTTAATTTTTTGAATGCAAAATTTCTGACGCTTTTCCTACTCTTAATTAATTCTATAAGACTTAAATTCTGGATTTCCATATTTAAAAAATAAGTAATATTTACAATATAAATATTTTCAATTGGAAGGATGACAGAAAATTAGAAAATAGTAAAAAAAAGAAAAATAAAAAGAATGTATGATTAATACCATTCTACAAAATCATCAACAGGCCTTCTTTCTCTTGCTTTTTCACTTCTTTTTGCTACGGCTTCATCAATTTCACCTATAGCAATCACACCCATTAATTCATATCGTTCTGGATCTAACTTAAATAACTCGTTCACTTTTTCTTTTTGGTTTAATATTTCTCCTAGCCATACTGCGCCTAAATTAGGTTGAGCATGTACTCCTAATAACAAATTCTGCATAAAAGCACCAATACCTTGAATATCTTTTACCCTATCGTAGCTTTTTTCCTTATCAAGAAAAATAACTAAATTTACATAAGCACTCTCGATTATATTGCCATATTTGGTATAGTCTTTTAACATATCTTTGACTTTCTCATGGATAACAACATTAACCCTCCAGGGTTGATTATTCATGCCTGAAGGAGCCCAACGACCGAACTCTAAAATCTCAAGAATTGTATCTTTATATATCTTGGAAAATACAAAATGCCTGACGCTTTTGCGACTTCTAATAAATTCTAGATATTTTTTTGATTCGCTTTCCATAAATTTAATATCTAGTTTATAATTTTAAAATTTTAACAAAATTTTATGGATAATGTATCAGTTAAAAGGATGAAAAGTGAAGCATTAAATTATTAAATACTAAAAACAAAATAATTTTAAAACTCTAAATTTTTCGAATTTCGGTGAGAGATTGAAATGTTAGGCGATCTGAGCGACGAGGAAGCTAATGAACTACTCGAGTATTTTTCTAAGAGCATGATAGGTAATATTGTAATTCGGGATGCCTCCTTGGAAAGCAAGATTTTCCCCGTAATGTGGTATATAAACACAGCTTGTTATATTTTATACGACCAATCTTATCAATATAATATCTTGAAGAAAGTGGCGAATGAAATATCCCCAGAGGATATTGCAAGAAGGTCCAAAACCCTGTGTTCTCCTTTAAATCAGTTGGCTTTTTATTCTATCGCGATGTTATATTTACAGGGTCGAGCTGCAACTATTCACGATAATTTTTATAAGAAAAAGACCAATCCAGATATAATTATCGAGCCCGAAAGTAAGAAGAAAGAAACCAAATTCGTTCTTGATTTTTGGCGAAGATTGAGTCCCAATTACCGCAATGATGGAGCGTTAACAGCAGAAAATAAAAAAATTGTGTTCCTCTCTGATGATTATATCAATACTTTAAGTGATCAAATGATTCCAGTTAATCATAATAGAGATATCGTCAATAAATTTAGACAGACGATTGCCCATCTGACTATTTTTAATTTTCTTTTTCAAGGAGAATGCAGAGCCGGAATAGCTGAACACGGTCCGTATTATTTCGAAGGGAATCAGGATGCTTTAATATTCAAAGAATTCCAATTTCTTTATACGGGTAAAAAAATTTTTGGAATAGATCTTTCTGATTTTATGTGGCAAAAAATCACCAAACCATCACCAGTCCCAAATATAATATTTGGAATGACACTTAAGAACATGAATAAAATAGAATTTAATGATTGGGGGACACTTTTCGCCGATCCGGCTGAATGGCATTCCAATATATCATCGATAGGGATTTGGACAAAAGAACAGATCCATCCAAAAGAGCTCCGTTATCCAGACAAAATGGGTAAGTTAATCCCACTTTCGCTCAATATTTTAGATGAGATGAGCGAATTTGCAAAAAACGCTACAAAAGAATTATACGTCGATTACTCCAAGTGGGATTTTACTAAAAAGTTAATGCTTGGCACTAGCAATTATGCGAATAGCGCCATGGCATTATGTACTGGGTATGCGGGAATAGAAAACGACTTTAATTGGACATGGGCCGATGATTATACTTCGGGCAAACCGTTTAAAACAGATTTATTGGAAAAGGAAAAAATAACGGGTTATATTGAGCATTTAAAAAGATGGAAAGGAGGCCATCCATTTATGCAGCGTGTAATGAGAGGTAGAAAAATCCAAAAAACTGATCCGTTTTATTATTTCCTACAGGATTAAATCCGAGTTGAGATTAAATATTCTGAAATCCCATCCCCTTCTTTTCCGTCACAGGTAAATATTGCTACTTGCTCAAAAATTTCTGTTGAACCAGTTCGTGAAGGAAGGAGCATACTCTTTGAAAATATTGTTTTCGATTCTAATATTCTTTCATTACCGTTTCTGTCAGTCAAGATAAATGTTGAGGAGATAGGTGTCTTTCCATCTTCTTTTGTTTTTGTGGTTACTTCAACCTTATCTATTAGAGTGAACTCTCCTGCTATTGAATGAATTGCTCCCATTTGAGGGGATTTTCCTAAGAGGTCTGATTTAGTAAAACTAATAGTCTCATCTTCAAATTGGGCAGAAACCCAATTCCATCCATCAATCTGAACCCATTTTCTAATACCCCAGCTGTGGTCACGATAACCAAATCCCTTAATATTTCGTGTTTCATAAATTTCACCTTTTTTCTTTAAATCCAAGGTACCCGTTGCTACCATAGATTGCTCATAATGCTCCTGAGCAGCCACTTTTAGGAATTCTATTCCTCCTATCCGCTCGAGAGTAATTTTGGGATCTTCAAGCTCTGCTAAATTGAATACTGGAAATCTTTCTTCAAATATAACATCTAAATTAATTTTTTTATCTTCATATGTAACTCTCCATTTTTTCATCGGCTTAAGGCAATAATATTTTAATCTTTTATCAAATTCCCAATTAGTTGGCATTTTTTCTAACGTAACTTCATTGTAATAAGGGTAGTCCTTATCATCCACGGTTAAAAGTACATTAATAATTCGAGATTTATTCTTATCCATGTTTAAACTCATTCTAGTAACAAAATATACCTTATTTAGACGATCAATAAAATTAAAGTACCAACTTTCGTTATGATAGCGCGGAAATTTACCCCATTGTTTGCCAAAATCGTGCATAAACTCGTCCTTTTCGGACATAGGTTCCCTAATCTTTATCAATTCCTCAAAATTTATATCTTCTGACATATTTAGTATCTCCTAAAATATCAATATATTTCTCTTAATAATTTTAATTATTACTCTTTTTATTTTATATATATAACTCTTTTATATATATAACTCTTTTATAGTCAGCAATCCTAATAATTTACATTGTTAATTTTTAATTAAAATAATTGAAAATAAGAAAAAAAATGTCCGAAAAAAGATTATGGGATAAATTGGCTAGAAACTTTATAAATGCTGGAAATATTGCATTGCCCATCACCGACACCGTTCTTGAAATATTAAAGATGGTAATTACTGAAGAGCAGGCTGAATTTCTTCTGCTGTTTAAAAGACCTTCATATACTCTTGAGGAGATCAAAGATTTAACGGATTTAGACGATAAATCTTTGGAAAAAATGCTAAGCGTTTTAATGCATATTGGTGTTGTCTCCGGTATCCCTAGTAGAAGTACAGGAATAATCGTTTACCGCTTGGCGGCCTTCTTTCCAGGTGTTCTTGAATATACTCTGATGCGTGGCGAGACGGGCGAAAAAGAAAAAAAAATTGCGCGACTTTGGGAAAATTATTTCGATGAGTTAGCAGAAGGAACACAAAAAAATTACGATACCGTCATGTCAATACTTAAGAATGCAAAGCCGATAGAGCGCATAGTTCCTGTTGAGGACAAAATTATAATAGCTGAGGAAAGCGTGGTGCCTCTTGAGGAGGTTACGAAGATACTAGAAAAATATGATAGTATCGGGCTTGCTCACTGTTATTGCAGACACCGAAAAGATCTTCTCGACGATCCATGTAAATTAACAGATGAAAGAAAGAATTGTTTTGCTCTCGGAAGATCTGCCGAATTTCTTATTTCCCAAGATTTTGCCGAACGTGTTTCCAAAGAAGATGCTTTAAGAATACTAAAAGAATGTGAAGATGCGGGATTTGTTCATAAAGTCTTCCATGTAAGATTTGACTTAGAAAGGGACGAAGAGGCAATTTGTAACTGCTGTAAATGCTGCTGCGGGACGTTTGCTAACCATTATAGAGGCGCCACACCATTGATGAGTTTAACGTCGTACTTAGCGAAAGTGAATAAGGACGATTGTATAGGATGCGGAACCTGTGTAGAAAAATGTAATACTGAAGCAATATTGTTAGAGGATTCTACGGCAGATATTAATGAAGAAAGATGCATTGGATGCGGTATCTGTGCTCATCACTGTCCTGAAAACGCGATCAACCTAGTGAGAACGGGACCTAGAAATGTTTTTGTTCCCCCACCTAAAATTTCTTAGTTTTTTGACAATAAAATTGCTGTATTCAGAAAAAAATATAATAAAAAAAAGAGAAAATAAAAATTAGAATTTTGTTGTTTTTATTTGATATCTTTAGCATCATCTTCAATAGGATCATAATATTCTATATCCATCATTCCCCCTTCAGTCGTCTCTCTCCAGTGAGCCTTAATCGGCATACCAATGTAAGTATCTTTAACATCAACATCGGGATGCAGTTCTGCAATATTGCAGGTGTCAGTTCCGTCGTGATGCACTAAAACCATCGGTCTTTCTACAACTTCACCTGTCTCTGCATCCTTTAGATATGCAATCGCGTAAGTGGCAACTCTGGCGGTATCTCTTATATCCACCCATCTATCGGGTTTAACTAAACACTGTCCACAGACTAGTCTTGGAGGATAAAAAACTCTATTGCATCCAGAACATTGATTGGCAATAAGTTTTTTCTCTTTTAACTTTTTTAAGAACGGTTGCATGTGGGAAATATTGAATTTATATTTATAACTTGATAAATACCAGCTTCCAGGCATGGTACGTGTTTTGACATAATCCTTTTTGATGTAGCCCATATCTTTTCTTTCTGTTCTTTTTGACAATACATTTCACCTCCATTTTCTTTGTGGTTCATCTGACATCACCATCAACGTGCAAAGATTAAGGGAACCACCCCATCCATGCCCGATAGAAGTATGAACCGTTTTTTTTACTTGATTATCTGCTGTTCCCATTATTTGTTGTGCGGCTACTGCAGGTCTTTCCATCGCAGATGCTCCAATAGCATTGGTAGAATTAACTCCTCCTGAACAATTCACTGGTAAATCACCATCTAGAGCAATTGTACCATTTTCATACATTTGTGGTGCTGTAGTTTCTTCGAAAAGCCCCAATTTCTCCAACCACATGAGTTCTTGATTCGGAAAGGGGGAGTAGACTTCAGCATAGTCAATCTCTTTACGTGGAAACGAAATACCAGCCTGTGCATAAGCTAATTCAGATGATCTCATTGCGCCTATTTGGGCCGAGGGATCAACTTGCGCTGAACCGCTTCCGTCATAACCGAGTACAGCGGTTTCATTGGCGACACTTGCTACTCCATTAACATAAACTGGTATATCACACATATCTTTCGCTTTTTCTTCAGTTGTGAATAACATGGCGCAAGCTCCATCCGAAGCCGGGCATAACATCCCGTATCGTAATGGATATTGAACATAGGGAGTGTCAAGAACTTCTTCAATTGTGAGATTTGGCATTCTTAAGTGAGCCCACCAATTTTTTGCGGCCATTCTTCTATTATGTACTACTACTCTTGCTAGATCCTCCTCAGTTATTCTTGCTTTACTCATATAGTTTGTTGCTTGATAGGCAGCCACTCCAATAGCAGCTCCCGCTGATAAAAGCCGCCCTAGCGTTTCGTAACTTATTCCTAATGTGTTGAGAATTGATATCTCCCCATATGCTACACTAGCAAGCCCAGTAGCGGTATCTCCTTGAGATTGTTGCTCAAAGGCAATTGCTAAAACGGTATCAATTCCCGGTAAACCAGCAGTAACATTATAATAACCTGCTATAGCAACCGTACCTCCTGTAGTACCCCCTGTGGTTACGCGCATTAAGGGTTTATTTCTTGCACCCATCCAATCCGTCATCCATAATTCAGGGATATTTGCTCCTTCAAAAGCGGGCATATTCCCATTTACAAACGCATCAATATCTTTATTAGGATCTACACTCGGAACTTTCTTTAAACAATCCATTATTGCTTCATTTACCAACTCTGGCATGCTAACGTCAGATCTTTTAGAAGCATGCTCACTAAAACCAGCTGAAACTATAGCTACTTGTCTACCCATTATACATTCCCCTCCAATACAAATAATATATTATTTTGGGCACACATTCCTATTTGCCCCGAAGCAATTGCCTTTTTTGCTCCCTTAACTTGATAACCATTTGCCTCTCCACGAAGCTGTTTGGCAGCTTCTATTATTCTTATTAATCCAGTTGCACACGGAGGATTACCTCCTATTGCTCCTCCAGACGGATTAATCGCTAATTCCCCATTAATCTCCGAATTAAAACTTGCTGCCTTTCCCTTTTCAGCCAATCCAAGTGCTTCAGTAAAAATTAATTCCTCATGAGCATATGCCTCAAATAATTCGGCCACATCAATTTCATTTTTTGGGTTTTTTATTCCAGCAGCATTTAATGCTGTTTTGCTAGCAATTTCCATTGATTTACTTACTGATAAATCTCTCTCTCCAAGATAATAAGTATCTTGGCTATAACCTACTCCAGTAATCCAAACAGGGTTATCCGTTATTTTCAATGCCTGTCTTTCAGGAGCTAATAAAAGAGCTGCAACTCCATCACATGGTTGAGCAACCATTAATTCAGTTACAGGATCAGAATACACATCAGAATTCAATACATCTTGGACTGTTATATTAGCATTTTGAGACTCTGCTAAAGCCAATGGATTTTTTGCGGCATTTTTTCGGTTTTTAACTGCTATTCTGGCGATTTCTTCCTTACTTACTCCAAATTTTTCCATATAAGCCCGCATTTGAAATCCTCCGGCCGTTATGTCATTCACATACCCAAGGGGTCTTTCCCAGGTGGGATCCGTCTCATACAATCGAGCAGAATGATACGGATAACATGAGGGCATACTACCACCCCAAATTACTGCTAATTTATGATTGCCTGAAAGAATTCTCATTAATCCATACAATACAGCATGAGCACCATCCATTTCACACTTACTTTCATCTGCTAAATAGCCCCCTCCTACCTCAACAGTCCAACAGTTTGAGATCGTTCTTCCATCATAATAATCATTAGTACATGAGATAACAGTAGTGATATCCTTTTTCTTTAAACCTGCCTTATCAATTGCACCCCTTACAGCTTCGAAAATCATTTCATATCTGCCATAATTGGCATCTGAATACAATTTAACTTGATTAAATCCAACAATTCCTACTTTTTCCACTTTTTTTCACCTCACACCTTAATAAATCCATTTATGTCAGATGGGGCTCCAGTTGTTTTTTCACTCCAATCAACTCTAACCTTTATACCAATTTTAATCTCCTCAGGTGTCATATTCAAGAGTCTATTTACAATCGCTGTATTAGTACCATCAATTTGCACCATAGCGATGAGTTGGGGATCTTTAACCGTTCTGGTTCTTCTATCAGCAACTTTATAATGTGTTATCGTATAATTTTGTAATGTTCCAGTCTCCGGTAAATCCACCCAATTTTGATCAAGCGGGAGATTTTCATTGCATTTTCCACACACACTACGGGGAGGACAAAACACTGCGCCGCATTTAGAGCATTTATTGCCAATGAGTTTCTTTTGTTCCAAACCGTCATAAAATTTATCCATGTACCTTCCAACCCAGAAATTAAATTCTGCACGAACTAAGCCTTTATTGCTTACTATTACCTTTTCTTTTTCAGTCATTTCTTAATAACCATTTTTTATTTTAAATTGAGTTGTGTTTACTATTTTTGATTGATTATTTGTAATAATATTAATAGAACTTGATAACTAATATAAATTACAGATTCTTAACTAATCATTTATAATTCATTTAAAGTGTTTAAGATATCAAGTCTATTATTGATATATATGTGTCAAAAAGTATGAACAATAATCCCAATCTACTAATTCTTTTTTCCAAGTTTATGACCAGATCTCTTTACCATTTTGAAAGCTTACGGTAAAAATCTTCATTGGATCATCAGTGATCTCAACATTTGGAATAGGTTTCCCTGATACTTTATTAAATTCAGCTGGCACATATAGAGTAAAATCCAAGGGTTTCATCTTATTTCTTTTTACATCGGAAATATATTTGCTAATAGCTCTAGGGTTGGGATGACTGCGCAATTCACCAGCATACTTTCCATCATTTTGAGTCAAGTCAGCATAAAATAGAGCATTACTATAGAGGCCGGGATAAGAGATTGAAAGGGGAAACGTCATTCCATAAATTGCTCCACCCGTTTGAATATATTGAGTAAGTTGCAGGCTTGGCCACTTCCCCTTCCCATACAAACGGTCAGGATTGAAAATATCTGGAATCTCCAAATCCATTTGAGAAATTGCAAAAGCAATGTAACAGATTGAATTGAAGAAACCATCCTTCATGAAATCATAATTACCAGAATTATTTTTTTTATCGCTGTACCTATACCTTAAAGTTATAAATTTAAACATTC
>SMTZ1_10003300_pt1 | contig 16250 bp, 11 predicted proteins | sample DeeMarSWOR136_30_FD_25667 | JGI IMG/M metagenome (IMG submission 25667)
CTCATACTCGTCGCAATTCTGGCGTACCTCTATGCTCAGAACGGCTACGATGCTCGAACCTTCACAATGTGGGAGCGCCTGCTGACGCAGGTGCGTGTGCTCTTTTTCTATATAGGACTCGTCATCGTGCCGCGCCTGGACGCGTTCGGTCTTCTCCACGATGACATCGCCGTGTCGACTTCTCTGCTGTCGCCGTGGACCACGCTCCCGGCAGTTGGGGGAATAGCCATTCTGCTGACGCTCGCCGTTCGATTGCGCACCTGTTGCCCACTGGTGAGCCTTGGCATTCTATGGTTCTTCGGGGCCCACCTGCTGGAGTCAACCATCTTTCCGCTTGAGATCGCGCACGAGCACCGCAACTATCTCGCCACCTGGGGGATACTGCTGGCCGCTACCGATCCAGTGCAGCGACTGCTGGCCTCCGCGCGGCCACGCGTGGTCTGGATCGGCCTCGCATCGGTGTTGATCATATTCGCCGGTGTGACGATCGCACGTGCAAACCAGTGGTCCGGCGCTCAGAACCTCTATGTGTTCGAGGTCTTGCACCACCCGGATTCCGCGGGTGCTCAGGCCGGGTTTGCGAATGTGCTGCTTGCGCAGGGTCGTGTGGACGAATCCGTGGAAGCCATGCGAAAAGCCTCGGCCCTGGCGCCGGCCGAGGCCGGCTACCTGATCAGTCTCCAGACTGTGCAGTCCATGCACAGCCGATCACTCCAAGCTGGAGATACCGAAGAAATTTCGCGAAGACTCGCGTCCGGCCCTGTGTCAGCCGTCACTCAATGGGCGCTCAGCAAAACCAGCGACTGCATCAACGATCGCTGCAAGACGCTGCGGGTTCCATTGGAAGAGTGGACTGGCCTCCTCATAGGTCGACCCGAAGTGTTGAAGAACAGGAACCTCCTTTCCTACTTCCACTACTTTCATGCGCGCGCACTCTTGGCCCAGGGAAAGATCAACCCGGCTATCAGCGCCTACCGCCAGTCGTACGAAATTGACAGCAACTACTATCACCCGCTGTTTGATCTGGCCTATCTGTTCTTGGAGATAGGTCGCCCCGACCTCGCAAAGCCGATTGTCGATGAATTGCATCGTCTGAACGCACGCACCACTCACAAGCGTTCTGCCGAAATCACGCAACTTGAAGAGCGCCTCGAGCGCGCCAACAGAAATTATCCCCCCAGTGCTCCTTCGCATTAGGAACGCATTCAGGGCGCCGCAGTTCCAATACCCGGCTCTCGCCGTGGTACTGGGAATCGTCGTTTCGCTGGCCTACCTGCCCGGATTGGCAGGGCCTTTCGTACTGGACGACATCCCGAACCTCGTCCAGAACTCCGCCCTCGTTCCACCGACGCTCACCTTCGAAACCATCAAACAAGCGGCCTTGTCCGGAATAAGCGGAGCGCTCGGTCGACCGCTCGCGATGGTGAGCTTCGCGCTGAACGCTTACTACGCCGGGGGCCTGCAAAGCGCGCTGCCGTTCAAGGTCACGAACCTGATCATTCATCTCGTAAACGCGTTACTCGTGTACGCGCTTTGCCGCCTCCTGCAACATCGACTGCCTGCTAGGTTCCAGCAGAACAACGGGTGGATGCCCCTCGCCGTTGCGGCTGCGTGGGCTCTTCACCCGATGCAGCTTACCGCCGTTCTCTATAGCGTCCAGCGAATGACCAGCCTCTCGGCCCTGTTCGTGCTGGTCGGGCTCATCATCTTCACACACGCGCGCGCTCGCTACGCGGAGGCCCCGTCTCGCGGCCTGTTAATCATGGGGGGCGGACTTGCGCTTGGACTGATATTGGGTTGTGCCGTAAAGGAAAACGCGATTCTGATTCTCGTGTATGCGGGCGTCATCGAACTGACCATGTTCGATCGCACGGCACTTTCGAAGCGAGCCAGAGTCTTGCTTGGCGGCTTCTACACCGGGACGCTACTCGTGCCCGTGCTGATTGGCGCCTTAGCGATCGCACTCGAACCATCATTAGTCACAGCGGATTATGCGGGGCGCGATTTCACGCTGACGCAGCGGTTGCTCACACAGATGCGGGTGCTGTGGTACTACCTGGGCCTGCTGTTCGCTCCGCGTCTCGGAGCGTTTGGGCTTCATCACGATGATATGGTGGTAAGCACAAGCATTATCGATCCGTGGCAAACGCTACCCTCATTGACCGGCATGATTGTGATCGCAGCGGTGTCTTGGCTCGCACGTGGCCGCTTTCCGGCGTTGGCACTTGCCGGACTCTGGTTCCTGGGTGGTCACGCCATGGAGTCGAGCATCATCGCGCTTGAAATCGCGTACGAGCACAGGAACTATCTTCCGTCAGTCGGGTTCATCTTTGGCGCAGTGTCAGTGCTAGGGTCGTGCGCGGCACACACGCACTATCGGCGATGGGTGCAAGCCGGCGTCGTGCTTTGGATTGCATCGCTCGGACTTGTTACCTGGCTGCGCGCTGGCACATGGTCCAGCGATGAACAACTCATTGTGACGACGGCACGTCATCACCCCGAATCAGCCAAGTCTCAGGCCATGCTTGCCGAGCTGCTTGCCATTCGATATCACAAGCATGATCTTGCGCTCGAGCGATACGCCTACGCGTCACAACTGGCGCCGACGGAACCTGGCTATCTTATCGAACGTGTCAAAATTGCTTGCTCAGGTGCCGGGGCAACCAGTCGTCGCGCGCCGACCGGCGCCGCTTTGCTGACCCGAATACCAGACGCGCGCGCGAATAGTTCCGGCAACGGCCCAGACCGGTCAGAAGTGACGCCTATGCCGCCCGGCAGTCTGCTGTCTCCCGATTTGCCGCCCGTGATTTGGAATCGGATCACAAACCAGCTTCGGTCCGGGCCAATCAGTGCCTTCACCATTCGAGCTCTCGTGTCGACTACAGATCGCGCAACCGAGACCGTCGGAACCTGTCGCATGTTGGCGCCGGAATTCGCCAAGTGGCACCACGCGGTGATCCAAAACACTCGCACGAATGCGCGCTGGCATCGAGCCGCCATCTTTAGCCTGTTCGAACTGACGTTCGAACTCGGCGACTATCCCGGCGCCCTCGCGGCGGCAGATGCGGGACTGCGGACCACGCCAGGCTCCATGGACTACGGACTAATGCGCGCCGATGCTCTGATCGTGTTGAAACGTCTCGACGAAGCGGAGCGGCTTCTCACGCAGCTCGGCAACCGCGCCGCGTCACATGACCACGCCGAATCGATTTCCGTGCTGCGAACCAAGATCGACACGCAGCGCAAGCAATCATCGCCACGACGGCGCGAATCGACCGGATAGCCCGTGACGACACTGAAACCGCGGCAGAGCGGAAAATCGCTTCACTGGCTGGTGGCCTGTCTGGTCGGTGCTGCGCTGTGCATCGCCATCGTGCTCAGTTACTGGCCCGGACTTCACGGTCCATTTGTCTTCGACGATGCCGAAAACATCACGGCCAACCCTCCGGTGGCGCTACGCACTTTGAACGCGACGACGATTGCCGATGCGTTGCTTGCCAATGATGCCGGACCGCTGAAACGGCCGCTCGCCTCGCTGACATTCGCGCTCAATCACTATTTCGCCGGCGGCTTCGAAAGTGCCTTTCCCTTCAAGGCAACAAACCTCGCGATTCACGTCATCAATAGCTGGATCGTCTATGCCCTGGTCTTTGCTCTGATGGGCGTCGCCCGCGACAAATCGGAATGGAGCGGGCGAGATCGCGCGATTTTCGCGTGGTTGTGCGCTTCAGTCTGGGCGCTGCATCCAATTCAGATTACAAGCGTACTGTACGTCGTACAGCGAATGACGAGCCTCGCCGGCACATTTGTGCTCGCGGGCCTGTGGGCGTTCGTGTACGGCCGATCGCAGCTGGCAGAACATCCGGCTCGCGCCACATGGTGGATGACGGCCGGTCTCGTCGGGGGCACATTGTTGGGCATCACGGTAAAGGAACCCGCCGCGCTACTGCCGCTTTACGCGCTCGCGATTGAATTTTCATTCTTTCGCTCGAACGAGCTCAAGCGGTCCGCGCGCCGACGATTGCTGTTTCTCTATGCTGGCGCACTCGCGGTGCCAGCGGTCTTATTTGGTGGATACCTGATTCTTCAGCCCCATTTCTTCTCGGAAAGCTACGCTACCCGCACGTTCACGCCGCTGGAACGACTACTGACCGAGGCGCGCGTGCTCTGGCACTACATCGGACTGCTGCTATATCCGATACCGTCGCACTTCGGTCTTTTTCATGATGACATTATTCCCAGCACCGGACTGCTAACCCCTCCGACCACGCTGCTCGCGTGCCTCGCCTGGGTCGTCACGGCGACGACTGCACTGGCGGTTCGCGATCGTCATCCCCTTCCGGCTTTCTCGATTCTCTGGTTCCTCGCGGGCCACAGTCTCGAGTCCAGTTTTTTTGGACTGGAACTGGCGCACGAGCATCGAAACTACCTGCCGTCGCTCGGACCCATACTTCTGGTCGCGGCAGGTATTTGCCAAATCGGAGCCCGGCTATTCACGGGTGATCGTGGAAAAATTCTCGTTGCGGGGACGGTCGCCAGTGTCCTAGCGTTCAGCACCTGGGTTCGCTCTACGGACTGGTCCAGTCTGTCCGAGCTCGCATTCGCAACGGCACGCCACCACCCCGACTCTCCGCGGGCCAACGACTTTGCAGCACGCGTCGCGCTTGGAGACCAGCATGACGTGGCACGTGCAATCGCTCATACGCTGCATGGCCTCAAGCTCCAACCCGATGAGGCGGGGTTTCATCTCGACCTGCAATTGCTACTTGCAATCCAGGCAAGGGAAATGGACTCGTTTCTAAACCAGCACGCCGGAAACAATGAGGGCCGCGGTCGCATCGAGATCCAGATCGCGGGACTGGACGAGCGCTTTAATGCAACCCGCAGCGGCGGGTTGTGGGTGATTCAGCACCCCGCCTCGACGGACGAGCAGCTACGGCAACTGCTATCCACGCGGACATTGTCAGTGCACGCGGTGGTTGCGCTGGAGACGGCTCGGCACTGCGCGACCCAGACGCCCACCCCGTGCGAGGGTCAGTACGACCGAATTCTCGGCTGGCACGTCGCCGCGGCCGGAAATCCGCACACCTCGCGAACCTATCGCGGCGTAATTGCATCTGGCGCAGCGCGCCTCGCCGCCGCTCGAGATAATTATGAGTCTGCGCTCAACTGGATCCGACGCGCCAGGACATTCTCCCCGGACGAATTGGCCTATCAAATAGGAGAGGCCGAGTACTTGATCCGTCTAGGGCAACTCACGGCAGCAGAGCAGGTCATGTCGTCCATCAAACACGGGCAGTGGTCGCGAGCCATGGTCGCTTCGAATCATGCGAACCTCGAGGCTCTGGAGCGGCTGTGGAGTGAGAGAAGCGGGAAGACCAGCCGCTAGCGTCCCCCTGCCCTACAAACCCGGTGGTCCGAAGCAGGCGCCGCAGTCATCTACTATTATTCCTTTACCTGAGCAGGTTCATGAAACCCGCATTCTGAAACAAGGTTGCGAAAACAGCAGCAGATCTAGACAAACATAGCCATAAAACCCCGGACGCTTACCCATCATGAGCCAAAGCTCGACCCAAGACTCGGACGTATTGTCAGTGATTCTTCCCGCCAAGAACGAGGCGAACGGCCTTCGCCAGGTGCTTCCGTTACTTCGCGAGCGCTATCCACATGCGGAGATCATTGTTGTTGACGACGGCTCGACAGACGACACCGGAGCGGTCGCGCAAGGCTGCGGCGCACGAGTGGTCAAACACCCCTACAGTATGGGCAATGGAGCGGCAATCAAGACTGGCGCAAGGGCCGCACACGGCAGCACCCTCGTGTTCATGGACGCTGACAACCAACACGACCCAACCGACATCGAACAACTCCTGGAGCAGCTGGATAACGGCTATGCGATGGCCATTGGTGCACGTGACGGGAATTCGCAAGCCAACGTCGGAAGGTGGACCGCGAATACCATCTACAACATCTTGGCCAGTTGGATGGTGGGGCGCCGAATTCCTGATCTCACGTCCGGCTTCCGCGCTGCGCATGCGGACAAGTTTCGAGAGTTCCTGTTCTTGCTGCCAAACGGGTTCTCCTACCCCACCACTATCACCATGTCTTTCTTTCGCGCAGGGTACCCGGTGGCATACATACCGATACGGGCCCAAAGACGCGTCGGTCGAAGTCATATTCGCCCCCTGCGCGATGGTATCCGATTCTTTCTGGTTATATTCAAGATCGGCACACTCTATTCACCGCTGAAGATGTTCCTGCCGATCAGTCTTGCATTCTTTCTAACCGCGCTGGGATATTACATCTTTACCTTCCTGACAATGGGACGCTTCACGAATATGAGCGGTCTGCTCTTCAGCACATCAGTGCTCATCTTTCTAATTGGACTGGTTTCCGAGCAGATCACCAACCTGCTTTACAGTCGCCGCGATGATTGAGCGCGCCATCATTGTCCTTCTCAACCCTTCTATCCCGTGATCCATTTTGCCATTGGGACCAAGGCGCAATTCATAAAGATGGCGCCGCTGATGTACGTCCTTCATTCTGAGGGAATGCCCTACCATCTTCTTGACCTGTCGCAACACGCGGCGCTAACAGGGCGGATTTTGGCGGACTTCGGTCTGGCGCCGAACATTACTCATCTGCGGTCAGAACGCGCCTCGGTCACGACTTATTGGGAGGCGGCCCGCTGGATCACCACCGGTCTGCGGCAACTTGCGCGGGGAAGAACCGAAGTGCTGAAACGATTCTTCCTCGGCCGATCCGGCGTGGCGCTGGTTCATGGCGATACGCTCTCCACCCTGCTCGGATTGTATCTTGCGCGGCGCGCCGGCCTACAGGTGGGTTTGGTAGAAGCCGGGCTCACAAGCCGAAACCTCTTCAATCCGTTTCCAGAGGAATGGATCCGCCGGCACGCAACCCGACGCTGCACATACCTCTTCGCGCCCGACGAGACCGCCGAAAACTGGCTGCGGCAGTCGTCGTTCGGAAGCAAAATCGTCAATACGGGCTACAACACCGGGCGCGATGCGCTTGCCCTTATCGCGCGATCTACCAAGCCGGGCAACCGCCCTACCAATGAGGAACCGCGACGAGGCTTCGGCGTGGTTACCCTGCATCGACTCGAGACGCTATCCAGCCGCAAGCGTTTCACACGCGCCATTCATTACATCCGCGCCATCAGCGATGCATGGGGGCCCTTGCGATTCTATCTTCATCCGCCGACAGTTCACGCGCTGGCAAGATTTGGACTCGAAACGGTCCTGCGCTCGGCTCCCAACGTGACGACCAGCCCTCTGCTTCCTTACCCCGATTTCGTGCGGGCGCTGACGGAGTCGAGTTTCGTTATCACGGATGGCGGCTCAGTGCAGGAAGAAACGGCCTACTTGGGGAAACCCTGTTTGATTCTTCGCCAAACAACTGAAAGACAGGAAGGGCTCGGTCGCACGGCCAAACTCGCGAGCTGGGATTTGAACGCCGATATACAGCACCTCGTGGGCGCAGCGGGCTTGGTCACCGTTCCTGAGATGCCCACGCTGGATGCTTCCCTACGAGTCATCGAATCATTGCGTCATCACGTTCTGACCTGAGTAATGCAAGTGCCGAAGAAGCGTCGCGCCCGAAGCGTATGGTCAGCTCTCAGGCCAGTGATAGGACTCGTATTGTTGGGTATCGCTGTGTGGTGGATCCGCGACAGCTCGCTGCTCAGCCGAATCAGCGCGCTGCTATTGGTGGTCGCCACCATGTCCGCCAGCCTGACAATACTTGCTAGCGCCCTGACCATGCACCACATCGCCCGCAGTTACGAACGATCGCTTTGCCTTCGGGACGCGCTGCGCGTGGGTGCGTTGGGGACACTGGGAAACTCACTCGGCGGTATGCCGATCGGCACCACAATCAAGTATGTCGTGCTTCATCGAGTGGCTGGTCTGTCGGTCACGCAAATCACGGTCGGGCTCCTCGCCTTTACCGCGAGCCTCGCCATCTGCTTCTTGCTGGTCGGAGGCCTGTCTCTCTATCAGATTGCTGGTGTTCCGGAGTCCTATCGTTTGCCATTGGTGGCTACTGCCATTGCTGTGCCGGTCTCTACCTGGGTATTGCTACGATTTGCGATTGCGCGAATACCCGCTGCCCGGCACATCCTGCCTCTCCTTGCGGGCCCGCAGCTGCCGCGGTTTGTGGCCGTGAGCGCAATCGTGTCACTCGTCTATCTATTTCACCTCGTCGTGATCGCACTCTTCCTTCTGCCCCAACCGACATTGACTCAGGCAGTCATGATTTCCGCCTTCGGAATCTTGTTTGGGCAAAGCAGTCTTCTTCAGTCGCTCGGCGGAATTCAGGAATTCATGATGGGCTTGTCCGCCCATATTTCGGGGCTGAGTGCGGGGGATGGAATTGAAATCGCGCTGGTTGCCCGCGCAAGCTCGATTGTTTCCTCGGCGCTTCTTGTCGCACTGCTGCCCACTCGAGCAGGGGACGCTCGGACAAACGGAACCGGACATGCCGCCAACGGCGTTCAGCCGATGGATGTTGGGAGTACGAACTCGCCTGCGCGATCCAAGCTGAATGAGTAACGGCTTCTTCCCGCGAAACCCGAACAATCGGCCGACTGGGAATCTGTGCGCTCCCGAAGTATCCGCAGGCTTGTCGACACACGACGTGTTCGTGGTATTGCGTAAGCGGTCTGTGAAGCCGCGGGGGCCTACGAACTAGAAGACGCGCCCAAACACGTCTCGGCGGTCGACGGCAACTAACAGTAACGCATCAACACAAGAACCCGGCGGAGAGCTATGCTCGTTGAAAGCGGTACACCAAACATTGGATATTATGTCGTCAGTTAAAACACGTACTGCAATCGTTGCCGCAAAAATCGGCCTTACCGTGACCGTTTTGTACTGGCTGTTGTCGCAGACCAGCTTACTGGGTTTGCGCACCGCTTTCGATCAGATTCCGGTCGTTGTACTTGTTGCTGCTGTATTACTGCATCTGTTGGTCTTTCTTCTGGCTGGGGTTCGTTGGTGGCTGCTGCTGCGCAGCGTTGTGCACGACATTGCACTACTCCACGTCCTGCCAAGTTACTATCTGGGCATTTTCTTCAACAATTTGCTACCTTCGAGCATGGGCGGTGATGCTGTGCGGATCCTGCACCTGCGCTGGAGTGGCATGCAGACGCAAACCTTGATCGGCTCGGCACTTGTTGATCGGATCGTCGGCTTGGCCGCCGTGCTGCTCATGGGCATGATGGCTGTCCTGATTGCACGACCGGGACTTGTTCCACAATCACTGGTCGCCATTCTGGCTGGTCTCACGCTGTCGGCAGCAGTTGTCTTGGGTCTCGCGTGGACACCAGCCGCCGTCCGCCTACTTGATCGACTCGCTTCCCGCTATTCGGAGACCAGAATTCGACGCTGGTTCATTGAAGTGGCGGCGCTGGGTCACGCCGCCGCCAGTGCCAGGCGATCAGTCGTCGCAGCGCTGCTGCTCAGCATCGCACTCCAATCGCTGGTCATTGCAGTGTATTTTCTGATTGCGCGCTCCCTCGACATAGCGGCACCACTTGTTAGCTATTTCGTTATCGTCCCTCTGGTGTTTATTGCCGCAAGCCTGCCGATTTCTCTCGGGGGCCTAGGAGTCCGCGAAGGGGCGCTGGTCGGGCTGCTCGCGTTGATCGGGGTTGAGCGCCATTCCGCCGCCAATCTTTCGATTGTCTATCTAGTGGTGATGCTTGCCGCATCCCTGCCCGGCGCCCTAGTACTGCTGATGCCAAGAAAACCCGCTCATAGCCGCGAAGTGTCGTCCCCGTGAGCGGTCGTAACGACGCCATTCGGCAACACTTTGACGAGCTGGCGCCCGAAATCTCGGAATGGCGCCGCCGCAATCGCTACTACCACGATGACCAGACGCGCCATCTGCAACATCTCGTTGGCAAGAACAAGCGCGTCCTGCAATTGGGCTGCGGAACCGGGGATCTGCTGGCGGCGTTGGCGCCCGAATATGGTCTTGGAATTGACATTAGCCCGGTGATGATCGCGCGTGCACGCGCGAAGCATCCGTCGCTTTACTTTGAGGAGGACGATGCCACGAGCCTGCTCAAGCTCGCGGACCAGCAGTTTGACTTCGTGATTCTGTCGGACCTTGTCGGCTACCTGGACGATATCCAGCGCTGCCTTGATCAGGTGCGACGATTCTGTTCTTCCGAGACGCGCGTGATCGTTTCCTACTACAATTTTCTGTGGGAGCCGATTCTGACGCTTGCCGAGCATCTCCGGCTAAAGATGCCGGCACCGCCCCGGAGCTGGTTGTCACCAGACGACGTCGCCAATCTTTTTGCGCTCGCCCACTTCGAGGTGGTTCGTATTGACCGTCGCCTGCTATTTCCCAAGTTCGTTCCGCTTGTGAGCTGGATCCTGAACCACATCGGTAACCTTCCGGTGATCAACCACGCGTGCTTGACCCATTATGTCGTTGCCAGGCCGTTGCCGGAACCACCCCGCGAAACGCTAACGACGACGATTGTCGTTCCCTGCCGGAACGAACTTGGCAACATTGAAGCAGCGGTCAAGCGGCTTCCGCCATTCGGACGTCACCAGGAGATCATCTTCGTCGACGGCCACTCGACGGATGGAACACAGGACGAGATACGGCGGGTAATCGCCGTGTACCCGGACCGCGATATCAAGTTCCTCGTTCAAGAGGGAACCGGCAAGGCAGATGCCGTGCGCACAGGTTTCGCGGCGGCCATTGGTGACGTACTGATGATACTGGACGCGGACCTGACGGTACCTCCGGAGGAACTGCGGAAGTTCTACGACGCGATCGCGACCGGCAAGGCAGAGTTTCTAAACGGTTCGCGCCTCGTGTACCCGATGGAAGATGAGGCGATGCGATTGCTCAACCTGTTCGCGAACAAACTGTTCGCCATGGCATTCAGTTGGCTCCTCGGGCAACGACTCAAGGACACGCTATGCGGAACTAAGGTCGTTCGCCGAGAGGCATATCGCCAGATCGTTGCCGGTCGTGCGTATTTTGGGGAATTCGATCCTTTCGGTGATTTTGATCTCCTGTTCGGCGCGAGCAAGCTCAATCTGCGCATCGTGGAGATTCCAATCCGCTACCGGGCTCGCGTATACGGGGAAACCAAGATTCATCGATTCAGGCATGGTCTGCAGCTCCTGGCGATGGTGATGTACGCGTACCGCAAGCTCAAGAGCGTTTAGTCCCGGGAACCGGCGACATGCCACGATGCTGAGTACGAGACGCAAGATCACCCTCGCGCGGTGGGCCTATCAATGCGTGCACGCCGCGAGAGCTCTGTTCGCGCGCGACGACCACACCATTGTTGTTCGTGGCGATATTGTCTGGGACCTGGATTTGGGCGAGGGCATCGATTTCGCCATTTATCTACTTGGCGCCTTCGAGCGCTCGTCAATACGCGCCTACTCGCAGCTGATCCACCCCGGTGCCGTGGTGATCGACGTGGGCGCTAACATTGGCGCCCATACGCTTCCTTTTGCACATCTCGTCGGCCCCGGTGGACGTGTCCTTGCCTTCGAGCCAACGACCTACGCGTTCCATAGACTGCAGCGAAATCTTGCTCTTAATCCTGCCATTGCTCAGCGGGTCTCAGCCTATCAGGCAATGCTTGCGGCACAGAGCGGCAACGTGCCGGGCGTTGACCTGTACGCCCGCTGGCCTCTCCGTCATGCGCCAGAAACACGACACTCCACACATATGGGTATTGCGGCCAGCACCGACGGTGCCGAGGTCGTCGCACTTGATGACTGGATCGAGCGACACAACATTTCCCGAGTCGACTTCATCAAGCTTGACGTCGACGGGCACGAGTGCCGCGTGCTGCGCGGCGCCGTGGAAACGTTGAGGAAGTTTCGACCGAGCCTGCTGGTTGAATTCATGCCGTACGGTCTGGAGGAAGCCGGCGCATCGCTGGCCGACTTGGTGAAGATCCTGACGGATCTTCACTACACGTTCTTCCGTGTTCCTGACTTAACGGCACTACCCAACACGACGCCATTGTTGCAGGACATCATTCCCGACGGCGGCAGCCTCAACGTGCTCTGTCGCCCTGAGGCATGACCGGCGGCGGGCATCCCTTGAGCCGCCTCCTGCCGCAGCCGATATATCCGTATTCCGGGATTCACGACCGTGTAGTCATGCGCACTGAAGTTTGCCGAGAAATCCACCCCAAGAATCGCAACAGGCTGCTTGAACTCCTTCACCAACTCATACTTCCCGGTCTGTAATGCATTAAGCAAAGCGTACACGTGTCGCTGCGGATGTCGCTCGCCGAGACGCTCCATGTTCTTGTAGATGAACTCATGCAACACGAGATATTGTGGCCGCTCTCTTTCGAGCCACTCTGCGGGTTCGGCATCCGGAACAAGTGGAAGCACGATATGCTTGAACCCGTGTGGAATTACCGGGTTGAAGTACACGTCCTCGCGGTACTGCCGGAAGGTACCGATGGTGGCGCCAAGCGGTATCTCCGCGGCGATCCAGTCTTTCGCGACATCCTGATTGTTGCGTCGATATTCGAGTTGCAGAAACGCGAGGTCGCCCATCATGGTCCACGCCAGTGCCGATGCAGCCAGTGCGCTGACCACCCAACGTCGCGTGCCCGCATACTCAAAGGCATCAGTGATCACCTTGGCGGAAAGCAACGCCAACAAGGGCAGGAGCGGCAAGAGGTAGCGAACCACAACCCAGGATGCAAAGGTCGCGATCACGAAATACGGGATTGTCCCCGCCAGCAGCAGTTGTTGTTCCCGCGTGCGCCGCCAGACGGCAACGACGATACCGGCAAATGCCAGCACGTACAGGGGAGTCCCAAGTGCCTGCCTGAGCATCGTCCAACCGTACTGGTAGAGGCCGGGCCCCATTTCAACCGCATCAGGAAACGGGTTGGTTTCGTAACGCCATGTGACATGGAGGCCGGCCAAGAACATTCTTGGATTTACAAGGCTATGTGGACTCGTCAACGCATAGCCCCCAGCTGCGCACAGCGCAAGGATCAGGCACACACGCCACGTCGCTGTTGACCAAATCCGCCGTGGGTCGCTCCACCCGTCGCGCAAGAGATAGGCGACGAGTGGTGCAATGCCGAACACCGCGAGCGGAAGTCGAAGCGCACTTGCGACGCCTACAACAAATCCTGCATAGACAAGTGGACGTATGCCCAAGGGCTGATCAGCCCGAAACACCCGAACGGCGGTATAGACAACCAGCAAGGCCAGGAACGCTGATATCTCATCGGGCCGCAGATGCTGGGCGCTCGCGATGTGTGCAGGCATCACCGCCAAGAGCATCGCTGCAACCGCGCCCGTCGGTCGGCTAAACAGTTGGCTACCGACCTCATAGACCAACAAGATCGTCAACACTGCGATGCCGACGAGGAAATACCTTCCAAGCAACAGCGTGGCCGCAATACGGTTGACCTGCCCAAGCGAGTCACCAAGAAGCCCGGCAAAGAAAAAGATCGCGTTCAGGATCGTGTAGTAGAACGTGCCTCCGTACTGGAAGTGCTTGGGAATCATCACGCCTTCGACAAGCACGCGCGCAGCGGTGAGATGAGGCACCTCGTCCGGATGATACGAGAACAGAGGATGTCCAGCGTCCGGCAACCCCCATCGAATTCCGTAAAGGCGCAAACCAAGTGCCAACCCTAGAATTCCCGCGACCACAATTGCAGCCGAATAGTTGCGCCAGATCGATTGGCGCAGTTTCAGACTGATCCTCAGCTCACGAAATTCCGACATTTGGGAGAATTGAAATTGGTTGGCTCGTCGCTCTATCAGCTATGCACAACCGGGAAAGAATGAATAACGATCGAAGCCGACGGTTCACGAACCGTCACGAGCCCGCTCGGGCATGCGCGCGAGTATTGCGACTGGAATCGACGAGCTACCAGGCAAGTGCCACGCGTGAACCATAGTCATGCGGCGCTGCAACCGTTCCAGTGGATAGTAGGATGAGCGGAAACTTGGGCTTACAAGGCTCAACATCAGAACGTGCTGACATCCCTTTTCTGCCAGGTACTGTTCCATTACCTGGTCCGTCCACTCCTCGCGAGGCGGGATGTAACTCACGCGCTGGCCGTACAAGCCAAGAATCGAGGGTTTGATGCTGAATACGCAGCCACCTTCGGGCACCATCCTCCCGGCCGCACGGTGAGCATCCACGAGCGCACGCTCTAACAGCAATTTTTGCGTTGCCTGGTTAGGAGCCCCGCCGAACCACAAAATACTCCGCCGGAAATCTTCTGCCACATCTGGAAGAGGGGTAAAGAACCGTTTGGCGGTCAGCGCGAGATCGGGCAACAGCAGGATGCATATCGGCAGCGCCACCAGAAGCTTTAGGGCCAAGGGTTTGACTACGGGCAGACGCAAGGGCACCCGCTCCAACACCAAGAGCCCATGAACCAGGAGTACGGGAACAATGACATAGACAAACCGTTTAGCCTCGGCGGGAAACGGCCACAACAATATGATCACAAGATAGGAAACAACATAAATACCGTCCAATGCGCCCTGCCGTATTCGCCAGACCGTCCCCCCAATCGCCAGCGCCGCAACAGCTGCCAAGACAATCGCGCCGACTTCGCTCGAAGAGAAGTTGGCGAGCCAACCCCACCAAAGACTCTTGGACTGAAGGACTAAATGCTGGATTAAGTATCCGAGTGGGTCGGACCCATACTTTTCCATCAATGAATCAACGTATCCAAAGTTTGATGGGCGCAGAAGTTGCCACAACGCAATGGGCAACAATGCGGCGCTAGCTAGCCAGGTCCATTTTGGTGGCCTTCGAACTGCAAGATATGTCAGTAGCGCAACCAGCATTGCGAGGCCCACGGTGCGAGTCAGGGCGGCGGCGGCAACGCTCACGACCGCGGCCCACAGCCAACGCAGATCGCCGTGGCGTTCATATGCAGTCGCACACATGAGAGATACCAACACGAAGAACAGGTAGACATTCTCGCTCAATATCGAAAGCGCCTGCATGTAGGTCCCCGGAAGCAGCGCAAAGACAACCGGCAGACCCACCGCGACCGAAACGGACTGACCCAGCGCGCGAAGCCACAACCAGAGAACGACCATACTTCCGATCAGGAACGCGGTCGTTATGAGGTGGGCTCCCAGAAGATTGTTGGCCCCGCCGAATAGCGCCAGAACCAACGGATAGACCGGCGGATACTGGCTGACTTTGGCGAAGTGTTCAGCAACCGCGCTGTGGGGCGTCCACGGAGAAAGATAATGCGCAGTCAAAAGATACGTCGCGTTGTCACCGCCAAGATCCCCGAGTTGATCGCTCCAGCTCCACGCGATATACGCGACGCTGATAATGAGGAATGCAATGGCGGGCGCCAATGCTGCCCATTGCATTCCTCGTAGTGGTGCGACGCCAGATAGCGACGAATCAGGCACGGAACAGCCCGTACTTCAATATGCAGTAGACAGCGCGGAACCCGTCTTTCCACCCGATCTTCTTGCCCTCGGCGTAGGTGCGACCGTAGTACGAAATTCCCACTTCAAATATCCGGACGCCCGGCAGTCGTGCGATCTTCGCCGTTACCTCAGGCTCAAATCCGAACCGGTCCTCTTCAATCTCGATGCTCTGAATCATTTCACGTCGAAAAACCTTGTAACACGTCTCCATGTCGGAGAGATTGAGGTTGGTGAACATGTTCGAGAGAAGCGTCAGCATACGATTGCCAACGTAGTGCCAAAAGTACAGTACGCGATGTGGATCATGCCCATGGAACCTGCTGCCAAACACCACGTCCGCCTTACCTTCAACGATCGGTTTGGTAAGGCGAGAGTACTCCTTCGGATCGTATTCAAGATCGGCGTCCTGAATGATCACAATATCGCCCGTTGCGGCCGCGATTCCGGTCCGAAGGGCAGCTCCTTTGCCCTGATTGCGCTCATGGCAGATCAAAACATCGATACGCGACCGCAAGGGCCCCTCCAGCAACTGGCGGGTTCCGTCGTGGGATGCGTCATCGACAACGACGATCTGCTTGCGACCAGAGGGTGAAGCATGCACCTCATTGAGGATCCCGCTAATAGTCCCAACCTCGTTGAAGCAGGGAATCACTACTGAAAGCACCGGATCGTTCACAACACCTCCAAGCGGATAGGCTGCACCGTCGTTCCTCATTTGATATGTGATGGGTCGTCGACCCGCACTAGCATTCCCAGTGGGCGTTGCCGACCGCCTTCTTGAACATAGTCGAT
>SMTZ1_10005699_pt1 | contig 16249 bp, 8 predicted proteins | sample DeeMarSWOR136_30_FD_25667 | JGI IMG/M metagenome (IMG submission 25667)
CTTCAACGACTTCAACAGTTTTAACGACTTTAACGATATTAATACTCCTGGTTGATACAGTTCATGCTCAGAGTCTTCTCATACCTATGGACGGGGTACAGAATGATCACCTACGAGCCTATGGTTTAGTATACTGGTGTTTGCAGCCGCCGCGTCAGTATCGCGCTGAGTGGTTACTCAACTATCGCTCTGGCTCGTTTATCCTACAGGATCATGCTGAGGTCCGGCAACGGGCGAATTTGATGGGGGTCACTTTTCAGCCTGTCTCATCTGTGGAGGCTAACGTTATCTACCAGACCATAGAGAGCGGCAATATGGAAGTAGTGCTGCTGGAAAAAGCTCCCAAGATCGCTATTTACACCCCGCCGGATAAAGAACCATGGGATGACGCTGTTACACTTGCCCTGACTTACGCGGATATACCGTATGATACCCTCTGGGATGTAGAGGTTCTGGTTGGCAGGTTGCAGGGGTATGGGGGATTGTCCCCATATGATTGGTTGCATTGCCACCACGAAGACTTTACGGGGCAATATGGCAAGTTCTATAGCGCATACAGGAATGCTATCTGGTATCAAAAGCAGGTAGCTGCATTCGAGGCTGCGGCGAAAGCCGCCGGCTATAGATCCGTCCAGGAGCACAAGGCAGCAGTGGTACGGGCCATCAAAGATTATATACTCCAAGGGGGGTTCTTCTTTATGATGTGCACCCCGGATACCTTGGATATAGCCCTGGCCGCTGAAGGTACTGACATCGTCCCACCGGAAATAGATGGAACTCCGATAGATCCTGATTGTCAGTCGAAATTGGATTTCTCAAAGACTTTCGCCTTCGAAAATTTCGTTCTGGAGACGCGCCCTGATGTCTATGAATTCTCCAATATTGATAACCCAAAACCAGCCCTCAACCCGCTGGATGGCTCGGAGGACTTCACGCTTTTCGAGTTTGCCGCAAAGCATGATCCCATACCCACCATGCTGACGCAGAATCATGTTAGCGTCGTCAAAGGCTTCCTGGGACAGACAACTTCCTTTAACAAATCAACCATCAAGAACACTGTCACAATTATGGGTGATATTGAAGGAAGCAATTATGCCAAATATATTCATGGCTCATCTGGGCGGGGTACGTTTACCTTTCTAGGCGGGCACGATCCGGAAGACTATAAACACAGGGTAGGCGATCCGCCTACTAATCTAGAACTCCACAAAAACTCCCCTGGCTATCGCTTGATCCTCAACAACGTTCTTTTCCCAGCAGCAAAGAAGCAAAAACGAAAAACTTAGTAACTGTCAGCTATCAGCCGTCAGCTTTCAGCTTGACGTTAACTGAGGCTCCTACTGATTGCTGAAGGCTGAATGCTGACCGCTACTAATCAACCTTGATGCCCTTTCCTCCTCCTTCTTTTATGGCTATGGCAAGTTCCTCTATGTCCCGCCTTTTTGCACGCTCCATGGCATCGATGACCCAGCCATGCAAAGCGTATCTATCCGCTTTGATAATAAGCGTCTCAATACGATCCTCATGCCTGGCGAGGAAGTCCTCCAGATCGTCGTAATCCATCATCATCTGGTCGTCAACCGCCATTTCGCCGTTGCGACCGATGAACAAGTTAAACCGCTTCTGGGGAAATTCATGCCTGGTCAGTGACTCAGGCAACTCGACCTGGAACCTGGGCGGGATTTTCATTATTGCCGACACCATAAAAAAGATCAAAAGCAAGAAGACACAGTCGATCATGGGCGCCATCTGCAGCTCCATGCCGGCTCGTCTCATTCTTCTAGTGTCCAATTCGGCCACCTCCATTTCTTGTAGATCTATAAGTCCATAAGTCTATAGGTCAATAGGTTTATAGACCCACGGACTCATAAACCTATAGACCCATAGACCTACCTAATACCTCGCGACCATTGCAAAGCCGATCTTCTTAATGTCAGCACGTTTTGCAAGATCCATAACTTCCACGATCTGATCATGATATACATCCCTGCCGGACTGAATGATCAGCATCTCCTTCTGTTTCAGAGTACCTCTCTGAAAATTGCCGAGGAGCATCTCCATGGATACAACCTGATCGTTCAGCACCATAGTCCCATAGGACATACCGGGATCGGGATCGCTGACTCTCAATATGAACTGCTCCGGCTTCGCTGTTCCTGGTGGCGGCGTTCCGGGCGGCGGCAGCTTTACTCTGATGCCGGGCAGAGGCGCAAAAGTAGTCGCGATCATGAAGAAGATCAGCAGCAGGAAAACACAATCAATAAGCGGCGTCATGGTAAAGCCGCCTTGCTCGCGCCTTCTCCCAATGGCAACTTCTGTTCCTTTCAAAACGGGTCACCTCTTTCTTGTTAGTCCGTCGGTCCATTAGTCTATTGGTCTATAAACTCATAGACTAATAGACTAACAGACCAATTGACTAATTGACTACGAACGAGGGGCAACAACCAAGGTATTCACAATCTCTGTAGAGACCTGCTGAATCTCCAATGTATACCTATCCACCCTACTTGCCAGGATCTGGTAGCCGATCATAACCGGAATGGCTATTGTCAACCCAATAGCAGTGGTCAGCAGAGCTTCCGAAATACCACCAGCCAGCAACTGCGGGTCACCTGTTCCCTTCAAGGCTATAGCAGTAAAGGCTCTGATCATGCCAAAAACAGTTCCCAGCAGACCGAGCAGCGGCGATACCTGATATATGGTGGACAGAACAATCAGGTTTCTTTCCAACTGCGGGACCTCCAATATGGTGGCTTCGTCGATAGCCTCTGAAATATCTTCCTTGGCCACCGCTTTTTCATCAATCATCCCCTGGCTGTAGCGCAGTAAGCCGGCCTTCACCACATTTGCCAGCGGCCCGCCAGCCTCCTCGCAGATGGACACAGCTTCCATGATATTCTCATTTCTCAGCGCCTCAGTGATCCTGCTCACCAGTTGCTCAACCTTTATCTTGGGCCTCAACTTGATAAGCGAAATTACGCGCTCAATTATATAGGCAACCCCCAAGACGGAGCATAAAAGCAGCGGCCAGCGCAGAGGCCCTGTCTTATTGAAGTAGGTTATCAGCGTATCCGTCTGGTATAACCTGACGTCGTGGAACGCTTCACCGCCAGGAGTAACCGTGACGTATTCTGTCGAGTCGTCATATCCCGACTTGCTTGTTGTCACAACATACTCCCCGGGCGGCAGATTGGGTACCTCATAGTTCCCTGCCGAATCTGTCGTGGCAGTTCTCGCCTCACTACCCAGGAGCAACTCGCTCTCCACAGTAACCGAAGCTCCATCAAGATTGTTGGGTCTAGGTGTCTGTGTGTCAGTCACCTTACCCTTGATAAGGCCGCGGTCCGGAGCAGTGACCTCCTCACTTATAGGTGCTTCCTCCTGCGCGAACACAAGAGAGACCGCCAGCAAGAACAAACCGATAACCAGAGCAAAACCCACCTTCTTCATCTGCTTCTTCCTCCTTTTACGTTTCACGTTAAAGTCGTTGAAGTCGTTTAACGATTTGAACGGTTTGAACGATTTTAACGTTTATACTACTACCCTTCCGACTGCTGCTGAGTTCTAATAGAGATCCGATAAGCCATGATCTTGGCTTTTCTATCCTTGGCGAATTGAACTGCCTGGACGACATTCTCCGAGAACGGTGACACAGGATTGCCATCGGCATCTGTGTATTTCTGTATCAGGTCACCATACGCTTTTTCGGCTTCTTCCCATTGTTCAAGGTATTCATAACACAATCCCAACTGCACATACGATAGATCCGCATGGTCTGTATTAGGTAGTGTGGCTATTACCTCCTTGAAATAGGGTATAGCTTTGGGTGCGTTCTCTTTGTTTGCTTCAAGACCTGCCCCAAACGGCACCAACGAAGCACCCAGGGAGTATGTATCAATAGCAAGCAGTTCCTCCGTTTCTCTCATAAAGGCTTCCACCTGCATTCTTGTTTTGGTCTCGATACCAGGCACCTGTAGTGCTTGCCTGTAATTCTCCAACGATAGTTTATACAAATTGGTTTTCTCTTCAGCGGACAGATCTGGCGCCGATGCTTGGTTGTAGTAGTCATTCCCGACACTCAGAAATGCCGACGCCGCATGCTCGCTCTGAGGATATTTCTCTGCCAGTTCTCTATACACAGCGCTCATGCTGTCCAATTGTTTCTGCCTGACTGAGCCATCCGTTGTGTTTTCTGCTATGTACCCATGGCTGGCTGCCATGGCGTATAGAGCCTCAGGTGCATATTCGCTATTCGGGAATCCATCAGCCACTCCTCTGTAAGCTGGTATTGCCTTCCTGTAGCTTTCAATGGCTAACGATATCTCACTCGCCTTCACTCCCGGGTCTGTAGCCTCCTCAGCATTACCAGAGTGTCCACCTGCCACTGCAAAATATGCGTCACCTGCCTGGTACTGTGCCACTGCCGCATCATTATGGCCAGGGAATTCCCTCGCGAACCTCAGAAAGTACTCCGCTGCTCTAGCAAACCCAGCCAGATCCGCTTTCAACCTGGCCATCTCGAAACTGGCAAATCCGAGATACTCCAGTGCCGCAGAGTAATTCTCGCTCCCTTTGAAATGTCTGGTGAAGAGGTCAAAATACTCCACTGCCTTCCCGTAATCCTCGTATTGCGCCAATCCATAGAAGAGGTATCCCGCATTATACAGCGATGCTCCCACCAGTGTCTTGCTTTCATCCGACACTTCGCTCAGCGGCTGGGCGATCTCATACACCCTGGCATATTCTTCTGCCGCTTCTCTGGAAAGCTCAGGATCCCCCTCCTGATCCGCCTGCTCACCCAGGAGATATGCCAGAGAGTACTGTGTGTTTATCTTCTGCTCCTTATCATCACCAGCAAGCGCGGTATCTCGTACCTCCCTCGCCCGTGCTATGGCATCATCAAACTTCCCAAGCTTCACAAGCAACTCAGGGATCCGGAGGTTGGCGCCCGTGATCATCAACTGAACGTTAGAATCTTCAAGACCGGAGTACTTGGACACCAGCTCCTGGAACGATGACAGCGACTTTTCGTCGTCTTTGATATGCTCCGCATATATCACGCCCGAAAACCACAGTGACTGCGCCATCATTACATCGGATGTGCCAAGCTCCAGCACCTTATTGTAGTACTTCACCGCGTTCTCGTAATCCTTCAGGTTCTCCTCGTACAACTTGGCCAGCCAGAAGTTATTGTCCGTCTTGTCTTCAGGCGTCGCCGAGTTCTCCGCCAGGAACTTATACTCCTCCGCCGCTTCAGTATAGCGTTCCGCCGCCCTGTACACGCGCGCCAGCTCCCGGCGCGCAGCGAACGCTGTATCCTTCGTCCGCTCTTCTTCTGGCTCCGCGGCCAATTGGACTGACTGGCTGAGTGCCGCTATGGAATCATCTGCATTCCCCACCTTGTCGTACGCCAGCCCCAGCGTGTAGTTCATGGCCACTTTCAGGAACTGCGTGAGATCAGGTTCCATCAATCCTTTCTGGGCGTTTTCTATGGACTTCTGGTAGTCATCCATCCGATACGCCGCCGTGGCTATCTGATAGAGCGCACTACCCTTAAACTGACCCGGGAACTTCTCCAACAGAGACTCATACTCCGTAATAGCCTCGCCGAATCGCTCGTCATTGTACAGCAGCGTCCCTATTCGCAGTTGAGCCGCTGCCCTGCCACTTTCCTCGCCCACAGGGTTCGCCACGACCTTCCGCAACTCCGCTATCAGGGCATCTGTGGATACCCCCTCCTCCAGCTTCATCATAGCATCGGCTTTCAAGCGTACTGCCCTGTCGATCATCTCTGGAGCATCCTCAACATCGCTGTCGGCGTACTGGTTTTCTATCTCATCCGCCACCTTCACCACCATATCGTAGGCCTCCATGGCGTCGTAAGCCATGGCCATATTGAGATGCGCCAACAGCGCGCCCCGCGACCCAGGATAGCTATCCATTGTCTTCTTGAACGCCTCTATGGCTTTGGTCATGTTCTCCGGCGTCTTCGGCTCAATATCATAGTACGATAAACCCACAAGGTACATGGCTGTGGACACATGCTCGCTATCGGGATACTCCTCCACCACCCTCTGATACTCCACCGCCGCTTCAGCATGTCGTCCGGCGTCCCTCAGCCTCTCAGCCATATGCATGGCAGCCAGGGAACGCGATGTGGCCGACAGACTCTCATCCTCCACCATCTGGCGATAGAGGGCTACCGCATCATCCACTCTCCCCTCATCAACATACGTCTGGCCCTTCAAAAACATGGCGTTGCCATACTCCGAACTGGTTCTGGGCATCATATCCAGCGCCAGCCGCGCCTTCTCGAACTCCTTCAGTTTGGAGTATGATAGCCCCAGATTCATTATCCCCCGCGTAACGTACTCGACCCGGTACTCAAACTCCCGCTTTTCCTTGTCAAACTTCGTTTCATACTGATCCAGCAATTTTGAGAACGCATCCGCCGCCTTGGTCAGTAGAGCGGGCTGCCAGCCCGTTCTTTCCGCCTCCTTATAATACGCCAACCCCGCCTGCAGCAGAGACTTGCACTTGAACAGATCAAACTTGGGCAGATCCGAGTAGTCAGATACCGTAAGGAGGTACTCATCCGCCGCCCCTATGTAGTCCTTAGCATCGAACTTTATATCACCCAGCAGCGTCTGCGTCTCCGCAGCCGCTATATCATATACCTTATCGTCCTTGTACTTGTTTATGTAGTCTCTGCCGACACTATCCGCCTCCTCATAACGCTTCAGATCATTCAGCGACCAGATCTTCGAGTATGTGGCATCCTTGACCGTGGGAGAATCCGGGTAGGTATCCAGCATCTTATTATACCACTCCAGGGCCATCTCCTTATCACCCATCTGGTAGTGGCACTCGCCTATCTGGTACATGCAGTAAGGTATGTTCTCGCTCTCAGGATCCTTCTCCATCACTTCCGTGTACCCCGCTATGGCCGTCTCATAATCCTTCAGATGCCAGTTGCTCTCGGCTATCATGAAGCGCGCCTGCGGTATGTCCACACTTTCAGGGTAACTTCCCATCAACTCCTGGTAGGCTGTTATTGCCGCCTGGTAATCCTCCGCATCGAAATAGTTGTTACCTATATAAAACTGTATCTGAGCCCTGGTTATATCATCCTGTGCATGCTGGATAGCCATTTCATAATTCCTGGTGGCTGCATCGTACTCCCTCAATTTGCCGTGTATGGTCCCCATATCGTAGTATGTCGCCGTTATAAACGCGCTATTAGGGAAATCCGCTATAAACTTCTGATATGCCGTCAACGCATCCTGATTCCTGCCCATGCGAACCAGGGAAAATGCATCATAATATCTGGCCTGCGCCAGCAGAACCTGGTCATCCGTTTTAGCTTCGCTTCCAACCTTCTCGAACTCCAGATGCGCCTGGTCATAGTTAGCCTCATCAAAGAAACACCTGGCTATGAAAAACTGCGAACTGCCGATAAAATCACTGTTTGGGAATTTGTCTATTACCATCTTGAACGCTTCCCGCGATAACTCATACTGCTTCAACTCATGATACAGATTCCCCAGGTTGTAGTATGCGTTCTCCGCGAATCTGCTGTCCGGGTAGTCGTTCAGCAATTCCCTGAATTTTGGCTCCGCTTCCTCATACCTGTCCAACCTGTAGAGGTTCTCCCCCCAGAGGAATATCAATCCTTCCCTCTGCTTCGATACAGTCGTCTTCTCATAGATCCCGGGGATATACTCCAGCGACTTCTCATACATGGTGGGGTCATCCAACTGCTTGCCCAGCTCCGAGTAAGCCACGGCTATTTTAAAGTTTGCCAGAGAGTCAAAGTCCTCATCTATCACGGCAGTGTCCGCTCCCCACTTCTTACCTTCCTCAATAGCTAATTCATACTTGCCTATGGCTTCCTGATATTTCTTCTCCTGAAAAGCCATCTCCGCCTCTTCATACAATCTCTTCACATTCACACTGCTGCCGCCAGGCATAAGCAGTGTACCTACTAGAAACAATCCGGCCAGTATCGCTACAATCTTCAGCTTCGTCATAGCTGCTCACTCCGTTCGCAGTAACGAGTAACGAGTGACGCGTAACGAGTTCTACCCGTCACTCGTCACCCGTATTTCAGTAACACGTAACGAGTAACGCGTAACGAGTTCTTCACCCGTTACTCATTACTCGTCACTCGTTACTTCCTTTAGAATCCCATCATCGCCCTCACATAAGTCTCCGTACTCGTACTCTTCGGTCTCATCTCCCCGGTGGGAAGAGGTGTCGGGAGAATCTCCGTCCGCTGGAAGCCTGCCAGAATACGGATATTGAAGCCCAACCATTCGCCCTGATTGATCGCCTGGATAGCCCAGATCCGCTTCTTCATATCATTTCGCCAACGAATGGGCGTCCTCACATCCTCGCCCCAGGGCTTTAAAAAGTCTTCCTTGTAACCCTTATCCCTGTTCGTTAATTTCCTATACTGGAAGCCACCCAGAATCGTCAAGCTCGGCGTGAACACATAATCCAGCCTCACCAACCCCACCGTCTCACGGGTATTCTGATTGAACCTCAGGTACTCCTCACTCTCGTAATCCGTAGGTGATACCTTCGTCGGGTCAAGAGCCGGCTTGCCCTCTTCATCCAGCCAGTTCCTATCCCAGTTCTTCTCATATATCCACTTGAACATGGGTGTGATGGACATATCCTCACCAAACCACCTGATTACCGGCAGCTTACCGATGGGTATCTCATAGCTGGTCTTAAAGATAAACGTGTTGAACTTCACCGTCGCCTCTTTATATCTCCTGGGGATCCAGTTGGCCTGATCGAATGTCAGTACAGGGTCCAGACCGTTGAAAGGATACTCTCTCCTGTCCCTTCTCTCACGCAACTGCTCGTCCATGAGCATGAAGTCAATGGCCTCATCCACCTCCGTGGTCGGGTCATCGGGACGGATCTTATCCTCGTCAGCCGGCTCGTAGTGCTTCTCAAAAGAAAGCAGGTACTTGGTGATCAACTTCAGCCCCGGAATACCTGTGTACATCAACTGAATCGTGGAGGTGTTGTACATAGCGTCGTAAAAGTCCAGCTCGTCCCTCACCTCTGAGGGCTCCACCTCACCGATCCGCAAGGTGATCGCGTAATCAATGATGTCGTCCTTCACTCTCACCAAACGGTTCTGGAATAATAACGTACCAAAGTCCGGGATGTCACGCTCATAACTCAGATGCGCATACTTCGTATCAGCCGTTCGGGCAGAAGAGATCTCGTTCTCCTTCAGCAAACCCAGCTTCACGCTCATATTCGCCAGGATGTCATACGAGCCGCTCACGTGGTAGCCACTCACATCAGCGCCGTACTTGTAGTCAGGATCGTAATCATCCTCCAGAGTATCCAGAACCCTGTTGTTATTGAAATCGTCCGTCTGCTCAAATATGGGCGGATCAGCCTCGAATATCAAGAAGTCCTCCTGATAGTCCAGTATCCCGTTCAGATCCCTGTCATCCGCTCGCGGCAGGACGCCATCAAAGTCATCATCATCCGGGAAGTCGTCATCATCATCGTCGTCCTCCACCAGCGTGTAGTCCTCATCGTCCCACGGCGACTGATCCTGGCCTTCGGAGGTACGCGGGATCTTGTAAGTCGCATCACGATCCGTATTCGCGCCCCAGCCAGGGTAAGTCGTCGTCCAGCCCGGATCCACCGAGAAGATGGCCTCCTCCAGGAACAGCTTCCCGAACCGCTGCTTCATATTGACGAACCACGCCTTATCGCGCCCGTCGTTATTCTCGCCAGCCAGCTTCGACTCAAACCTCTCGCCATCTATCTCCGAGAACGTCCTGGCTGTAGGATCGTCCGGGTTATCAGCAGCCAACTGCGAGTAGCCTATCTTGTCCTTGGATATGGTGGGGTACTGCTTATACTTGGGGTTCTCAGCATACTGCGCCTGTATGTACCCCACATACGGGATCGACCCTTCAATATCCACACCCCACAGCAGCACACCGCGCGCCGCACCGTAGTCGTAAGTTATAGTCTTCGCCTTCTTCTGCTCCTCAGGGTCATCTCCCGGCGCCTCAATGTAGTCACGGAACGGCATGTCTATAACGCCCGTCTCAGTCTTCGGCCATGGGTCCTCCACAGCGCCCATGTTCTTGCTTGAGTACCCCAGGACCTCTATGAAGTAGTCGCCCTTCACCTTCATATCAATCTTCACAGACTCCACCGTCCTGGGATCGATCCCTTCATCCTCCATATTCAGCACGCACTGGAAACTGTCAAACCCGTTCGCTTGGAGATACAGCCCCGTATCATCCGACTCGCCGCCCTTACTGTAAGGATCCTCCTCCGGAATAGACGTGGGAGCAAAATCGCTAGGATACTTCTCCACCACCACCGTCTCAAAGGCATGCGAAGGGTAAGTATGCTCAGGGTCCGCATCCGGATCATAAGTTTTAATCCGGAACGTCACCTTCGCTACAGCCCCACCGTTTGGATTATCGCTAAGATAATCCTCCGGCGAGTTATCGCGAAAAGTCAGCACGATCTGTTCAGGAGGCGTATTCGCCACAGTACCCGTCCAGGGGTTATCGATCCGCTGTGGATGCTCCTTATGCAGGTTCATATAAGTGAAGCCCAGCCGCAGAATGTCACCGATCATGCCCTGGCCCCTGAAACCCGCCAGCCGCTTATTCTCAATAAACTCATCCGCATTCTGCCTGCCGATAGTAGGAGCCAAGCTCCCCGCAGCGCCCACCTCCGCCGCATACACAGGGTTGCTAATACGAGAGTTAAGGATAGTGAACAGGTGCTTCTGCTGTTGAAAACTAAGATCCCACCTGAACCCATCGAACTCCGTCTTACGCATAATGTACGCCATCGGAAACAGCGTGCTATCCTTAATAGTCAAATGGTCGCCGATACTGAACTCAGTATGCCGCCCGCGATACGTATCCTCAGTCAGAATAGTTCTATCCAACTGGCTCGCAAACCGCACACTGTCCAGCGTACCAGTACGGCCCACCACCAGGTTACCAGCAGCATCGAACTGTTTCTCTTCAATGTACTGGTGCACCTCGTTGCCCTCCAGCAGCTCCCTGCCGAACAGATCGTAGAAGAACTGAGGCTCCTCTTCCATCTGAAATCGGTCAGAGAATTTTTCCTCCGCAGAAAGCTCCGGCAGAAGCGGCTGACTCGGTCCAGCACTTATAGAAGCACAGCCGTTCAGCATAGCAATAGCTGCAGCGAAAGCTCCAAGAGAGATAACAGCCGCAAGAACGTTGAACGTTGAACGTGAAACGTCAAACGTTGGAAAAAGGGTCCGCACAAACTTCATAACTTAGCCTCCTTAGACTGGTCCCCGCGTACGCGGGGGGAAACCGCCTCCTCTCAAACCTAAAGCGAAAGCTATACCCAGACTCAGTTTTACCTCAAACTTTGAAATCCCCGCGTACGCGGGGATCAGACCAAAGGGGTATGGAGAATTTTCCCCACTGGGGCGCGTGCATCCTGCCTATCTCAGTTTTCCACCAGCTTTCCCCCATAAGATACCATTTCCAGATTACCATGTCAAGAGGTTTTTTTAATCTCTAAGCCTATAAGCTCATCTTAGCCTGATCTGATAATATCAACTATCCGCCGTCAGCTTTGGGCGAACACGGTGCTTGTCCCCTAATGTAGACACACGGCGTCCCGTATCCCTACTGGCATGGGAACTGTAATAATAGGAATCATACTTTACTGAACCTACCCTATTGCAGACTAAGCCGAGCAGCGGAACATCCAATCTAGAAAGTTGCTCCCGAGCCTGCCTGATCACTTCCCGGGGTGTACGATTCAGATCAGTTACCAGCAAGACACCATCCAATTTTGACGCCAGAATTAGGGCATCTGCTACAGGGAGAACCGGCGGACTATCGCAAAGCAGCACATCACAAACCTGTCTCAACTCACTCAGGATATGGCTCATTCTTTGTGATTTCAGAAGTTCGACAGGATTGGGAGGAATGGCAGGCCCGCAACTTATCAGTCTCAAATTCGGAATATGGGTATCCTGTATGCCTGATCCCAGATCCGCGTTCCCCACAAGCAAGTTTGTCAATCCCATCTGATTGTCAACACCAAATATCTCATGCTGGATCCCCTTCCGCATATCACAATCGGCAAGTATAACCTGCTCTCCAGTCTGCGCCATAGCCACAGCCAGATTCGCAGTGGTAAAAGATTTTCCCTCGTCGGCACCACTACTGGTTATCAAAAGGGCGTCATGCGGCGTTTCAGGACTAGAGAACTCTGTGTTAGTGACTAGAGTTCTGAAGCTCTCCGCTTCAGCAGACATGGGCGATTCCAAGATAGGAATTATGGATGTGCCGGGCTGTTGATCCTTTATGAGAGGAATTATCCCCAATATAGGGACGTCCAGGTCTTCTTTAATTTCCTCGAGGGATTGGTAAGTATTTTCAAAATAATCCGCCAGAAACGCCATAGCCAAGCCAACCACTAAACCAACTAAACCGGCGATGGCTCCAATAAACTTCACCCTGGGACTGACAGGACGCGCCGCTGCTCTCACTAGCCCAGATCTCCGCGTCAAGCTTTTTCTCCAGTAGAGTTTTATAAATATCCACCTTATAGCCAGATTCCCGAAGCATCTCATCCAATTGGAATTTACTCTCCGGCATCTGCGAGAATATCTGCTCCTTCTCATCGTTCAGTTTGCTGAGCAGTTTCTCAGCTATCTCAAGTCGCGCCTCATAGGCAATCAAGTTGAGTTCGGTATCTATCACCTCATTCAGTAGCATCTGGTATGTGGGGTTGCGGGATTGGGTCTTGGCAGACATTACCTCTTGGGCGATGTCCTTCATTTCCTCTCTGGTCATGCTGATCTGAGCTTCAATGGATTTGATCTTAGGATTCTCTTCTCCGAACTCGGCACGCGCCGCCGCAAGCTCCCTTTCCAACTGTGCCAGATCCATTCTGTCTTTGTCCCACAAGGCGTCTCGCGAGAAGGTTTTGGAGTATTCTGTCCATTCAGGTTCCTGCTCTAGTCTTGCTTCTAACTCATCGAGCTTCTTGCGTTGAGCGACCAAGAGTATTTCAGTCCCTTCTTTGTTCTCTATCAGGTTCGACAGCCGCGTCAGAACATAATCAGCGCGGGCTGACCACACGAGGGCGTCGCCGCTACTTCTCAAGAACTGCCTGATTTCCTGATCTGAGTTTTCTATCTCCCGCTCTACCTCCCCTATCTTCCCCTCGATGAACTTCTGCCTTGTCTCCATCTCGGCATCAGTTTTCGCGCTTCGATGAGACTGCATAACAGAGACCAGCTCATTTGTGACTCTGGCAGCACGCTGGGAGCCGCCTTCGTCCCTTCTCATCCTGACTGCAACCTCGATCATTCTGGTATCTGGAACAATCTTCGCCCGGACCCTGGGTGCCAGAGCCTCGGGTGTCATCCGTTCCTCGAGGTTCCGAATTGCCTCAGCTAGAAGAGATCTACTGGCGAACCGTTTACAGATTGTCTCCATAGAAACTTGATCGGCGCCACGCGACATGACATTCGGCACTAGATTGGACAATCCTGATGGCGTTGTGGCAGGCTGGACTTCTATCATAGCGGCGGCTTCGTAAATCCTTGGCATATACAGACTTACGACTAAAGCTGATCCGAAGACCAGGATAAAACTGACGACAACGATGAAATCATGCTTGCGAATGATAGCAAAGTAATCGCGTAGGTGAACTTCCCTCTCTGCCATTCTTTTCTCTCAGCGACGGGTGCCTCGGCGTACGCGGGGAGCGCGACAGGTCTAACACTTGCTACTTGAACATGGCATACACAGTGCTGACAATCAGCACAGCAGCACTAACAGCGCTCCAGTTAATCCTAAAAGCCCTGGGTACAATCAACGTATCACCCGGGCCCAATTTCTCCTCAATCTTCTGCTCCCGCTGCCTCCATATCTCCGATGCGGCAACAGTAACCTGCTCGCCGGTGCTTCTAACAATTCTAAGCTTTCCCAGATTAGAGTCTCCCTCAATCCCAGCCAAAGTCAGCGCTTCAATTACACTGATCCCATCATCGTCTACAGCGAACTGTCCCTGGCTTTTCACATTGCCAAGAATGTTCACCTTCCCTCTTTCAAGTACAACCACGCTATCGCCAGGTTGCACCATGCTGGATGCTGGATGCTTGATACTCGATGCTGGATCCGGATCTGCTTTGCTCTCAGTTTCATCAGGTAAGGGAGGATTGTCGGGAGGACGTTGCCTCTCACCGATCCCGGTCCAGGCGCGGGTAGCATCTGCAGTAACCATACTGCCATCTGCCTTGATGATCCTGATATGCTTCAGGTCGGCGGATGTTTCTAAGGGACCGCCGGCGAGGGCTAGAGCTTCGATGAGGCTAATAGTGGATCTCACCGAATACTGACCAGGCTTGTGTACATGTCCAATAATATGTACTCGCTCCTCTTTGATAGCTGAAGGGATTATAAAGATATCACCGTCTTCCAGCATAAATCTGTCACTTAACAGTTCGTATGGACGTCCCGTATCAACACCTTGATCCATAATATCGCTTTTCAATAATCTCTTCAGATCAACGGGAACAACTTCCTTTCGCTTCTTTATGACTTTGGCGTTGGCAAGATCGGCTGTCTCTTCAAATCCACCGGCCGCCGCGAGAGCCTCAACGACATTCACAGATTCAGGAAATCTCTTCTCACCTGGGTCCTTCACATCCCCGAAAACATAAATAGTCTCATAGCTGGATGATATAAATTGCACCGTCACTTGAGGGTCTTCATAGTAACCCAAAGCTGAAAGCTTCTCGCTGATAGCCAGGGAGAGTTGAGCAATGGTCAATCCCGCAGCCTTGATGTCGCCGACCACTGGATATGTAACCATTCCATCCGACCGAACCACAACCTGCGATGTTAGCTCCTTCTCATGGCCAGCGACTGTGATAAGAAGCCGATCCCCGGGACTGATAATGTATACCGAACGCTCTTTTGCCTCATCAGCGGCGACAACTATAGCGCTAATCCCTAAATAGGCCGCCAAAAGGAAAGTTATAAACTTAGAGCCTAGAACATAAAGCGTAGAGCATAGAACATAGGGCTTCTCCCTCTTGCCCACACCTATGCGGGGGGCTAAGCTCTTGGCTCTTGGCTCACTGCAAGCTCCAGGCAGCCTCGATCTCTTCCTTGCTATACTCACTCTGCCGCCATTCAGTGATTCTCCACTCTTGCTGCCCGTTGTCATTATCTTTATACTCGAAAATGAAAATATTGTCACCTTCAGCATAGTAAGCTTCGTAACCACCTGGCAGCGATGTTCCTTCAGGGACGTAGAATTGGATCTTGTAGTGATTCCGAACCTCTGCCTTCGTCTTATCTTCATTCAGGATCTTGACCTCAGGTGGCTCCGAGATCTCAAGTTCGATGTTCCGATAGTTCTTGAAGACTCTGATAGCACTATCCCTTTCCTCTTCCCAGCTATCAAAGATCACATCATCATCAACTTTATCATCGGTCGCCATATCGGACCAATAGAAATATCCATCCTTCCAGAAAGATGACATATAGAGTTCCAGATCCTCCGTCTCGTACCCCTGCTTCCACCTATCTCTCAGAATGGCGCTGATCTCTGCAACTTCGGGAGGAGGCGGCTTTGTTATTGGCTCCACATCCCCACATCCCATTAGCAAAACAACGCAAGACAAAAGAGACAGAAGGAACAGGCTGATAGACTCATAGGCTGATAGACTCATAGGCCTATTAGCCCATAAGCCCATAAGCCCATAAGCCCATCTTGAGTCTGAAGTATAGGCACGATACACCTTCAATCACCTCTTATAAGCTTCCGCGGAAGAAAGATAAATAGTAGGAGCGATCCTTGTGGCCGTCTTCTTTTGGAGCAACTGCTCTGTTTAATCCGACTTCCAGTTTCAATTGCTGAAGCATCCCATCATCTATATCAAGCGTCCTCACCTGCTGTCGGGCATTATAAATGTGAGCATCCACATACGCATCTATGATACTGTAAGCCCAAATCCCAGCGGCAGTGTATAGAAGAAAACGACTCAGTTTGTAATACTGATTCGATCTATCGAAGTAGAAATCGGCCTCGCTAGAATCAGCTAGAACCGCGGGCGTATATTTGTCATTATAGAAATGACGGTAGATAGCGTCTGCTCGCACACCACCAGCAGCAAGGACTCCAATTGATAAGAATATGAGAGCGCCGTCCAGTTTATTGCGCGTGTAGATTT
>SMTZ1_10003813_pt1 | contig 16246 bp, 10 predicted proteins | sample DeeMarSWOR136_30_FD_25667 | JGI IMG/M metagenome (IMG submission 25667)
ATTATGGCGAAGGAGAAGTTTCAGCGGACGAAGCCGCATGTAAATATAGGGACGATCGGTCATGTGGATCATGGCAAGACGACGTTAGTAGCGGCGATCACCAATTTATTATCTCGTCAGGGCTTAGCTCAGGCCAAGAGTTATGAAGAGATCGATAATGCCCCGGAGGAGAAGGCACGGGGATTAACGATCAATGTCCATCATGCGGAGTATGAGACCGAGAAGCGTCATTATGCGCATGTTGACTGTCCGGGTCATGCTGATTATATCAAGAACATGATAACTGGCGCAGCGCAGATGGACGGAGCGATCTTGGTGGTTTCGGCCGCCGATGGCCCGATGCCGCAGACGCGGGAGCATGTATTATTAGCCCGCCAGGTGAATGTTCCTTATTTAGTGGTTTTTTTAAACAAGACGGATCAGGTCGATGATCCAGAGTTATTGGAGTTAGTGGAGTTAGAGATACGGGAGTTATTGAGTCAATATGAATTTCCCGGGGATGACATTCCGGTGGTAAAGGGTAGTGCGTTGGAGGCGCTGGAGCATCTTGATGATTCAGCCCGGACTGCTCCGATATTGGAATTAATGACGGTGGTAGATGATTACATACCGACGCCGGCGCGACTGACCGACAAGCCGTTTTTGATGCCAGTGGAGGATGTATTTTCGATTACGGGTCGTGGCACGGTAGGTACGGGACGAGTAGAGCGAGGCAAGATTCATGTTGGCGATGAAGTGGAGATAGTCGGATTGGGCGCGAAGCGGAAGACGGTATGTACTGGAGTGGAGATGTTTCGGAAGTTGTTAGATGATGGACAGGCCGGAGATAATATTGGTTTATTATTGCGTGGAGTAGATAAGGAAGAGTTGCAGCGGGGTCAGGTGGTTGCTGCGCCGGGCACGATAACGCCGCATACGAAGTTTAAGGGTGAAGTTTATGTATTGGCGAAAGAGGAGGGAGGTCGTCATACGCCATTTTTCAATGGATATCGACCGCAGTTTTATTTTCGAACGACCGATGTGACAGGTTCGATCCAGTTGCCTGAGGGGGTAGAGATGGTGATGCCGGGCGATAATGTGAACATGGATGTTGAGTTGATCACGCCGATAGCGATGGAAGAGGGATTACGTTTTGCGATTCGTGAAGGTGGTCGTACGGTTGGTGCTGGTGTCGTGACGAAAATTATTGAATAGGATTTATTCAGATACTGAAAAAGATGAATTAGCTGAGATTACAGGAATAAAAGATGAGAGATTTGGTTACATTAGAATGTACAAATTGTAAGCACCGCAACTATACGACTACGAAAAATAAAAAGAAACAATCAGGTCGCGTCGAGTACAAAAAATATTGTCGGTTTTGTAATAAACATACCATACATAAAGAAACCAGATAGTTGAGACAGGCCAGTAGCTCTAACGGTTAGAGCACCGGTCTCCAAAACCGGGTGATGGGGGTTCAAATCCCTCCTGGCCTGCTAATTTTATTTGAGCTTTATAAGCCAGTGGAGTGTAAATTTTCGAATGTTTCAGAAGATAAATAAGTTTCTACAGGAAGTAAAACAAGAAATGTCTAAGGTCAGTTGGCCAACACGCAATGAATTAAAAGGAACAACAGTTATTGTTATCGTGCTAACTCTCATTCTATCTGTCTTTATCTGGTTAGCAGATAAAGTTTTGGAGGGACTATTAAATATTATTTATTAATGAAATCAATTGTTTGAGAAAGTATTGGAAGTTCAAGAAAGAAAATGGTACGTGGTGCATGTCCTATCCGGTCATGAAAATAAAGTGAAAAGTTATATAGAAAGCGAAGTTTCTCGGATAGGTTTGCAGGATAAAATCACCAATATTCTTGTTCCATCGGAAGATGTGACAGAGATGCGCGATGGAAAAAAAAAGGTGAAAAATAAGATTTTTTTCCCAGGATATATTCTGGTAGAAACGATATTGGACACGGATAGCGTCCATTTAATTTCTAATACGCCTGGAGTGACCCATTTTGTTGGGACCAAAAATAAACCTCAACCATTACGACCTGATGAAATTAAACGTATTTTAGGAAGAGTTGATGAAGCTAAAAATCGTGAACTTTTAGATGTACCATTTAGAGTTGGTGATCCGATAAAAGTTATTGATGGTCCCTTTACAGATTTTACTGGAGTGGTGAAAGAAGTCAATGAAGAAAAAAGTAAATTAAAAGTAATGGTAAGTATATTTGGCAGATCAACACCGGTCGAGCTAGATTTTTTACAAGTAGAATTGGAGAAATAAATTTAAATGGCAAAAAAAATTGTCGGATCTATTAAGTTACAAATACCTGCTGGTAGCGCAACTCCTTCTCCGCCAGTTGGACCTGCATTAGGTCAACATGGTGTAAATATCATGGAGTTTTGCAAAGCATTTAATGCAAGAACTCAAGAGCAAAAAGGTTTGATAATTCCTGTTGTAATTACAGTATATGCAGACCGTTCGTTTTCTTTTATTACCAAAACTCCACCAGCAGCGGTTTTGCTCAAGAAAGCTGCCGGTTTAGAGAAGGGCTCTAGTGAACCAAACCGAGAAAAAGTTGGGAAAGTAACGAAAGCTCAGGTGAAAGAAATTGCAGAATCAAAGATGAAGGATCTTAATGCATTTTCAATTGAAAGTGCCATAAGAATGATTGAGGGTACTGCTAGAAGTATGGGGATTACGGTTGAAGATTAAAACTATTCACAATTTTTTTGTTTTGTGGAGATAAGATAAAATGAAAAGAAGTAGACGATATAAACAAGTTGATAGTAAGATTGAAAAAGGAAAAGAATATTTATTAGATGAAGCGATTTCACTATTGAAGGAGTTAGCAACTGCAAAATTTGATGAATCTATTGAAGTAGCAGTAAGATTAGGTGTGGATCCCAGACATGCTGAACAGATGGTTCGGGGAACGGTTTCTTTGCCGAATGGAACAGGAAAGACGGCACGTGTATTGGTATTGACGAAAGGGAGTAAAGAAAAAGAAGCTCAGGAAGCAGGTGCTGATTTTGTTGGATTAGATGAGTATGTGGAAAAGATACAAAATGGTTGGCTTGATTGTGACGTCATTATTGCTACTCCGGATACTATGAGTAGTGTTGGAAAATTGGGCAAAATTTTAGGTCCCAAAGGTATGATGCCTAATCCTAAAAGTGGTACAGTAACCTTTGATATTGGCAAAACAGTTCGTGAAGTTAAGGCAGGTAAGATCGATTTTAGAGTTGATCGAAACGGTAATCTTCATGTAGCGGCAGGAAAAATTTCGTTTGATATATCTAAAATAAAAGAAAACATAAAAGCATTTCTGGAAATGGTGGTACGATTGAAACCAGCGTCTGCTAAAGGACAGTACATACGATCTGTAACGCTTTCAACCACCATGGGACCTGGAATTCCCCTGGATCGCGCGGCTCTGATGGATGAATTAAAATAAAAGAACGAGTTTATTACCATTAAGGAAAATTAATCGATGGCAAGACCAGAGAAGGAAAATATAGTTGCTGAAATTACAGATAAACTTTCTCGTTCCGAAGGAGTTTATTTAGCGGATTTTCAAGGTTTAAATGTCGAAGAGATAAATGACTTAAGAAATCAGCTTCGTCAGGCTTCAGTTGAACTGAAAGTTGTTAAAAATACTTTAGCTAAAATTTCTATAGATCAGGCAGGCTTGCAGGATTTAGTTGAATACCTAACTGGTCCGACAGCAATGGCTTTTTGTTTAGCAGATCCCATTATCGGTGCAAAAATTTTAGCTGAATTTCAGAAGAAAAATAATAAACTGGAATTAAAAGCGTTTGTTTTTGATGATAAAATATATGATAAGAATTATGTTGATAAAATTGCAAAATTGCCATCCCCCGAGCAAATAAGGGCTCAGGCAGTGGGTACGATTAGTGCTCCTTTAAGAAATATGGTTGGTGTATTAAATGGATTATTAACAACAATAGTGAATTTAATAAATGAAATAAAAAAGCAAAAAGAAGTCTGATTATTCTTATGCTAGAATATATTTACGGAGGATAAAAAATGGCTGATCGACAGGAGAGTAAGGCAGCAGTAGAACAAAAATCTGATGCAAAAAAGAGTACCGTTAAGAAAACTACGGAGAAAAAGGGTGGTAACGGTGTTAGTAAAATAGTAGAAAGCATCGAACAATTATCTGTATTGGAATTAGTCGAGTTGACAAACATATTACAGGAAAAATTTGGTGTTACTGCACAGGCTGCGGTTATGGCTCCTATGGCTCCTACTGGCACGCCAACCGCTCCGGCTGAACAGGTAGAAGAAAAAACTGAATTTGACGTTGTTCTCTCTACTGTGGGCGATAAGAAAATTCAAGTAATAAAAGTCGTTCGTGAAGTAACATCTCTTGGATTAAAAGAAGCAAAGGATCTAGTTGATTCTGCTCCAAAGCCGGTGAAGGAAGGTGTCTCAAAAGAAGAAGCAGAAACAGTAAAGAAAAAATTCGAAGAGGTAGGAGCTACAATAGAGATAAGATAAATATTATCTTTTACTTAAACCTAATATTTATTGTAATCAAAGTTAAGAAAATTTAGGAATGATTAATTTGTTCCGTAGATTTCTTTATTAAAATAAAAATGTAATACAGGATGTTGAAAAGGAGTGAATCTCTTCATGCCAGTATTAGGACAACAAAGAAAATCTTTTTCCAAAATTTCGACAGTAACTGAACTCCCCGATTTACTCAATATTCAATTGGAGTCGTTTGAACAATTTTTACAATCCGATGTAGTTCCTGAGAAACGAGAGGATAAAGGATTACAAGCAGTTTTTAAAAGTATTTTCCCGATTGTAGATAGCAGGGAGAATTTTATTCTTGATTTTGTTTCATATTATATCGAAAAGCCGAAGTATAGTGTTAAGGAATGTCAGGAGCGAGGTAATACTTACTCAGTACCGCTGAAGGCTAAGCTCCGTCTTTCCATAAAAGATCCAGATAGTGGCGATGAAGAGAGCACTGAAACTATTGAACAAATCGTTTATTTAGGCAATATTCCGGTTATGACCAATCGGGGGACGTTCATTATCAACGGTGCCGAACGAATCATTGTTAGCCAACTACATCGATCTCCTGGTGTCTTTTTCGATGAAATGAGACACCCAAATGGATCGAAAATTTATTCTGCAAGAATAATTCCGCTTCGTGGATCATGGCTGGAGTTTTTAACCGATATCAATGATGTCATGTACGTCTATATTGATCGTCGAAAGAAGTTTCCTGTTACCGCTCTTTTACGTTCGCTCGGATATTCAAGTGATCAGCAATTATTCGAATTGTTTGATCTGGTTGAAGAGGTTGCTGTAGATGATGTTGATATTGAATCTTATATTGACCAAACTGTCATTTTAGATGTAATAGATTATGAAACTGGTGAAATTATTGTAGAAAAAGATACAGTATTAACTAATGAATCTTTTCAACGGATAAAAGAGACAGATATTAAGTCAATTAAGTTCTTGAAAAGAGGACCAATAGTTAGTCCTGATGTTATCAACAATACTTTACGAAAAGATCCCTCCAAATCAGAAAAAGAGGCATTGGAGCTTATTTATAGACAGTTGCGTTCAGGCGATCCACCAGATATTGAGACTGCCCGGGGTTTAGTCGATAGATTATTCTTCAATCCAAAACGATACGACTTGGGTGAAGTTGGTCGTTATCGGTTGAATAAAAAATTAGGAATTCAAATTGATTTGAAATTAACTGTCTTAACTGAACAGGATATCGTTTCAATTATCAAATATTTATTAGATTTAAGAAATGGCAAACGTTCCTCTGATGATATTGATCATTTGGGAAATCGACGGATTAAAACTGTAGGGGAACAATTGGCAGCCCAAATGAGTGTTGGACTTTCTCGAATGGCAAGAACCGTAAAAGAACGGATGAACCTGCGAGAGAATGAAAATCTGACTCCTCAAGATCTGATTAATGCTCGGACAATTTTATCTGTAATTAATACATTTTTTGGAACAAGTCAGTTATCTCAATTCATGGATCAAACGAATCCATTGGCGGAAATGACACATAAGCGACGTCTTTCAGCATTAGGACCAGGAGGATTGACAAGAGAGCGTGCTGGTTTTGAAGTCCGAGACGTTCACTACACTCATTATGGCAGATTATGTCCCATTGAAACACCTGAAGGACCCAATATTGGTTTGATTTCGTCGTTAACTACTTATGCAAGAATTAATAACTTAGGATTTATCGAAACCCCTTATCGGAAAGTAATTAATGGACAGGTAACCGATGAGATCGAATATTTATCTGCCGATGATGAAGAACAGCTTCGTATTGCACAGGCGAATGCGCCTTTAACAGAGGATAAAAAATTTGTAAGAGATAGGGTTCAGGTTCGCATTCAAGGAGATTTCCCATTAGTCTCTCCAGAAATAGTTGACTATATGGATGTCTCACCAACACAGATGGTATCTGCTGCTGCTTCATTAATACCATTCCTGGAGCATGATGATGCGAATAGGGCGTTAATGGGATCTAATATGCAACGACAATCAGTTCCATTATTAAAGCCAGAGGCACCCTTTGTCGGAACCGGGATTGAAGCAAAAGTTGCACGAGATTCCCGAGCATTGGTAATCTGCGAGCATGATGGTATTGTAAAAAAAGTATCAGCAAACGAGATTATTATCCAATGTACCGATGAAGAAGATATTGAAGAGCTTGACAGGAATAAATTATTGGATTTTGAGCGAGATGAAGTAGATGTTTATCCTTTAGATAAGTTTATTCGAACAAACCAAGATACCTGTGTTAATCAGATTCCATTCGTTAAAATTGGCGATCATGTTAAAGCCGGTGATGTGTTAGTAGATGGTTGTGCCACTCAAGGAGGTGAATTAGCGTTAGGGAAAAACATATTAGTAGCTTTTATGCCCTGGCGCGGATATAATTTTGAAGACGCAATTGTAATTTCGGAGAGAGTTGTTCAAGATGATGTTTATACATCAATTCATATAGAGCAATTTGAACTTCAGGTAAGGGATACCAAACGAGGTGAGGAGGAATTAACAAGGGAAATTCCCAATATAAGTGAAGAAGCGACGAAAGATCTGGATGAAAATGGAATCGTGAGAGTCGGTGCTGAAGTAAGTGAAGGGGATATTTTAGTCGGAAAGGTAACACCGAAAGGAGAAACCGATCCTACTCCTGAAGAAAAATTATTGAAAGCAATTTTTGGTGAAAAAGCTGGTGATGTTAAGGATGCCTCTCTTAAAGCTCCCACTGGATTAAAAGGGATCGTAATTGATACAAAGCTGTTTTCCAGAAAAAAACGAGATGCCAAAACAAAACGACAGGATAAGAAAAAGAATGAAGAGCTTGATCAATGGTTGGCATCAGAAAAAAAGAGAATTCTCAAATTAAGAGATAGTAAGCTAATAAAAGTATTAAGTAACCAATATTCTGCTGGGATTCGTGATATAGAAACAGGAAAGGTGGTCATTAGGGCAAAAGCATTATTAAAGAAAGAAGCATTGGAGGAGATTGATTTTGATAAAATCGATCTCACCAAACCCCTTGTAGAAGATGATGATCGAAATCAGCTAATCGGAGAGATTTTAGAGAAGTATTATGAAAGACTTTCATCGTTAGAAGAAGAATATGAAACAAGAAAATTTAAAATTGCGGTAGGTGATGAATTACCACCAGGAATTGTTCAATTAGCAAAAGTATATGTCGCTAAGAAAAGAAAATTGATGGTTGGTGATAAGATGGCAGGTCGTCATGGAAACAAGGGTGTTGTCGCGAAGATTGTTCCTTCTGAAGACATGCCATTTCTACCCGATGGGACACCGGTAGATATTGTTTTAAATCCTTTAGGTGTGCCGTCACGAATGAATCTTGGTCAGATTATGGAAACAAATTTAGGCTGGGCATCAAAGATTTTAAATGTCAAGTTTTCTTCTCCTGTTTTTGATGGCGCTGCTTATGGTGAAGTGAGGGAGGAAATGAAAAGAGCAAATCTTCCGCTAAGCGGAAAAAGCGTGCTTTATGATGGTCAAACTGGTGATCCTTTCGATGCTGAGGTAACTGTTGGCTACATATATATGATGAAACTTTCTCATTTGGTTGAAGATAAAATCCATGCACGATCGATAGGCCCATATTCACTGATTACGCAACAGCCACTTGGTGGTAAGGCACAATTTGGTGGTCAACGGTTTGGAGAAATGGAAGTTTGGGCTCTGGAGGCTTATGGCGCTGCTCATACCCTCCAGGAGATTTTAACTGTCAAATCGGATGATGTAAGAGGTCGTTCAAAAGTATATGAAGCAATCGTAAAGGGCGATACACTGCCTGATCCTGGCTTGCCGGAGTCTTTCAACGTTCTGATTCGTGAACTTATGGGATTGGGATTGGATATAGAATTGTTAGACATAAAAGACGGCAAGCCCTAAATAATTGAAAGAAACAATTTTATTTTTTTATAAAAGAGGTTTCCAAAACATAATCTTTATGAAAGGAAGGGGATAGTCCCTTGATGATGTCGACAAGACAAGAAATAACGAGCAAGACAAATTTTACAGCAATATCAATTAACCTTTCCTCACCAGACAAAATTCTGGAACGTTCCCACGGAGAGGTTACCAAGCCCGAAACGATTAATTATCGTTCATTTAAGCCTGAAAAAGATGGGCTTTTTTGTGAGAAAATTTTTGGGCCGGTACGTGATTGGGAATGTCATTGTGGGAAATATAAACGAATACGCTATAAAGGTATTATCTGCGATCGCTGTGGTGTAGAAGTTACCATGAAAAGTGTTCGCCGGGAAAGAATGGGGCATATTACGCTTGCCGTACCGGTCGTACATATTTGGTATTGGAAATCGCTTCCGTCCAAGATTGGCTATATCTTGGGTATGAGTATGTCAGATTTGGAAAAAATAATTTATTATGAATCATACGTGGTCATTCAGCCTGGTAAAAGTGGGCTAAAAGCCAAAGAATTAATAAGTGAAGATGAATATTTTAGAATTCTAAGTGAATATCCAGAAGTCGCTGAAGAGAACGAAGATGAAAGCGAAGGATTTGTTGTCAAAATCGGTGGAGAGGCAGTTCTGAACCTGTTGAAGAGAACAAATATCGATAATCTGTCAGATGAATTACGAAATCAAATACAGGTTGATTCTTCGATTCAACGAAAGACAGAGGCTTTAAAACGGTTAAAAGTAATAGAAGCATTTAAACGAAGCAAATTCCATAAAGAGAATCGACCTGATTGGATGGTCATGACAGTAATCCCGGTAATTCCGCCGGAATTGCGTCCCCTTGTCCCACTGGAAGGAGGAAGATTCGCCACTTCAGATTTGAACGATCTTTATCGACGTGTAATTATTCGGAATAACCGACTCAAAAAGCTGTTAGAAATAAAGGCTCCCGAGGTTATTCTTCGAAATGAAAAGCGAATGTTGCAAGAAGCAGTTGATTCCCTTTTTGATAATGGACGGAAATCGGCTGCTGTGAGATCCGATGGAAATCGCGCTTTGAAGTCGCTTTCGGATATGTTGCGAGGAAAACAGGGCCGTTTCCGTCAGAATTTGTTGGGAAAACGAATTGACTACTCTGGTCGGTCGGTAATTGTTGTGGGGCCAGAATTGAAAATGCATGAATGCGGTCTCCCTAAAGAAATGGCGCTGGAATTATTCAAACCATTTGTCATACGCCAATTGGTATCGCGGGGTATGGTGAAAACTGTTAAAAGCGCCAAAAAAATGGTGGAAAAACGTGGTAACGAAGTTTGGGAAATATTGGAAGAAATTATCGATGACCATCCAATTTTACTAAACCGCGCGCCCACGTTGCATCGCCTGGGAATTCAGGCCTTTCAACCAGTGTTAATCGAAGGGAAAGCTATTCAAGTTCACCCGTTAGTTTGTGCAGCTTTTAATGCTGATTTCGACGGCGATCAGATGGCTGTTCACATCCCATTATCTTTTTACGCGCAGGTAGAGACAAAAGTTTTAATGCTTTCGACTCATAATATTCTTTCGCCTGCAAACGGTCGTCCTTTGGCAATACCCAATCAGGATATTGTATTGGGTTGTTACTATCTGACGAAAACCAGGGCGGATGAAATGGGTGAAGGGAAAATGTTTTCTTCTCCAGAAGAAGTTCTGATCGCCTATGAAAACAATGTTATTGGCCTTCATGCCAAAATTAAGGTCCGTATGAATGGTAAAATTATTGATACCACCTGCGGTAGAGTGATATTCAACCAAATTTTACCAAAGGAGATTGACTTCGTAAATGAACTACTAACCAAAAAAAGAATGGAAGAAATTGTCGCTAATGTTTATAACAAGTTGGGTAACTATACAACTGCTATTTTTCTGGATAATATCAAAGAGATGGGATTTTATTATGCCATGAAGGGCGGCATCACCATCGGTATGGATGATGTGATCACGCCTGACGAAAAACCGAAGATTTTAAGTAAATCGATTAATGAGGTTGAAAAAATAACAAAGCAATATGAAAACAGAATAATCACAGACGGTGAACGATATAATAAAATTATTGATATCTGGACTCATACGACCAGTGATGTGGCTGAAACCATGTGGGAAAAGCTCAAAAAATCCAATAATGGATTTAATCCAATCTATATGATGGCAGATTCTGGGGCACGTGGTTCACGTGAACAAATTCGCCAATTAGCTGCAATGCGCGGACTAATGGCAAAGCCCCAAAAGAAAATGACTGGAGAAATGGGGGAGATTATTGAAAATCCCATTATGTCTAACTTTAAAGAAGGATTATCGGTTCTTGAATATTTTATTTCAACTCACGGTGCCAGGAAGGGTTTAGCAGATACTGCTCTAAAAACGGCTGATGCTGGTTATTTAACTCGTCGCCTTGTTGATGTGGCTCAAGACGTCATAATTACGGAACATGATTGTAGTACAATTTTAGGATTGAGAATTGGAGATTTGAAAGAGGGTGAAGAAGTAATTGAGCCACTTCGGGATAGAATTTTAGGTCGTGTTTCAGCCGAGGATGTGTTTGACGAAGATGGGAATGTTCTTATAGAGGCTGGCAAGTTAATTGATGAAGAAGCTGCTGATAAAATTTATAATGCAGGTATTGAAAGTGTGAATATTAGATCGGTTCTCACCTGTGAGGCCAAGCGAGGTGTATGCACCCTCTGTTACGGAAGAAATTTGGCAACTGGAAAGTTAGTAAACACAGGTGAAGCTGTTGGAGTAATGGCGGCGCAATCCATTGGAGAGCCTGGAACTCAGTTAACATTGCGAACCTTTCACATTGGTGGTACAGCCGCCAGGATTGCTGAACAATCGCAGGCATCAGCCAAGCAGGATGGATTTGTGCATTATGAAAATTTGAAATATGTGGAACGGGAAGAAGGTTATTATATTTCAATCGCCCGTAATGGAAAAATAAAGCTGATTGATGAAGATAATCGAATCCTTTCTATTTATATTGTTCCTTATGGCGCTTCGATTCTTGTCAAAGAAGGTGACCAGGTAAAGCGGGGTCAAATATTGTTTCGATGGGATCCCTATATCACTGGTATCCTATCATTCCATTCAGGTAAAATAGAGTTTGTTGATGTTATTGAAAATATTACTTTTCGTGAGGAAGCTGACGAAGCAACCGGTTTGCGACAAAGAATTGTAGTTGAGTCGAGAGATAGAAGTTTAAGTCCCCAGATTAGAATCGTGGACGAAAATGGTAATGAACTTAGCTCTTACATTCTTCCGATACGTTCGTCAATTCAAGTAAAGGATGGCGATTATATCAAAGCTGGAGATGCATTAGTTAAAATACCACGTGAGATTTCTAAAACCAGAGATATCACCGGTGGTTTACCGCGAGTTGCTGAGTTGTTCGAAGCGCGTCGTCCTAAAGATCCTGCTATTGTGAGTGAAATTGATGGACAGGTTAAGTTTGGAGAAATCAGGCGGGGGGTACGAAAGATTACAGTAACTTCAAGAGATGGGCAGGAAGAAAAAACATATCAGATTCCTTATGGTAAACATATCTTGGTTCACGATAACGATTATGTCGAGGCCGGAGAAAAACTGTGTGAGGGCTCAGTAGCACCACACGATATTTTAAATATTATGGGTGCAAATAAAGTTCAAGAATATCTGGTTAATGAAATCCAGGAAGTTTACCGTCTTCAAGGAGTAAGAATTAATGACAAACATATTGAAGTCATCGTTCGCCAAATGCTTCAAAAGATTAAAGTAGAGGACCCTGGCGATGCTTATTACTTGCCGGGGGATCAAGTTGACCGAATAACCTTTCAGGAGGAAAATAATAAGATTAGAAGTTTGGTTGTGATCACTGAAACTGGAGACGCTGAGTGGCGAATGAATGAACTTGTTAGTCGGAATGAATTTGAGCGAACAAATCAAAAACTTATAAAATCGAAAAAAACACCAGCGAAGTCCAGACCAGCTCGTCCAGCAACTTTTCAGCCATTATTATTAGGTATTACCAAAGCCTCATTGACGACGGAGAGTTTTATCTCTGCTGCCTCATTTCAGGAAACAACAAGGGTACTGACAGATGCTTCGATAGAGGGCAAGATTGATTACTTGCGAGGCTTAAAAGAAAATGTAGTCATGGGGAATCTGATACCGGCTGGGACAGGATTATACAAATATAAAAAAATTAAAGTATATAGTCCGACTATAGAAGAGCAGCCCTTTGAAGAATCTATTGAAGAAGTAGAAGAGAAAGCATTGGAAGAAGAGTTGGAACCATAAGTTATATTCAAAAAAAGCTATGGATTCAAAAAAAAATATTGCTATTATAAAATATATTTCCTATATTTAGCGCTTTATAAAAATGGAGACACAGATTGCCAACAATAAACCAATTAGTTAGAAAAGGCAGAAAAAAGGTAGCAAGAAAAACATCTGCACCGGCACTTACCGGTTCACCTCAAAAACGAGGAGTTTGTACCAGGGTTTATACAACTACACCCAAAAAACCAAATTCTGCTTTGCGAAAGGTTGCCAGAGTTCGATTGTCACATGGCATTGAAGTAACTGCCTATATTCCAGGAGAAGGTCATAATCTACAAGAGCACTCGATCGTACTCATCAGGGGTGGACGCGTGAAAGATCTTCCTGGGGTTCGTTATCATATTATTCGTGGAGTGCTAGACACGGCTGGTGTACAAGATCGATCACAAGGTCGATCCAAGTATGGATCAAAAAAGAGAAAGAGTTAAACTTTCATTAAAATTAAAATAGATAGAGAATATGCCAAGAAGAAAGAGAGTAGTTGCTAGAGAAGTTTTACCTGACCCAAAACACAATAGCGTTGTGGTTACAAAATTCATTAACGTCTTGATGAAAAAGGGAAAAAAGAGCGTTGCTGAGAAAATTTTCTATGATGCTTTAAATAAAATCGAGGCCAGAACTAACAAGAATGGCTTAGAATTGTTTTTCAATGCATTAGATAATGTAAAACCCATCCTGGAAGTTAAGTCTAGACGAGTTGGCGGTGCAACTTATCAAGTACCTGTTGAAGTTAAAGAAGGTCGTCGGCAGGCGTTGGCAATCAGATGGATAATTAATTTTGCTAAAGCAAGGAACGAAAAAACAATGGCTGATAAGCTTGCTTTAGAGTTAATTGCTGCATCAAATAAAGAAGGAGCTTCAGTAAAGAAACGAGAGGATACCCATAAAATGGCAGAAGCAAATAAAGCTTTTGCACATTTTCGGTGGTAAAAAAATTACGATTGGGTGAAGGAATAAAAATTCAATCAGTACTCTAGTAACATCAATAATTAATCTTCTCCACAACTTTAGGGAGGAAAAAGATTAAAAGTTGATACTCTCTAAATATGTTCAGTGGAGTTTTTTATGTCTGGAAACAGGAGACTGGAACAGATACGAAATATCGGAATAATGGCGCATATTGATGCGGGGAAGACAACGACCACCGAACGTATTTTATATTACACTGGGAAAGTTCACCGGATTGGAGAGGTAGATGATGGTACTGCAACAATGGATTGGATGGCTCAAGAGAAGGAGCGTGGCATTACCATCACAGCAGCAGCTATAAGTTGCAAGTGGAAAAATAATCAAATAAATATAATCGATACCCCAGGCCATGTGGATTTTACTGTCGAAGTTGAAAGGTCTTTGAGAGTTTTAGATGGTTCGGTAGCGGTTTTTTGTGGCGTTGGTGGTGTTGAACCCCAGTCTGAAACCGTATGGCGACAGGCTGATCGTTACAAAATTCCCAGAATCTGTTTCGTCAATAAATTAGATCGTATTGGTGCCGATTTCTTCAATGTTGTTGAGATGATTAAAAGCCACTTAGGTGCCCGACCCATTATGCTTCAGATACCAGTAGGAGAGGGCGAAATTTTTAGTGGCATCATTGATCTGATAAAAATGAAATACCTGGTATTTGATGAAACGACATTAGGTGCCAATATAGAAGAAATTGAAATACCCTCGGAATATATAGAAAAGGCTGAATCATTTCGCAGCCAGATGTTGGAGACATTATCCGAATTTGATGACAATATATTAGAAAAATACCTTGAATCCGTACCAATCGAAAGATCGCAAATAAACGCAGCTTTACGTAGAGCAACTGTTGGTGTTAAATTAACACCAGTGCTTTGTGGTTCAGCTTTAAAAAATAAAGGTGTTCAGCTTTTGCTGGATGCAATTGTGGAATATTTACCTTCACCTCTCGATGTACCGCCGATAAAGGGTATTAATCCCAAAACACAGAGAGAGGAAATCCGGAAAATTTCGGATGATGAATACTTTTGTGCATTAGCATTTAAAATTGCTACTGACCCGTTCGTTGAAAAATTGACCTTTATTCGTGTTTATTCGGGAATGGCACGAGTTGGTCAAAGTTTATATAATACCAATACGAGTAAACATGAACGAATAGGCCGAATTTTGCAGATGTCTTCTAACAAACGTACAGAATTAAAAGAAGTATATTGTGGAGACATTGTAGCTATATCTGGTTTTCGGATGACAAAGACCGGTCATACACTTAGCATGGATAAACATCCCATTGCTTTAGAAAGCATGAGATTCCCTGAACCGGTGGTTTCGATCGCTATAGAGCCAAAAACAAAAGCTGATCAGGATCGTTTGATTGATTCACTAAATCGATTAGCAGATGAAGATCCGACATTTTTAGTAAAGAATGATGAAGAAACCGGTCAGACAATAATTTCTGGAATGGGCGAACTTCATTTAGAAATTTTAGTGGATCGACTAACAAGGGAATTTCGTGTTAAAGCAAATGTTGGGAAACCACAAGTAGCTTATAAAGAATCAATTACAAAAAATGCATCGGGAGAGGGTCGATTCATTAAACAAATTGCAGGAAAAAATCAATTTGCGGTTGCTATTTTGGAATTAGAACCAAATGAAATTGGTAAAGGTTTCGAATTTACAAATCTGGTTCCAACTGAAAAAATTCCAAAACAGTTTATCCAGGCGATTAAAGATGGCATTAAAGAGGCGATGCTGGGAGGTGTGTTTTTAGGTTATCAGATGATTGATATTAAGGCAAAATTGATTGATGGCAGTTATGATCCGGAAGAATCCACAGAGATCGCCTTTAAAATCGCAAGTTCGATGGCATTTAAAAATGCAGCCGAAAAGGCTGATCCAGTTCTGTTAGAACCCATTATGCGAGTTGATGTGACAGTGCCGGAAGAATATCTGGGGGAAATCGTGAATTTTCTGCATTCCAAGCGGGCTAAAATTAATAAAATGGATGTTAGGAAGAATTTACAAATCGTATCGGCAACCGTTCCTCTAAGTGAAATGTTCGGTTATACAACAACATTGAGATCTCTATCTCAAGGGCGAGCTACGCACATGATGGAATTTTCCCATTATGAACAGCTTCCTGAGGAAAAAGTAAGTCAGATGTTTTCAGGTAGTTATACGTTCAGGGAGTGAGAAAAAACAAGAAAAAAAATACAAAAGGAAAAGCTATTTTTTCTCACCTCCTCAAAGTTAGAATTTAATGAAACTTGAAGTGTTGTTGTGGGATTTATTTTTACCCTCTCAGCTATTGAAATCACCAATAATTTTAAACGGACCTTAAGAACGGAGGTATTCGATTATGGCGAAGGAGAAGTTTCAGCGGACGAAGCCGCATGTAAATATAGGGACGATCGGTCATGTGGATCATGGCAAGACGACGTTAGTAGCGG
>SMTZ1_10003306_pt1 | contig 16243 bp, 16 predicted proteins | sample DeeMarSWOR136_30_FD_25667 | JGI IMG/M metagenome (IMG submission 25667)
ATTAAAATACCTAAGAATACTAATAAAATCGCAGCGGGGATTTTTTTATTATCTATTAAAATTATAATAATTAGTATTGAAATAACTCCAAGAAGAAGATTATCTCCGATTAACTCTAAAGCGGTCCACCCTAAAATTAAGCCCAGACCCAATTGTATCCCCCTAACAGCCACGGTTGGTACTTTTTTTACAATTTTTTCGAGAATTTTTGTAAATCCAAGTAACGTCCAGATAATTCCTGTGCCAAAACCCGTCGAAATAACTAAATTTGGATTCCATACTTCAGATATCGCAATTGTACCAATCGTTTTCTGCGGTTGTACGGGTAGGGGAAGATTAAATTTAATTCCTAAAATTATATTCGTAATACCAAGACAAAAGAAGATTCCTGCGGGGTTAAATCCTACAATAGAAACATAACCTATAATAAATGGAATTAAGGTGCCCCAATCCCCAAAAGCACCTCCCAGCTCTGTTATTGTGAATTTTTTTCTTATTTTACCTTGTAAAACGTCATCTTTATTGCTCAATAACGTCATCTTCGCTATTTTATTGATTGCAACTTTTTAAAAAAACTTATTATTTAAAGAAGTCTAGGAGAATAATAAATTTAAGTAGAATTATAAATACCCATTTATTAAAAAAATATTTAATATAGAGTGCCGTTTTTATGAAAGAAATCCAGGTGGAAGGATGTAACTTTTATATAGTAGATGTATTTGCGGAGAATAAATATGAAGGTAACCAACTTGCTGTATTTGTCTGTAATGAACCTCAATCAGAGGAGACAATGCAAAAAATTGCTAATGAGATGCATTATTCTGAAACCGTATTCATTACTTCAATAGATGATCATAATATTCGCATTTTTACTCCAGAAGTCGAATTACCTTTTGCAGGCCATCCAACCTTAGGAGCTGCATATATTCTGCAACGAGAATACATCAAAGAGAAAATAAAAACATTATCACTAAATATGAAAATTGGAGAAATTGCAGTATTATTTAAATATAAGGGAGAAGATGTTAATGTAATGTGGATGGAGCAAAAAGAGCCTATTTTTCTTGGGTATATTGCTCCAGAGATTATTTCGAAAGTTCTAAATATAGAAGAAGAAGAAATTGATGGAAGATTTCATGTTCAGGAAGTTTCCACAGGAGTTCCTTTTATCATTGTACCACTTAAAAACTTAGCTACTATTAAAAGAGCTCGATTAAATCGAGAATTATATTTTGAATTTATTGAAAAAACTCAAGCAAAATCGATCCTAATGTTTTGTCCTGAAACATACAATAAACAAAATGATTTAAATGCTCGAGTGTTTTGTGAAGCGATTGGAATTACAGAAGATCCTGCTACTGGATCAGGAAATGGATGTTTAGCAGCTTATTTAGTGAGACATGAATATTTTGGAAAGAAACGCGTTGATATAAGAGTGGAACAAGGATATGAGATAGATAGAAAATCACTACTATATTTGCGTGCGGAAAAAAAAGAAAATAAATATTATATAAGCGTTGGTGGTTCTGCTAAACTCATTGCTAAAGGTAAATTACTATAGCTATTATTATATTTTTAGTTTAATAATAGTAGCCAGTCTATTATCTTTATTCCACAGTTTGATAATTCCTATTTAAGAGATGTTTATAGGGATTATATTTATACCTTATTTATCTATCTCTGCGATAGTGCTGAATAGAGCTATTTATAATATTTGTATGAATATTATAGGAGATTTCTTGAAAAATTTTTGCTATCTCTAGAATTATGCTCTCTTTAATCCTATTATTCATTATTTCTATTACTGTAAGGATTTGATACATTCTACTCTATCAGGGTTTAATTTTATTAATGAAAATTTTTTATAACGGAGAATATATTCAAATGATTTTAAAAACAATTAATGGGAGTTAATTCTTATCGTTTTGTTAAAATTTAAAAATATAAAATCAGGTTATTTTGATATGAGATTTCATAATAACTTAAAGTTAGGGGTATTGATATCAATTTTAGTCATTCTCTTATTTGTTGGTATTTTAATTAATCCGGTTGAAAAACAAAAGGACTTTTCTGAGCAAAATTCAATTTTCTTGAGCGGTTCAGATGATCTATATGAACCCAATGACGATCCCCTCTCTGCTTATGATCTCTCTATGTTTGAGGATTTTTGGTTAAGTAGTGTTAATGGAATCGGTATTTTAGAAGATGATGATTTTTATAAAATTACAATTAATGCGGGACATGAACATTTGATCGTCAATCTATTTTTCATGCATACGCTGGGGAATATTGATATCGAAATTTACGATAGTACTGCTATCTTTATAGTAGGGGAATATTCTTTAAATGATGATGAATACATAGATTATACTCTACCGGGGATTGGTGATTATTATATACGAGTTTTTGGTCCCAATACTTCGAATTCCTATGATATGTTGTGGAAGGGAATGCCATTGGATGATTATTATGAAGAAAATGATGGCATCCTTTCTGCTTATGATCTTTCAGCTTATCCAGCTTCATGGTTGCCTTTTGGGATGGCGACTCAAGGAGATGATGATTGGTATAAAGTTTATTTAGATCCCGGAGAAGAGCGATTAAGAGCAGACTTGGCATTTTCACACTCAGCAGGAAATATAGAAATAGAGATCTATGATAGCGGTTATTCTTATATAACCGGGAGTTATTCTACTGATGATAATGAATATATTGATATAATTCTTCCCTCAAATGGTATATACTATATATTAATTTATGGTGTTAATGCGGGTAATTCATACGATTTGTGGTGGGAGGATCTTAGTTCTACCGGAGGAGATGATATATACGAAGAAAATGATTTTGATTGGCAGACTTACGACATATCTTCCTATGAGGGATGGTGGTTAAGCGGAATAAGTGGGCATGGATTCCAATTTGATGATGATTGGTATGGAATTTTTATACCAGACGGTCATGAATACTTAAAAGTAGAAGTAACATTCAACCATTTTGCAGGAGATATTAACGTTGAATTATATGATACTAAGCATAATTGGATCGAAGGGAGTTATTCTATTGATGATAATGAATATATAGAGGTTTTTCTTTCAGGGAGTGAAGCTTATTATATACGGGTTTATGGAGCTAATACGGGCAATAGTTATGATTTAAGATATGAAACATTTAATGAAGGGAACGAGGGTCCATATAACCCAAATGGGATGATTCCAGGATCGGAGATATTAATTTTCTTAATATCTTATGTCTCAATCGTATCAATTGTAGGACTTATAATCATGATGATTCGACGATAGGCTTGAGAATTAATAATCTCATCTATTTTACACATTCTCTTTTTCTTATTAGTTGAGTATTTTAATTGATTTTTTGATAATAATTCTGTTATTTTACGCTCTTAGGCAAATTTATATTATTTCACTAAATTTGTCGGGTATACAATTTCAAATTAAAATTTTATAATCCTAGAATTAAAGTTGATGTTAGTGATTAAAAATGGATTTAGAACCAATAAATAGTAAATTCTTTGGTTTCTCTGAAATAACATATTCTAATTTTTCAGATTTAATAATTCCTTTTTCAAATTTTGTAAAGAAACTAAAGCCTTCAGATATCTATTCTGGGATCGAAAATATTCCTTTCAAAGAAAGAGATCCAGAATTTAAGAACTTATTGATAAGTGAATTTTTAGAGCCAATTTAGTTATTAATAATTTTATTTTATAATTATATGCGATTTAGTTTGATAATCTAATTACTATTTTACAAAATAAAAAAAAAGAAATTTATGCAAGAAATTCTGTGTATAGAAGATATATAGAGATTAAAGCTACCAAAAAGATAAACGTCCAATAAACTATTCTAGTGATAGTCCAGATCTTCTTCTTATTTCTCTTTAAAGATTCCCAAATTTTCTTTGCTTCTATTTTACTCACCTCAAGGTTTTAGGTTAAGAAATTGAAGAAAAATAGAAAGAAGGGATATAATACTAAGAAACCAATAATCCCCATGAATATAAATTCTAGAACAAACTTTATATACTTTCTTTTTAATCTTCTATTCTTTTCTTTTGATAATTCTTCTTTAGATTGTTCCAAATTACGCACCTCCTATAGTATCAGCAAAAGCAAGTAGTCCAGTAGCATTTACCCTAGCCATCCTAATATCTGATTTCACTAAGAATATTTGACCTACAAACCAGGCATAATTCTTATTTATAGGATTGGTATAATAACATGCATAAACCCAACCATCTTTTACAACTACACCAGTATACGCCGTATCTCCATTACTAGGCAAATCAAATAAATGTATTAATCTATCAGATTTTACTTCATAGAATGCCGTCCTTTTTACTGCAAAGTGATTCCCCATATCTGACCGTGGTCCAAGATGATTCCGTCCCACGGCAAAGATTCGCCCATCCAATGTAAAGAGAGTTGAGCCATCTAATCTTGTTTGAAAATCAACTGCAAAAGACCAATTTTGAAAGTTATAATACGATGTTCCGATTACTGTTCCTCCTTGAGGATTACCAAATGCATAACCAGGAAGCCCCATTGAACCTACACGATGAGTAGAAATGATTTCTCCGCTCGGTAAGAATTCCAAGCAGGCTTCTCCATTTCCATGAGTTGTATAAACTTCGGATATTTCTGTCCAATTTAATCCATCCTGTGTCTTAAGTAGTATTGTCATAGTACCAGTTACATCTGCATCACCTACGCTTCCAGGATCTTCTTTATATTTCCTTCCACTAGCTAATACGTACCAATTTATGTTATCAGGAGTTTTAGGTCTCCAAAGATTCCATCCTGCAGTTGTTACATTCTCTTTAGTACCGGTTTTATATGTGTAAGTTACATTTACTTCAAGCTCCTGAGGAGGAGTAAAAGTAAGACCATCATCACTATACAAATAATAGGTGGTGTTAGGTGCAGGATCAAAACGGTAATTCGGTAGGAAATATATAAATAGTCTATCACTAATATTGGCAAATTTAGGATCTCTCACGTCAGTATTAGGAAGAGTAATCCTGTGAATTTCCTCCCAACTACCTTCTGAAGCATCCGAGGATCTAATTACTACCAATGAACCGTCCGTATCTTGGATATGCCATTTACTTTGTTGAAAAACTAGATAATAATAATTATTGTAAAAAATCATGTCCGTATTTGAATTGTGGGTCTTCCCTGTGACACCACCAGTATCAACAACTGTCCAATGCGTCAATTGTAGCATTGGGTCATATGTATAATTCGGAGCAGGTCTCAGATCCATATAAACAATCCATGCTCCTAGATAGGCTATTGGACTGATAACTATAGCAAAAATGATTATTACTACTGTTCTAATAATCTTCTTTTTATTTCTACTAGCTTTTTCTAATAGAATTTTCAGATTCATAATAAATTATATTTACTTCAATCAAGTATTTAAGCTTTTAAATTTCAAGAATGATTTTAAAGAAAATTATTTGAGTTTAAAAAAAGATTCAGAAACAAATATATATGTTTGATAAAAATTAAATCCTAATGTTTTAACTCTTGAAATTCAGGAATGATGAATTGATTTTGGCACATAGGGCATGCATTATATTTTGCCAGCCAGTTGGCTACACATGAATAATGGTATGAACTTTCACAAAAAGAGCATTTTATAGTATTATCATTATCATTAATGGATTTATGACAAATAGTACAATCTACCAACTTTATTGGAGAATTATTGTGTCTTTTTAACTTACTTCCACAATAAAGACAATAATTATTTATACTACTTCCTGATTGTAACAATTTACTACCGCAATTAGGGCAGAAATTAATCTTATTTTGATTATTAGAAGATACATATCTTTTGTTTTTATTTAATGGTTTATTTGGAGTTTTGACTTCATTAGAAAAATTTTGCTTACATATACTATTACAATGAACACAGCGGTTCGCTTCATTAGTATAATAAATTAATATATAAATTATAGCTCCGATTCCACCTGTAAATAACCCCAGTATAATTAAAAGTAGGATATTAATTTCCTCTCTTGTGGTATCTACAATCTCTTTACAATTAGGGCAATAACATGTTAGCATAAATTTACCTCTTTTATATATCTTGCATAAACTTGATTTGATTTTTAATTAAAAAATAAGTATGGCAATACAAAAAAGATCTTTAGTCCAATTTTTAATAGAAAAGTTATTTCTTTAAAGAGAAAAAAAAGAAAAACATTTTTAAGTATTATTTTAATACTAATTCTTCCATTTTGCGATTATTTAGGAGTTTTCTTTGAATAGTTCTTTAATCACGTTCTTGAACGAAGTAAAACCATGCGAAAGCAACAAAAAATGCAAGTAATACAACGATAAAGACCCAAGTAAATAATGGCATATTTTCAAGCATAAAAAAACTTCCTATCAGAACACCTCCTCCTAAAACACACCATACCATTTCCATCTGAACAAGGATTTTTACCCTTATCCATTCGGTTTCTCTCCACGCTAACAAAGAGCTTGCTGCAAAACCTATTATTGCACAACCTAATAATCGCCCTGCTGCTGGATCTGGATTAGGCCAATCTATTAAAGCCACAAACCATTCAGTCATTACTAAAAAAACTAAACCAATGACTATACTAGTAAAAAAATGGATTAGGAATATCAATTTAAGTTCTTTTGTAATTTGTTGAGCCATAAATCTTTTTCACCCCATTGGTGATTTTTTAAAAAAATGTTAGATTTACAATAAAATAAGCTATTTATATTTATATATAAATGTTTCTTAATAACCTATTTATTATGGTTTAATCTGAATCTTTCATCTACTTTGAACCTATATTACTTGAATTTTTGAATGAATTTTGTTAAGGGAGAAAAATATTCATTAGTATAAGAGAAAATATCATTATGTCCGGCTCCTTTAATTATTACAAGCTCCTTTTCGATGTTCTTAGGAAGATTTTCATAAAGTAACTCACTTTCACTCATAGGTATGATCCTATCTTGCGTACCATGAATAATCAGCGTAGGTTTTGAAAATTTTCTTACTCTTGTATCATTTGAGTATCCTTTTAAGGATAAGGGAGTTAAATCGGGACTGCTTATTTGAAATAATCTTGTTATCATATCATAAATGCTAGCAAAACCACTTTCAAATATAACTCCATGCAAACCCTTTGGATTATGAGAGCCAATTTCAGCAGCGCATACGCTTCCAAGAGACCTTCCTTGAACAAACAACGACTTTCTTAATCCATTATCATTTACCCAATCTTCAAAGCCAAGATAAATTGGCATTGCATCTGAAATCAGACTAGTGTAATAAGGTTCTCCAGAACTGAATCCATAACCACGAAAATCTACTACTGCTAAATTAATATCACATTCGAAAAATAATGGAGCAAAATACTGATAATCTAAAGCAACTTCCCCATTCCCATGAAAGAGTAAAATAGTTGGAGTATTAGGATTATTTAAATACAATAATCCACCAATAGTTATATCTTGTGTAATTTCAAACTTTAAAACTTTAAAATTTAGGTTTAAATTACTTGGAATTGGAGTTTTCCGTGGGTAAAAAACTCTACTAGAAGTTGTAGGATTATCAATCAACCTTTTGTTATTCATAATATAGCTTTTCCTAAACTAACCAATAAATAAATTATATAACTTTTTTTATAGAGCTTTACCTTGATCTTTTACTGCCTGAGTTGCTTTAGCAATTTCTTCAGGATCTCCAAGATAATAATGCTGGATCGGTTTTAGATTTTCATCTAATTCATAGACTAAGGGTATACCAGTAGGCAAATCTAATTCTACTATTTCTTCTTCAGGCATGTTATCAAGATATTTTATCAATGCTCTTAAACTATTTCCGTGAGCTGATATCAATACATTTTTTCCTGATTTTACCATGGGAGATATTGTTTCGTGCCAATAAGGTAAAAATCTTTCCACGGTGTCTTTTAAAGATTCTGTTAGGGGCAAATCCTTAGGATTTACCTCTTTATACCTTGGATCATTACCAGGATACCGTGGATCCGAAGTTTTAAGGGGTGGAGGGGGTATATCATAACTTCTACGCCAGATTAGCACCTGTTCTTCTCCCATCTCTTGTGCAAGTTTTGACTTATAAAGACCCTGTAAAGCCCCATAATGTCTTTCATTTAATCTCCATGATCTATAAACTGGTATCCACATCAAATCCATCTCATCTAATACAATCCATAAAGTTCGAATCCCTCGCTTTAATACAGACGTATAAGCTAAATCAAAGGTATAACCTTCTTTTTTTAATACATCTCCGGCTTTTTTTGCTTCTTCAATACCTTTCTCCGATAGATCAACATCGGTCCAGCCAGTAAATCTATTTTCTTTATTCCAGAGACTTTCTCCATGCCTAAGAAGTACAATCTTTTTCATATTCATCATTATTTTTAAGTTAAGTAAATCTATCTATTTAAATATTTTATAATTATATAATTTTGTTAATTTAATTCTATTAATAATTACTATATATTAGTTTCTAGGTTTATTAACATGAAGAAAAGAGGGATATTAAAAGGTGCCGAGCGTAAAGAACCAAATTGGAAAAAAACCAAATTAGGTGAGCCCTTTAAAGTTGCCTTAAATCGTTTTAGAGAAGAAGTATTAAAGCGTAAAGATTTTGATCCTACTTCTTTATTGCAATTTGGATTGTTTATGTCGATGGCTGTAATTAATATTTTAAAAGAGAGTGAGTTGAAATTAGGAAAGGAGGGTCAAGAAGTTGTAAAAAATGCTCTTCTTAAGACAGGTTATGATGTAGGGACGCAAATATTAACAAATATTGAACTACCTGACGGGATTTCTGATATTGAATTAATGAGTTTCTTAGCAACTATTATCAATACCCAAGCTTGGGCATCTATCGAAGATCCAAGGATAGATTCTAATGATAGGTGTTCTTTCGATATTATTTGGTGCCCCCTACAAGATATCTATAAAGCTTTTGATTGTCGAGTTCAAAGATATTTAGTGCAAGGTATCATTGATGCATTTCGGGATTCTGGAGTGTTAAAGTCTGATTTTCAAATTAAGTTTAAGTCTACCATACCCGCTGGAGCAGAAACCTGTCTATTTGTCATAAAAGAAAAAAGGCCGGGAGAAGAGGACAAATGGGAAAGCTATTCGAGCTATTTAGAAAAAAAAGCTTTGAAAAAAGGGAATTAAGCAAGTGAATAAGTGTTTTTCTAAGAATAATTTTATTTCTGCTTCTTTTTAAATTTGAATTACCCTTTATTAAAAAAAATTAATCCATTCTTCATTTATTATAGTAAAGTTTTATATAAATAAGAGAGAAATATTAAATTACTAAAATCTATTTTTCAAAAAAAAATTAGTAAAAGGCTTTTTATATGTCAGAAAAGTTTGAAGTAGCACATTATTCTATAGGCGATAAATTAATTTGGGGTCTTGCTCAATTAGGAACTTCCTTAGTGTCAGGTGTTTTTGCTACAACCTTACCAATTTTTTACCATGTATATTTAGGTCTAGATCCATTCTTTATTAGTATAGCCGCTTGGCTATATGCTATTTGGAATGCTCTTAACGATCCAATCTTTGGATATATATCAGATAAGACAAAATCAAAAAAAGGACGTCGGATTCCATTCTTACGATACACAGCTCCATTTTTAGCGTTAACATTTATTTTAGTGTGGTTTGTTCCACCTAGTCTTGATGATTTTAGCATTTTTTTATGGATGTTAATTTCGATGGCTCTCTATGATACTTCTTATACGATCATTGGATTAGTTTATTCCGCATTATTACCCGAAGTAACTGAAGATGATAAAGAGAGAGGGGAATTACAAAAATTTTCATCTTTATTCTATTTACTTGGAGCAATATTAGGATTTTTAATCCCTGATCTAATTAGACCTCACGTAGGCGATCCAAACCTTATACCTTTATATAGCGGTGTAATTGTTATAGGAATCGTTGCAGCATTATTAATCTATCCAGTCACTTATCGATTTAAAGAACGTCCTGAATTTACGCAAGTAGATAAACCTTTGGGACTTAAAGACTCAATTAAATACACTTTTAAAAGTAAATCATTTATAATATTAGCAACTGCGAATTTCATGTCCATTTTTTTCCAGCAAATTATTTTAAGTTTTATGTTTTATTTAGCTGATTATGTTTTAATGACGTCTACTATCCTTCTATTAGCAGCACTTTTTATAGGTTTGATCGTTGGAGTACTTCTTTCCAATATTTTGGCTAAAAAATTTGGTGTCGTACAAGCTGATCAAATATTACTTTGTATAGGTGGAATCCCTCTAATCTTGATACCTTTTATCTCAGAATTCTTAATTTATGTTTGTTTATTTTTCGCAGGTGTCGGATTATCAGGTCCTTTAGTATTAACTAATGTTTTGTTTGCCCAAGTAGCAGATGAAGATGAAACAAAATCAGGAGTTCGAAGAGAGGCTTCTTTTTTTGGTGTGAATGCAATGTTAACAAAACCTGCTCAGTCAGTTGCTATAGCTTTAGGACCTTGGTTAATAGAATTAGCGGGCTTTAATTCAGCTTTGACCATTCAACCAGAACCAGCTATGCTTATGATCCGAATCCTAATAGGGCTAATTCCAGGAGTAGCTGCATTACTTGAAATTATGATACTAATGCTATATCCTTTAAAATCAACGTATTTAAAAGAAATTCAAGAAAAAGTGTTAGTAATGCATTCAGAGAAAAAAGCAAAATTAGAAGCATTTCGTTCTTAAATTCTTATTTTTTTATTTTTTTATATATACTTAAAAACATGAATGTTTAATTTAATCATTCTTTAAACTTAAATATCAAAAAATCATTTTTATGATTATCTTAATAAGACAATTAACATTCGACATGAATTTATTATAATTAAAAAAAACATAAAAAATGAATAATCTTAAAAAATTCTCAATCTTAATATTAATTTTTGTTATAAGCTTATCGTTGATAACTTCCAATGTGAGAGGAGAAACAACCATTGGTAATTCAACCTTTCCTGCTGAAGAAGGAAAAAGTTTTAGATGGAATACCATTAACACAACTGAATCTTGGTATAAAGATGTTGAATTCGTACAAGTAAAAGTCATGAATATCTATAATGGTAGTCTTAAAAGTCATGATTGCATGATTGTAAATTATACATTAGAATATTATCATAAATATGCATGGATACCCCAATACACAAATTCCTTTTATTTAGCTTATAATAACTCTTTAAACTTTTTAAATTGGTCGGAAGAAGGATATAAAAAGGGAAATTTGTTTATTTTTCCGACTCCCGTTAATTTTACTTTAATTGGAGATGCCGTAGAAAAAGCGGGCTTTTTCAACTATTCTATTGATAATAATAAACTAATTTTAGATGATGGGAATTTAACGATTGTAGAACTAACTATTAACACAACCACAGGCATTTCTGAAGTTATTAAAAAAGTGTATAATACCACAACAATGTATCGATTGGAATTTAATAGAAATAAAATAATTGTAATTATCCCTAGTGGATATTATTTCTTGTTTTTCGCAGGTTTTAGTATAGTTACTATTTTATATCTTGAAAAGAAACGGATCAAAGAAATGTTCCGTAAATAAGACATCTCTTTCTAGCTTTTCTATCATAAATTAAAAACTTTTTCTTATTATTCACATTAACCTATTCATATTTAAAATTATCAGATCAACGTAGTGATAAAATAATACAAAAGAGAAATCTAGTTCTATACAGACCTTTTTATTTTAATAAGAGAATGATTTTTCCTAAAGTTTTAGATATAATATTAATTTTAGTCTATTATTAATATTAAAATTCCGTAATTAAGTATAAGATTTAAGGAAGAGATAAAATGAGTGAACCATTTTTCTGGTGGAATGACCAGCAAATTGATATTTACAAAGATGTAAGAAAATTTGTTGATGATCATTTTGAAGAAGCTGAAACTTATTTTTGGAATACTAAGTTTCCATGGCCCTTAGTTAAGAAAGTAGCAAAAAAGGGGTATTTTGGAGTAGGGGTTCCAAAAGAATATGGAGGTTTAGAATTGGGCGCTACGGGGGGTTGTATAGTAGCTGAACAATTAGGGCGCTTATATGCTGTAGGTCATGTTTTTACTGTTAGCATGTTAGCCGGGCTTGAGCAAATCTTAAGGTTTGGTACTGAAGAGCAAAAACAAGATTGGCTACCAAAAATAGCGGGTGGAGAAGAATTAGGAGCTCTATGTATTACAGAACCCTTTGCTGGTTCTGACGCGGCTAATATATTTACTACGGCAGAAAAAGATGGAGATGAGTGGATTATTAATGGTAAAAAACGCTTTATAACGGGTGCTGGAGTTTCAGATCGTTATTTTATATATGCCAAAACTAGTGATAATCCTAGTGACCGTAAACAGTATGGCCATCTGACAGCCTTTGTTGTGGAAAAAGGAAGACCAGGCTTTTCTTTAGAGAAAATCAATTCCTTAATCGGATTTGATAATGTACCAAATGGATATTTAGATTTTGATCACGTAAGAATTCCAGATGAGAATCGGATGGGTGCTATTGGAAAGGGTTGGAATGTTATGATGGCCGGCTTAAATTTTGAAAGACTAATCGGTGCAGCTGTATTTGGAGGTCTTTTTGAAGATATAATCTCGTTAATTTTCTATTTTACAAAAAGACGAGTCCAATTTAACCGATCAACTATACAGTTTCCTGGAATTCAAAATGAGATAGCTGATATAATAGCGAAAGCCAAAGTCGCAAGATTATATTCATATTACTGTGCTAAACTTTTAGATGATGGAAAAGAACCAATGATTGAAGCATCAATCTCAAAAATGATGAACACTGAATTCGTACGAGATGTAGGATTAAAAGCAATTCAAGTTCTTGGTGGAGATGGGCTTACCAAATTCTTACCAGTTGAAAGGATATTACGTGAAGCTAAAATCGGAGAAATTGTTGCTGGTACGAATGAAGTGCAAAAGATGATAATATATCGATTCAGTGCAATGCTTCCGCAATACAATAAAGATATTAGATTAAGATGGAGTGATGAAGTTAATGCCCCAATAATTTCAAAAAGAAATTCTAAATTTAAAGACTTTGAAGTGAACGAGGAGAATATCTTAAAGGTTATTGCTCATGATTATAAAGTCAACCCTGGGTTATATATGACTCCAGAGGATGTAAGAGAAGATATCGGGGGAAGTAGATCAGAGATTAGGAAAATATTTGAATCCTTAATTGAACAAAATTTAATAGTGGCTCATAGAGATCGACAAGATAAAATTGTTTTAGTGAAAGCTACCTATAGAGGATTACAAAGAGCATTTCCTAAAGAGTATTATCAATGGTATCCTGAATGGTATGAAGATTCTGATAAGTTTTAAAAATACTCTTTTTTTTTATACTTTTTAATTACTTCAAAGTTTCATGAATCTTCTATCTCGAAATCTTTTATTAGATTCACATTCTTATTAACATCTATTGTGATAGCAATCAATTTAACTTTATCTTCTTCTTCCGAATCAGGATCAATCATTACAAAATAAAAAATTGCTTCTTCTTTATTATATCCTACTTCCAATTGGCCACAATCTCCTGGTAATAGAGATTTTATATTGGCTGGTGCAGCATTTTGAAGAACTCCATAGATATTGTCTTCAATTTTTTTCTGTTTAGCTCTAATTTCCTTGATTTTTGAAAAATCAAATTGCCCAAAAGACTCTTGAGCTTTTATATTTAACGCACTCCATTCTTTAAACATGTCTTTAAGATCATTTTTTGACATAAAAATAACATCAAATTTATTCAAAATAAAAGTTCTTATTTTCTAGAAAATAATTAATTAGAATTGTAACTTAAATTCTTTATAATGTTATTAAGTTAAAGATAGGAATATTATGGATATGCAACTTCCAGATCCTGCGTTGAAAGGTTATAAAAGTTTAGAAGAATGTATTTATGAACGTAAAAGTGTGAGAAATTTTACAGAAAGAGAAATTGACTTGGAAAAGATCTCACAAATATTATGGGCGGCTCAAGGAAAAAAAGGATCAAAGCGTACTGTTCCCTCTGCTGGAGCAACCTATCCTTTAGATATTTATATAACTTTAAAGAATAAAGGTTTTTTTCGCTATAATTTTGAAAAGCATCTGATTGAAAAATTTACCGATCATAATCCAAGCGAAAATATAGCAAAAGCGTCTTGGAATCAGAATTTTATTTTTGAAGCACCGTCAAATATAATTATTTGTGCCGATTTTTCAAGAACAACACAGAGATATGGAGAACGAGGAATTAGATATGTGTTAATAGAGATTGGTCATTGTGCTCAAAACGTCCATTTAGAAGCAGTAGCATGCGGTTTGGGTTCTGTCCCTATTGGAGCATTTGATGATAATAAAGTAAAGCAAGTTTTAAAGCTTCCAGAGAATATCAATCCAATTTACATCATTCCTATTGGATATAATAAGTAAGTTTTATTAGAACTGATTATCACGTTAATTAGGAAAAAAAAGATTAAAATTATAGTTTTAATACTGGTAATGATGAACTAATAGAGAACTATTATATATTGAACCAATACCAGAACCATGCAATTCCACTGTTGCTGTATGCGAACCTTGGGAAAGAGTGGTTATTGCTACTGTTCTAGTAACAAAAACTTCAGTAACACTATGATAGTATTGTTGGGAATAAATAACTGGTAAAGTATCAACTCTTACATTAAACTCAATATGTTCTCCCATTTCTATTTCTATATAAGTATGAAATTCTACAATTACAAGGCCTCTGGGATTATTATTAAAAGTGATGGTAAGATCACTTATGGTTACATTATCACCACTAAGATCAACTGTATAATTAAATTGTTCATCAAATGTACACCAATATCTTTCTTGGGGTTGTAATATAGGTTGTATAATAACATATCCAAGACCCGCTGCTGCTAAAACGAAGGCAAGACCAGCTATAACACTTACTGCTTTTGACATTTTTCTTATACCTCTTATAATCTTTTTTAAAATTTTTATTGGAATCTATAATTTTAATATGGGATCTATAAACTATTTAAAGATTATGATCTTTAAAGGATCTTTGAAATACATAATTAAAAGTAATCTGATTTGAAATTTCTGTAAACCTAGGATAATTTTGAATAAAAAAAAAGATTTTGAAAGAAAAGTAGATTTAAATTAAAACAATTATGGTTACTCCAACAATAAGTTCGATTAAGATAACCACGATAATAAAGAAGATGAAAGCTAAAACAGTAATAACAATAGCACCTAAAAACCCCGTGTGATGGCGGGCACTTATTATTAACCAAGCTAATATTAATACAATAAGCCACGCAATCCACCCTCCTAAAAATAAAAATACAATCGCATACACTATAGTTAATAGAAAAGATGTAAGAAAAACTTGTCCAAAACTGGTATTTTTAGCTTTACTAATAATTCCTAATGCAAGTTTTAGAAAGATAGTCATAATTACTAAAAAGAACAAATAAAAGACTAAAAACCACATAATATCCTCTAAAGTCGCAAAAGTTTCTGCCCAATCTTCGTTAAATACAAATAGCATTCCATATGTCCCTCCTTTTTGTTATAATTATTTTGTTTCAATAATATTTGTTTATATTTTATTTTAGATTTAAAATTTTATAAATATTAGAATTTCATAAATCCTAATAAAGATGTTGATTATTAAATTCTATTTTTTCTATGGTGAATAACATAACTCGTTGAGAATAATTTTTAAGTAAAACATCACCCATATATTTCATACCAACTCTCTCTGCTGTTTTCCAGCCGTGAGTATTTCCTGGGATAATAAAGGCTTTTATTTTAGTTATAGCTAATTCTGAAAATGCATGATAAAACATTTTTTTCATAGCTTCTATTGCATATCCATTTCCCCAAAATTGAGGTAAAAGTGCATAATAACATTCAATTTCATCCTTTTTTTCTAAAGGAGAAAATCCACATGAACCCAAATAAAAACCGCTTTGCTTATCAGCAATAACTAAAGCAAAGGTTGGATTTAAACTATGGTATGAATTGATAACTGAATTAAATAAATTCTTAATTCCTTTGGATGTTTTTTGATCAGCGGTAAAATTAAGAAATTTCGTATTATTTTCATTTTTCATAAAATCATAAAAAGATTCAAAATCATTCTTATTAAAGGGTCTCAGAATAAGTCTCTTTGTTT
>SMTZ1_10003417_pt1 | contig 16242 bp, 9 predicted proteins | sample DeeMarSWOR136_30_FD_25667 | JGI IMG/M metagenome (IMG submission 25667)
CTGCAGCTATAAACATACAACATAGAGCAAATGGAAACTTCACATTAAAAACCGAAATTATAGGGGATTTACAGGGTCCAGGCAGCAATACTCTTGCAAATACAACCGTTGGTGTACAAGGTGGAAATTTGTCTGAAACAAATTTTCCAGGAAATGGCCCGCTATATGTTTGGGGGACTGCAAGCACTTTTGCACCGCATCCAAAAGACAATCCCACAAACACTACCTCACTGATTTACCATTGTGACATACCATTTGGAACAGCCGGTGGTACTTACACTCAGACTGTTACATATGACATAGACATAGAAGATTAAGGATGTAATCTGATGGTTCCAAAATCTTGTTTACCTATTCTTGTGTTTTTTCTAATAATTTGTGTTAATATATTTTCCGTTGCATATGCTCAATCAAATTTCATAGCTCTAACGGTTTCAATACCAGGAGAACAACAGCGAAATGTATCAGATTCACCAGTACTTGTTTCAGGTGTTTGGCATTACATAAATATCTCATTGGATCAAAGCACATCTATGCTATCTTTAATTTTTTATCAAGGTGAAAATTTACCAGTTATTAAAAATGAAACAAATTATTATGAATGGGAATACTACGAAGCTGCTCCATCAAATTGGGAGGATAAACAATACGGAATATATATTCAAACTACGAATTGTTCTAAAACAAATAACATGTATTCCTTCTATCTTGGGATTGATCAAATTGCAACTATTGGAAACTGGACATTAGAAATCATTTCCGATAGTATAGAAATTCATAATACAAACATTTTTGTTGAACAGAAAATTTTCAGTCCAGGAATCTCTTATCCAGATAATTTTGGTTTGCAAGCTGAACCTTTTACAGAATCAACTGTATCTTCAGAAACCAGTGACTTGCATCTAAGTTTGGAAAACAACGGAAATATCCCATTAATAATTGATATATCTTACAGTCAATTTTCAGATAGAGTAATTTTAACCAATCTTGAAAATATTCTTCATCCATTTAGTAAAACTACTAATTATGTGACAGTGAATTCTCTTGATACATGGAGATCAGGAAAAATCTTCATTGATGCTTCCATAACCTTAACAGGGCAACATCTAATATTAACTGGAACTGTTGTACTTCCAGAGAAACTTGAAGAAACATTCACAATTCCAATTTTAATCGGACATAGTAACTATGAATTATTTGAATCTACAACTAGTGATATAACGTTTCAATATGAAAAACAGTTAACAGCAGAATTTGATGAAATAAAGAACATTATTACATACATCGGAGGAAGTGGAAATGTAAATATAACTGTGAATTCTCTAGATGCCACTCTTTTAAAAGTAACACATAATGAAAATGAAATTGCTGATATGCCATTTCTTGTTCATTCCACAAACACAACTGAACAAAAAATTATTACTCGAATCCATTTTAATAAAGAAAACACCACAGCATCGATTATTTATGAATTAGAAATAAACGGGGAACTTAAAACCTTTACAACAAACATTGACGTTAGACCTAGATTACCTAAAGAAGAAGAACCACCAGATACTACTCTCATCATGGTCTTCATAGGAATATGCATCATTGCTGTCATAGTGTATATGATATACAATCAAATAAAATACAGAAAAAAATAAAACAATAATTGATATTTTTCTCCATAACGCAATAAATAAAAAAACATATAAACAATTAATTGTTCTATCTAACTAAGATTGGGATTTGCACTCGAGAACAACATACTTTCTCATTCAGGAGGGAAAGGTTGTTAAAAAGAAGAATAATAATTTCATTAATAGTAATAACACTAATCATATGTGTTTTTACAAATAACTTTTTTATCACATCAATAATTAAATTTACAAATACAGTTAGTGCCAACCCTGGAGATATCAATGAAACATGGCATAATACAAGTTTAATTACTGTAGAGGTTTTAGCTCCTGCACCATGGATTATGTGGTATGACTTCCAAAATATAACAAGTGTCTCCAAACTCAATGAACAAGTAGATGTAAACAATCAATACAAATTTTGTATAAATATCTCGCAAAATAGCAGCTGGGAAGATGTTGATTATATCAATATTACTGCATGGTATGATAATGGGAGTGATGCTGGCTCTTATTATAATCAGACCTCTGGTGGAAACAGAAATATGTTTTTACAATATGTAAACACAACTGGAACTGGAACTTTTAGTATGAAATGGCCAGATGATGAAGTAACATGGATATCTGGGACGGAATATGTTCATAACAGTAGTGTCCATAACTTAACATTTACCTTTACCCCACTGTATCAAGTAAGACATGCACCAGGTGATGGAAGCTGGAGTACTGCATATAATACAACAGATGATGCCTACTCATGGAATTTCAAAATAGAGGTAAATACAAGCAATCAAAAATCTTCATATAAAGAAGATGAATATGGGATATACAGATATGCAGAAATAAATAGTGCAGGAAATCCTACTATGAGTGGATATCCTGCCACTACCGCCACTGCAGCTGCAATCACAGTAGTTACAAGAGCAAATGCAAACTTCTCATTATCTGTAGAACTTAATTCAACCCTAGATGGTCCTGGTTCACATACATTGGCTAATACCACGGTTGGAGTATTAGGTGGTGACTTAGCAGAAACGAATTTTGATGGAACAGGACCTTTATACGTATATGGAGGTGCAGCAACTTATAGAAACCATGATGTTGATACATATGAAAGAAGTACATCGGTTACTTACCACTGCGATATCCCATTCGGAACGTTCTCAGGACAATATACTTCATTAGTTTACTATCATCTAAAATTACAAACAACGTAATAATTTTATTTTTTCATTTTTATCGAAAGTTTTATACTGCGAAAACAGTTAAAAGATAAAAGACTAGGATAAGGGAGAGATGGGATGATTCAAAGGAAAATATACCTGTGGGTAATTATATTGATTTTTTTATTTTCTTTATCATGCCCGTTACTAGTTCAAAAAGGGGCATGCGCCTCGGTAGATGAAATATCTCTTCATATTATTGGAGAAGCACAGCGAAACAGAGCTGGAAATCCTGTTTTAGTTGCTGGAGTTTGGCATTACCTCAATATTACCTTGATTAATTCTGAACCTTCGAAATTGTCTGTAATAATGTACAAGGGCAGTACTCTTCCAGATGTTATTGAGCAAGATGAAAGTACATACTATTCATGGGAATATGATGGAAGTTGGAAAGATACAACAGGTTATGGAGAAAACATATATTCTTATATTACAGAGTCAAATTGTAAAAAAACCGGAAAAACGTACTCGTTTTACATAGGCATCAGATCAGACGTTGTAAAAAACATAAATATTGATGAAATAGACTACGATAAATGGACATTAGAAATAAAAGCAGATAACATTATAATTCAAAACACTAGTATAACTGTAGAAGAACCAGTTATTGGTTTTGCGCCAAAATCAGCTGAATTTTATCTAAGATGTGAACCATTTACCAGTACCGAAATTATACCTGAACACACTTTTGGAATCATCAATCTTTACAACATACCTTTTTTCATTAATCTGAGCTATACTCAATTTGAAAATAGAATAACCACTACAAACACTGAAATCATTGTACATCCAAATGAAACAACAAGTCATGAAATAATAGTAAATACACCAACATGGCCACCCGGAATAATCACCATCGAAGGAATGTTACAAGCTATTCCTAAACATATTCTACAAACTGGAGTTGTCTCTCTTCCTGCAGCACCCATTCAGTATTTCCCTTTAATAAAAATCTATGTAGGTCGCAGCAACTATACTATCTATGAATCACCAACAACAGGGATTGTATTTCAATATGAAGAAAATCTAGATGCAGAATATGATGAAATTAAAAATATAACTACTTATCTTTCGGGAAATGGAAAAGCAACTGTTACCATAACATGCGTAAATGCTACTTTATTAAATATTTTCCATGAAGATAATCTCCTAGAGCAGATGCCATTTACTATCCAATCAACCAATACTTCAGAAGAACATATTGTTTCTCAGATACATTTTACACAAGAAAACACTATAGCAGTAATTACCTACCAACTAGAATTAGATGGAGAAATTCAAACATTTAAAACAAAAATAAACGTAGGTCCAAAATCCATTGTAAAAGAAGAAACATCAGACAATACTCTTCTCATTATCATTATTGGAATAATTACGGTTTTAGTCATAGTGTATATGATTTATTCTCAAATGAAGTACCGGAGGAAATAAGTGATAAAAAAAATTATTTTTGTTTGTATTTTAACATTATTTATTTCACTTATAGTAACCTCTATTAAAGTACAGGCAGGTAGTGCCGGTGTAGGAGTTGTAAATGTTCCACCAGAATACAGTGATATAAAAATAATAACAGAAGATGGAATAAAAAAAATATATCTAACAATCTCAGATTATAACAGTTGGGCTGATGTTTATATTGTTGAAGTTACTATAAAAAATGGTGGTGAAACCTCAGCGTTGTTTGAATTTAGACAATATACCAGTCTTGCCTCATTTACCCCAATTATAGAGTTTAATGAAGAAGTCGGAAATAAATATCTCATAATAGATGAGTGTAATGCATCACACTCAGATAAAACTGAGACTATCAGTGAAAGATGTCTAATTCATATCGTTTTTGCATTTCAACCTATACCTCAGACAGAGTTGACTATTTTAACAAAAGATCGAGGTGGACTTCATGCACATACCTGGGTTGAATTTGATAAAGAAGGCGTTCCTAGAAGTCCTGGAATGATATTTCTACCTTGGATGTTAAATCCGATAGAATTTTCTAGATACACTCTTGAAGCTCTTTCAATAGCTATTGCAGCAACTGCAACTGCAGTTATAATAAAAAAAAGAGTACTTGAAATAAGGAGACAAGGCACCACATGAAAAAACAACTATTTGAAATACTAATGTGGTTGCCATTTGTTTTCTTTATCTTCTTAGCATCTTTTCTTGTAACAAAATTTATCTTCATATTTTTCTTAAATGCAGCTTTTACCCCATTATTTATATTTGAATTAACGCCACTGTTTTTGCTTCCAGGAATGAATTATTTACAATTGCTATTTATTTCCTTACTTATAGTGTTGATGGATGCCTATCTTCATACTACAGATAAAAGTAAACATCTAAGGTATTCGTTTATACCGACATGGATAATAATATCAGGTGTTGGCGTAGCAATTGTAAAACAACCTGGAAGTTTAGATTATGGGATTCGTTACATTCTTTTTGCTTTTCTTCTAATAGTAACGCTGATCGACCATAGAATGCTACTAGCAATGCCCGAAAAAATGTTAGATAGAAAATCATTTATAGCCCCATCTATGGTTTCCCCTGAAATTAGTCCTGGAGCTAAAACACCCTTTTACTATTCAAAAACAACTTTACAAAAGAAACCAATACCAACTATGGGTACACAATCTAAAAGTAGTGTTTTTTTTATTGGAAATATATTAAGGAATATTACAAAAAATATACACTTGCCTAAAAAAATCTTTAAGTCAAAGCCATATTACGATACAAGGGATTTGGAGAAATACGATGTGGGTGGCAAGATGGGAGAATCGGTTAAAAGCAAATTAACACCGATTAAAGAAACAAAAATAGTTCAATCTGTTGAAGCAAGAAAGAGCAAAGAAAAAGATACAATAAATCAAATTAGAAATAAATTAGTTATTGGAATTAGTAAAGATGGGGAGATAATACAGTTTAATAAAGAATGTCAGATAATAACTGGTTATACAAGAGGTGAAGTACTCAGAAAAAAAATTTTTGATTTATTAATTCCTAAACATTCATTTCAACAATGGGAGAAAATGTTTGATTTAGCAGTTACAAAAGGTGTAGATGATTTCAAACTCCCATGGAAAACACGTGATGGAAAAGAAATTTTAATCTCATGGAGTAGCTTTCCCTTAGAAACCAAGGAGGGACTGATAAAAAGTATTTGTTTTATCGGAAAAAATCTTGGAATTAATACATATGAAAAATTTTCTTATGAAAGTCAAGGAGGAAAATTAGATACGGAAATTAAACCTCAAGAAAGTGAGGGAGTAATCGAAGGGGCAAATAATTACTTTGATAGTTCAAATGGGGTAATTTTTACAGAAGTTGAGAAACCGATAATGAGCGAATCGTCAGAATCTTCAGAAATCAGTGAAAAACTAAACGATTTGAGGATTAAATACGACATGATTAATAGGAAAATTAAAGCTATTGAAAGTCAAACGGATAAACCACTATCAAATTTAAAAGATACATTTATGGATATCGATAAGGAGGGTGAATATAAACTTAAACTAGCTGAGGATAGAAAAAATCTTGATAAAAGAATAGCTGAGTTTGGTAAGTATAAAGAAAAATTAATTGAATTAGAGACAGAGATTGAAAAAAGAAGAAACAATGTAATTGAACATGAGAAATCTTTAAGAGAGAATATCTTAGCTAAGAATTCTTCTTTAACAAAAGACGCAAATATTAACTTAGAAGAAACTCCAAATTTTGATGAAATCCTTCAATCAGCAGCTATTATAAGGAGAGGTATTTTAAAGCAAATTAATAGGTCTTTTGCTGAGTTAGTTGGTTTTAAAACAGATGAAATTTTAAATAGAGACTTTCTTGATCTTGTCGCTCCTGAGGGACTAGCAAATATTGAACAATATTATTTAAATAGATTAAAAGGTATTGGCGACTCTACCTACAATACTATTTTTTCAACAAAAAATAAAGATAAGATATCTGTAAGAATTAATATTAAACCAACTTACTACAAAGGTGAAAAGGCTGAAATTGCCACTGTTAACAAAATTGAAAATAAACAAAAATAAGATATTAAAATTAAAAAAATAAAAAGAAGGGAAATTTGTTTTATTTTATAGCTGCACTACTCTATGATCAAAGGCATTAGGTGCACTTACTAAAAATATTGTTTCTGAACCAATCTCTGGTACCAATCTTCCCATGAATTCTTCACCGGCTGGTAATCCACCCGTAGTAGAAAACGCAGCTGATACATTTACTATTATCATTACTAGGTCTTCTCTTCCTAAACCATAGTTTCGAGTTATTGAACCATCAGAATCACGCATAGCGATTACACCAAAGTTTGTTGAATTTAGCTTACTATGATTTAGTGTATGGAAAACACCATCTTTACTTACATTAGCTTTTACGACATCATTGTCTATGTAATTTAGTGATAAAACGGTTAGGTTGTCAAGTTCTATATATACAAGTGTTTCGTTAATATCTATATCATAAGATCCTGCTCTTGGTCTAAAGCTAATAGCTAGAAATTCAATTCTGGTTTTATTTTCATCTGTATAACCTGTAAGATCAATGATTTTTGCACCACTTGATACTTCTCGGGTTGTCTGTTTACCTACTGCAAAAGCTCTCTCTTGTAATTGTTCACTTGTTTGAATTATTACACTTGCAGCAACAGCTGCTACTAGTACCATGGCAATAAAGACAATTAATGTACCAATACCAATAACTGCTTCATCTTGGTCTTTAATATTTAATTTTTCTAGTCTTCTTTTTGTTCCTGGCTTTATAGCAACTATAGTGTTTATCCTGAGACATCCTAAACCTTGATTCGAATCGATTAAAATAAAACCATCTTTGTAGTCAACGTCTTCTAGAATTCCAGAAACAACTGTTGCCCTTTCCTGACCTGGTTCTTTGGTAACGATTTTACAGTACTTTCCTACCAGCCTTTCCAAATATTTCTTTTCCATTTCTCTTCACCTTCTTTCTTTCCATTTCCCATGACATTTTAAGTCACGGTAATAGTTTTCATGTAAACTGTTCCCAAGTAACAATATTTAAACCTATGCTGTTGGAAGGCCAAAAGTGCAAAAATCTCAAATTGACAAATTCACAACTCTAGGTGTCCCCTTAAAAAAAGAAATTAGTTCTTCGTTAGATATTTTCAATATTTCCTATTATTATAAATATAATAGGTAATAATTGAATAATAAGAATTATATATTATTTTAGTCGACACAATAATTGAAAATAAAATGAATAACAATGCAATAACTGGAATTTCATCCGTGATTCTAATAAGTAGCATTATATTATTAGCTGGAGTAGCTGGATCAGTTATTATGAGCAGCTCAGATGACGAATTAGTAGAATATAAACAAATATTAGAAAACACCTACAACGAAATTACTAATTACATACAAATAAAAGACATAATTGGAAAATATTATTCTATAGAGGGAGAAAAAAGAATTCAAAAAATAGCAATATTTATAAAACCTCTATTTTCCAACGACATTGACGCATCCGAATTCATAATAAAACTTAACAACGGGGAACAAATCAAAATATTATATAATAACGGACAAACCGATTTTATACATTCAAATTCCTTATTTGACCATCCACTATGGAATGAAGTTCGTGATAATGATTTTAGTATTATTGCATTACACGATAAAGACAGATCTTTGGTGGATTATGATTCTATAAATGATAATACAGATATGGCGTATATAATACTTAAACTCACAGAAGAGTTTACTATGAGTAAGGGAGATACCATGACCATAACTATTATTCCCTCAACTGGTGTAAAAAAAATTGTTACTATAGAAGCTCCATTACCTATGCAAAATATAGTTAATTTACTTTAACCTAATTCATACGGTTTCTTTATTTTTCTATTTTTTTTGTTTTAAGATGGCCTTCATCCATTTCAAGGTTTTTATCAATAGTGTTATGAATTTCGAGATTTTCTTTCCAAGTTGCATCATTATCTATAACCGGTTTGTGTTCGAACTCTGATTTCATCTGATCTTTTTGCTCAGGTTGTAAATGTGCTAAAACATCTTCCTCGCCACATATTTTACTAGTAATTGATTCTCGATTTTCACGATTCTGTTCTATTTGTTTTTGTAATTTTGATATTACATTTATCCTTTGAATTAATTCCTGATTACTTAGATCCAGCTCTTTTTGTAATTTCTCTGCAGTTTTTATCTTATTTAGAACCATTGTTTGTCTTTCTGCTAATTGATTGTTAATATTCTCGATTATCATATTTCTGGTTTTCAAAGCTTCATTTAATGTATCTATCTCCTGCTGTTTCTTTTCCAAATTCTCCTGTATTTTATTTTCTAATTGAGATTGATTTTTAATTAACTTTGTTTTCATCTGGTTTATTTCAATATTTTTATTTTCCAATTCGCTTCTTAATGTACAGATTTCATTTTCCTTTACTCTTAATGCTTCCTCTTTTGTCTCTAACTCATTATTAAACCAATTCAATGCAGCTTTATTTGCCCTTAGCTCGTTTTTCAATTCTTCGTTTACAGTATTCTCCAGCTCTGAATTCTTCATACTAAACTCAATATTTTCGAGTGTTTTTTCAAAATCATTTTGTAATCTAAATTTCTCACTTTGTATATCTTTAAATCGTTGTTTTAAAAGTTGTATTTCTTCATCAATTCTTTTTTTCTTATTTACTCTTTTTTCTATATCAATTGGTAATTTAGGTCTTATATTTTCTTCCCGTGGTAAATTAATGGCTATCAAATCGATATCCATGTTTTTTTCTTCTATTTCTTTTTGTTTAAGGTTTGTTTGTAGTTTGTCAGTTAATCCAACTGTTTCTATGAATTCTGTTTGTTTATCTGTTAATTGTTCTGTAAGATCCTCGATTATTATGTTCCTTGATTTTAAATTTTCATACAACATATTACATTCTTCATTTTTACTTAGAAGTTCAGTTTTTACAGATAGTAAATCTTTGTTTTTTTCATCTATTTCTTTTTGTTTTCGTCCAATATTTGTTTGAAGTGCATCAACTATCGTTACTGTTTTCAATAACTCTGTTTGTTTTTCTGTTAATTGTCCTGTTATATCTTGGATTATTTCGTTTCTTGTTTTTATCTCGTTATTTAATGACTCTATTTCATCTTGTAAACTGTTTAATTCTGATTTTTTATTTGTTATTTCCATTTTTATTTTTTTAAATTTATCTTCTTTTGATTCTTCCATATCATTCCCTTCCTTTTGGAAGAAATAACTACCATGTTACCCTCCTCGGTCATGGTATACATGGTTTTATTGTTATAGAAATATGTAATAATTATATGTAATAATACTATCGTTCTTTTATAATTTTTCCTGTATTTGTTTCTTTAAAAATTTGACAAAATTATCATTCTTGAAAATTTTAATCTTGTAGATTAAGTAACATTTATAAACATTATATCTATTATATATACTACCTGGAGGGAAGACGGGGATTATTTCAGCACTCTTCAATAAAATAGTAAGAAATAAAAGAAAAAATAAACATAATGATACTAACAATGTTTATCAATTTTTAGATAGCGAAAGCTCTGTTAGAACAAAAGAAAAATCTATTACCAATATCGAGGATATTGTAGATTATATCCTGGCAAAGAAAAAAGTTTCATCTCTTGAAGAAAAGTTAGAAGATTCAAGAGATAGACAATATTTTAACTATACTTTAAAATTAAAAAAGTTGAATAATAGTTCAAATAATTTTATTTATTTAAGAAATAAATTAAAAGAAGAAAAAGATTTTAATAAACATAGATTTTCAAGAAAAAAACCTTTTGTAAACAGATTATGGCATAATGTAAGGAAAAAGAAAACTTTTGGTATATTCCTCAGCTTACCAGTTAGAAGAGTTTTATCATTGTTATTATCTTTATTTTTAATACTAATTGCTATAGCTTCTGCTTCTATTATCTCACTTCCTGTTGCTTCGAATCCTGAAATACTCCATGCAACTGTTGTACCACAAAGTGTTTATAATGGTGATTCTTTAATAATAAATGTATCTGTAGAGAATTCTTACAATATTTGTTTTGTTACTGCTGATTTTGCTGGAATAGAATCTATTGATTTATTACTAGTTGACAATTCTTCTTCAAAGCAACTGTGGCAAGGTATTTGGTCAGTACGGGATATGAATATTGGTGAACATATTGTAACAATTTCAGCTCTAGATGCAGAGAATATTACATTTCAAGCAAATGTTAAATGGTATGTTTTATCTCAAAATAACGAAACAAATGAAAACAAAGACAACAATATAGATGGATCATTCGATGTGGAAAATGATACTTCAAATACAAACACCTCATTAATAATTGAAAAAAACAGTACATTAAATCAGACAGTTATTTCCTCTGGTTTAAATGTTTCGTTATACAGTAGTAAAGAAACCTATAATGTTAACGAAAGTGTATTAATTTTTGGTGCTGTAAAGTACAATAATTCACTAGTAAATACTTCTGTTAATTTACTAATTACTAGTTCTTTTTATAATTCGTCGATAATGTTAAATGCAACTAATGGCGAATTTCATTACCAAATAAAAAGCCTTAATTTAGGCACTTATTTTGTTGAAGTAAAAGTAAATTATGAGAATCAAACTACCAGTAATATAACCACATTTCAGGTTCAAAATAAATCCTCAGATAATATTTCTTTACTATCAGCTGATTTATATATTTGGGACGATACTGATTTTGATGCGAGATATTCTGATGATGTGATTACTTTTTATGCAAATTATAGCAGTTTTGACAAAAGTATTGAAAACGCTACATGTTATATTTCTTTTGATTTTGGATCAAGAACCGAACCAATATTGATGGAGTATAGCAATAGTTATTATGTTTACAACAGATCATTTAATGTTATTGGAACCTACGAGTTTAATGTGTGGTGTTCTTATCCAGGTTATGAAAATAAGTCCGATTCGAGTCAATTTTTTATTCACGGAAATGAAAGTACTGTCTCTATTGTAGATCCTAAAGAAGAACATATAGATATTATACCTGGAACAAGTTTTTATGTAGAAAGAACTATTGATGGTGTTAATGGAACAGAGATAATCTTTGCTTCACTATTTTCTGACGCTTTGACCCTTAAAAAAATAGAATTTGTTAATAATAAATATGATTCAAAAGGTGAAACTCAAAATTTAAGGATTTTTGAAAATAATGGTATTTTAAGTCCAAGTATGTATAGTGCTGGTAGAGCTGTCTCTCCTCAAGAGAAGATTATTGATAGACATAGGGATAAATTACCTTCTGAATTAAAGCAGTTAAATATGGTTGGTCATACTTCATCATTTAAATTGAATGGACCTATCACCATAAGGATATGGTTTCAAACGCCAAGTTGGGAAGAAATTGACTGTGGCTGCAAACCGTCTTCGGGAAGGATTAGTTATCTAGTTTTTGCTGATAACGGAGGTGATTGGTTTGATTTTGAAAGTAGTACCTGGTGGAGTTCTGATTGGGGTTATCGGAAGCTTATTACGGTAAATTCTTCCCAGGTAGATGCTACTCTTACAAACTTCCCGATTCTAGTATATCGGGCCTCTGATGGTGATCTTGCTTCTCATGCTCAAGACGATGGTGATGATATTGCTTTTGTTTTATACTCTGATAATAGTACACAACTTAACCACGAGATCGAGTTATTTAATGGTACTACAGGGGAGCTAGTTGCCTGGGTAAATGTAACTACTCTAAGTTCATTTGTTGATACAAAGATTTGGATGTATTATGGAAACAGTACGTGTATTAGTCAAGAGAACATCGTCGGTGTATGGGATTCTAATTATGTTATGATTCAGCATCTAAATGAGACATCTGACCCTCATGTAGACTCAACAAGCTATAACAACGATGGGAATGAGAGCGGTGTAGTAAATCAGAGTGCCAATGGAAAAATTGATGGAGCTGACGACTTTGATGGTTTGAATGATTATGTATTAGTTAATGAAAGTTCAACTTTAGAGCCTCCAAACCAAATGACAATTAGTGCATGGATTAAATTGAAGGAGCTTGGAAGCCAGCAGGATATTATTTATAAAAGGCACTTATCTGGAGCTCCATGGGGAAGTTATGAACTTATGATATATACCGATAATCTGGCATATTTTCAATGGGTTAATAGTTCAGGTAATTGGCATGATGTCAATTCATCATCTCCATTAGTTCCAGGACAATGGTATTATATAGTTGGTGTGAAAAATGCAACTCACATAACGATGTATATTAATGGTTCAAGTTCCGGGATAAAATCTGTTCTAGCTAATGGTACTTTATATAATTCAGATGATCATCTTTTTATTGGAGATCAAGGTTGGGGAGGAGGTTATTTTAATGGCACAATTGACGAAGTAACAATATCAAAAATAGCTAGAAATTCTAGTTGGATTAACACAAGTTATAACACTATGAACAATACCGGAACTTTTCTTAGTTTTAGCGGTGAAGCAAATCCTTGCACCGTTCCAACTGAAGGAGATTGGAATATAAGCACCTATTGCATCCTTGCGAACACAACTGAAATAATGGTTAGAGATAAAGATATTAACGTACTTTCAGGCGGTCGTCTAGATATAATTAATAGCACATTAATAATGAATTTGACAGATGATGGCAATTCTAATATTTACATCCATAATAATGGCATGTTGTTCATAAATGATTCTACTTTTAATACCACAAACAGTTCAAACAATCCAAAAATTATTGCTTATTCAGGTTCAATTTTAGAGATTAGAAACAGTATTTTTAACTTTTGGGGATATGATGGTGGAAACCCTGAGGGGGCAATTGATGTTTATACAGATAATGTCATAATTGATAGTAACAATTTTTCAAATTGTTTTCAAGCAGTTTATGGTGAAGATGTGAATAATATTACTCTTAATAATAATCGCATTATAAATTATACTAAAGATGCCTTAGATTTTTATGGAATAAATAACTCAGAAATAACTAATAATTACGTTAGTAATAGTGGAAATGACGATGCGTTCAATTTATATAATATACTGAATTCATTGATAAGTAGTAATATACTCAATTATACAGTAGATGATGGTTTAAGTATCGACGGTGCTGTAAATCTTACGATATCTAATAATCAGTATACAAATATTTCAGACCGTGTAATTAATATTGATGACGATCAACGAGCATGCTTAGAAATAACTCTTATAAATGAAACAATATCTTCTTCACCAGTTGGAGTTTCATTGGGATTCGGAAACAATTATTTTGGAAATGTTACAGTTATTGATTGTAATATTACAACCACAACAGGTAGTGCTTTTGAATCATTTGGAACAAATGGTAACAACATAACAATCTATAACTCACAATTTAATAAATCAAGAATATCGGTAGGTGCTGGCTGGGTTGCTCTTATTGTTAAATGGTCAATTGATGTGTATGTAAACAATAGCAATGGTCAACCAATTGAAGATGCTACAGTTAATATAACTGATATATTTAGTAACCAAGTAGCATCTGTATCAACCAATAATTCTGGGTGGATTCAACAACAAAATATAACTGAGTTTACCCAAAATAATACAGAAAGAATATATTATACAAACTATACAGTAAATGTATCCAAATCGGGTTACAATTCTTCGTTACAAAGTATAAACATTTCAGATAGAAAAACACTATATTTTACTTTAGATGTCGAAGAAATCAATACAAAAGTCGACGCTATAACCCCATATAAAATATCCTCATCTCCAATAACCATCAACGCTACTGGTCCATCAGATTTGGACAATGTTACGCTTTGGTATCGATACTCTTCTGATAATTCTAGCTGGGGAACTTGGTGGAATGATAACTGGACTTATTGTAAACTTATAACTATAAATTCTTCTCAGGTAGAAAATGACCTAAGTAACTTTCCAGTATTAATTTATAAATCTTCTGATTCTGATTTAGCTGTTCATGCACAAGACAATGGTAACGATATTGCATTTGTCCTTTATAATGATAATAAAACTCAGCTTAATCATGAGATTGAATTCTTCAATGGTTCTACAGGGGAAATTGCCGCATGGGTAAATATTACTAATTTAAGTAGCAGTAATGATACAAAGATATGGATGTATTATGGTAATAGCATATGTAGTTGTCAGCAGAACAAAACAGGTGTATGGGATAGTCACTACATTGGAATATGGCACCTGAATGAAACATCAGGGAAACATTTTGATTCTACATCTAATGGATATAACAGTAATACCGTTGTAGGAGTAAACCAGGATGGTATCGGAAAGATTGACGGTGGGGATGAATTTGATGGATCAGATGATTATATCGACATAACAATGAATTTGCCCTCAAATGTAACTATTTCTGCTTGGGCTCAAAAAGATACAGATAGTTACGATATGCTTTGGTGTATTGATAGTGATAATAATGGTCCAGATCTTTTCTTTGGGAATATCGGTACTGGTTTAATAGCTTTAAATACTTGGGATAGTTGGGACAACCCATTTTGTAACGTACCAGTTGATGCTAATGATTGGCACCTATATACGACAATAATAGAATCAAGTAATACTAAGTTATATATTGATGACCAACTTGGAGGCACAGCAAATTATAGAAATCCTGAGGGAACTAGTTTTCATATTTCTTCAAGTGCGGGGTACGACTGGGATGGAAAAATTGACGAGGTTAGAATTAGCGATATATCGAGAAGTTCAAGTTGGATTAACACAAGTTATAATACTATGAACAATACCAACACGTTCATAAGTTTTGACAGTGAAAGACAAATTTGTACTGACTGGAATATTTGGCCAGATACAAACAATCCAGATATTTCAACACCATGGAGTTGGAATTTTAATTTCCCTAACAGTTCAGGTTATTACGAATTCTACAGCATAGGAAAAAAATTAGGATCAGCAGATGAAATGCAACCAAGTACTGCTGATACAATATGTAGATATGATAATATTCCTACTATTGATGTTATTAGTCCGGGTAATGGTAGTAGTGGTGTTGTTGTGCAGCCTACTTGTAGTATTTGGGCTAATGATTCTGATGGTGATACTCTTATGGTTCTTGGGTTCATAGGCAGACTAATAGTAGTGTGTCTGCGAATTTTACTGTGAGTTGGGTTTTTTCGCAGGCGAGTTCTCAGGATATGAAGTATTGGTGGAAGGTTGCTGTGAATGATGGGATAGATAATTCAACCGCTGTTTTTGAGTTTATTACTGGTGGAGCTGTTCCGGTGATTGATGTTATTAGTCCTGGTAATGGTAGTAGTGGTGTTGTTGTGCAGCCTACTTGTAGTATTTGGGCTAATGATTCTGATGGTGATACTCTTACTGTTTATTGGTATGAAAA
>SMTZ1_10004525_pt1 | contig 16240 bp, 25 predicted proteins | sample DeeMarSWOR136_30_FD_25667 | JGI IMG/M metagenome (IMG submission 25667)
GAGGGACACTACACTATCTTGCATCTGAGGATGTTTCTTGGTTATTATCGCTATGTGGATCAACATTTGTTTCACGGAGTCGTAAAAGGCTCAATGATCTAGGATTCAATGATAATCTTGCAGAAACAGCGATAGAAATTATCTTGGATAGTGTAAAGAAACATGGGCCACAAACCCGTGCTGAGATAATTGAAACTCTTCTAAATCATGGCATGACTCTTGACAGGAAAGGTCAGGCACCATATCACCTCATTCGTCGTGCCGCGTTACTTGGACATATCTGTGAAGTTGCTCCGAAAGGAAAAGAGGAAGCCTTCGGGTCATTAGGTGATTGGGTGGATCTCAAACCGTTAGAAAAAGAGAATTCCATGTTACATGCGCTTGCTCTTCGATACCTATCTGCATATCAGCCAGCAACAATAGAAGACCTATCATCTTGGTCAAAATTGCCAATGAGGAGGCTTCGAAAAGCTTGGGCTACTCTTGATCCAATAACAACGGAAGTCACCAGTGGCAAAAATCCCATGAAAATGCTAACTAAAGACTTAGAACTTGAACGTGGCAATGATAGGCCGTCTGTTCGTCTTCTTCCTGCTTTTGATAACTATCTGCTTGGGTATTCAAATCGAAAACATGCAGTTTCCAATGAAGATGAGTCAAAGGTTTGGCCAGGTGGTGGCATAATTCGTTCCACTGTCATTTATGATGGATGGGCAATTGCGACTTGGAAATTCGGAAGACGCAAAAAACAACCATCTATCCTCATTACTCCTCTTGACACAATTCACACCGATATTGACACCTTATTAAAAGAAGAAATGGATGAATTGAATAGATTCTTCGGTAAGTATCACAATTACGAATATACTTGAATCGAGATAGAAGCAGCTTGTGTCCTCTCCTACGGTTATATGGCATCAAGCTGTTAGAGGTATCCGTAGCGGAAGCTGCGGATGGAAGAAGGTGAGATTTCCTCGTCTTCCATCAATCACCTCCTAAGATTTTCTACTTCTTAGAGGTAGAAGCAGCTTGTAATGCAGTCCTTCGGGATCGCATTAGAGGTACGGGCCTTAACGACGGGATAGGGTGTAAAAGGAACTTGATTCCCAAACGCCATTGGCACTTGCCCTGGCTCATGCTGCTGAGCACCCTTTCATTTTGCATCTTTCTTGGTTGCGAAGCATAGGCAGGATAGTGCCACTCCGCAGTGGACCCCAAATTCTATTGAACGACTTTATATAGATACATATGTACATATAGACAGTGAATGACAATGGTTTCGAAGACGATCTCGGTGACAGAGGAGGTCTATAGCCTTCTAAAGAAGATGCGGCTCTCTGGAGAGAGTTTCGGCGATACTATAGCTCGTCTATGCAGGTCGAGGACTTCATCCTCGCTACGACTGTGGGCAGAAACCTCAGAAGGCTGGAACGACCTGACGGATGAAGAGGTCAACCGACTTGAGGAAACTATCAATGAGATACGATCTACTCTACTTCCTGAAGGGGTTGACTTCAGTTGATATTCTTGGACACAACGTTCTTGGTTGACCTTCTCAGGAAGAATGAAGTGGCTCTCAATTGGCTGGCTAAGTCTAAGGAACAGGCGTTGTATACATCTGAAATCAATGTTTTCGAGCTCTACACAGGTCTTTATCGCATATCCAAGAAGTCAAAGCGAAAGCTGAAGAAACGGACAGAGGAGCTTGAACAGGTTCTTGCTCGAATAGAGGTGATTTCGTTTGAGCGAGAGGCCGCTATTCATTCAGCGAAGATTCTTGCAGAACTAATGAACCAAGGCGAACCCGTAGGTTCTCGTGATGTGATGATTGCGGGCGTTGCTCTTACGAAGGGTGTTCGAAAGCTATTGACACGTAACATCAAGCACTTTGAACGAATAGAGGGCCTATCCATCGAATCTTACTAGATTGTCTGCAGAATCTGAAGCAGTTCCTAGGACTGTTCGCTATGCTTGTTCTGTCTTTGAAAAAGGAGAGGTGCAGGCTAACGATGGGGAACGCTGTGCAATCGTCAGGTTGCCCAACGCCAGAAGTATGGTACTTACCCTCGCTCATGCTGCTGAGCACCCTTTCATTTTGATATCTGGTATATTTGCAAGCTTTCAATGGGTTTCCATTTTGACCATATTTAATGCAATTATGCAAATTGATGCTTGATTGAAAGCAGTTACCAAAAAGTCAATGATTCTGAATTCTCGAATAGGAGCATCAAGAGCTCCCATAAATAGCAAGTATGAGCTCAAAGCGATACTAATGATGAAGAGTAGTATCGAAACTTTCCAAAACTCTGGATGACTATACAATAGGATTGGAATCCCAATTAGAATGATAATCGTGAGTAAAAGAATTGTTCCCGATGCAATGACGAATATTATAACTTGATCAGCTAGAATTTCACCAACTATCATTAATACAGCGATGGAGATGCCAATTATCTGAATGAGATATACTGGAAACCTCCTTTCTGTTTCTGCTGTAGTTCGTCCACTGATACTTAGAAAGAAGATGATTAGTGTAAGTGCATAGAAGACATTGCCAATTCTGAAGAACAATGCACCATCCAAATTATACTCAAACCATCGGAGATGGGTCCACAGATCATTGTAAATATCAAAGCTTCCAGGATAATTGAAGATAGCAATTAAGGCGAGAAAATAGTAAGCTGCAAGCCCAATGAACAAAGAAATTGAACCAGTCATAGATTGATGAATCTTCATAGTAACAATCAGCTTTCATTTTTTGATGAGGATTGCAAAGCGGAATAATATATCTCGCCATCTGTGCTACCACATGCATAGATAATAAGCACCCTTTCATTTTGTATTTGGTAATATTCGGAAGTTGATTGATTTTCCTTGCCTTCACATCCGAGGAGATTATAAGTAACTATCAACATTATAAGATATGATAGATATGGGTGAAACCACAACAATCCCCCTTTCCAAGGAAACCAGAGACCTCTTGAAACGGTTTGGAAGAAAAGGGGAAACATATGATGAACTAGTCAGGCGCCTACTCACCATCGCAGAAGAAGTTGAGTTCGGTGAGCGGCAGAAGCGTATTCTAGCTGAAGAGGAGTTCATCACTCTTGACAAAGTATAGGATTCTGCTGTCACAAACTGCAGTTTCCCAATTGGAGCTTCTGAAACCAACAGAGAAGAAGCGAGTCAAAGAAGCTCTTTTCAGTCTGGAGGAAGACCCATTTCGGAGTCGACCTAGTGCGGACATCAAGAAGCTTAGATATCCGTCTGAACCGCCATTGTTTCGATTGAGAATCGGTGACTATAGGGCAATCTATTTTGTAATTGACAATGAAGTTAGAGTCACGGAGATCATCCACCGAAGTAAGGGATATGACTGGTTAGGCTAGCAGCTCCTTCCTCCCAAGGTAGAGAGAAGTAGAGGCGGCGGTGATAGAGCATTGGGGAAATGCCAATCTCACATTGCTGAGTACCCTTTCATTTTACACCACTCGAGTCTAATTAGATACTATCAACGTCATCGTTCTTTGGATATCTTCTTCAGAATAATCCTCAGATTTTCGGAGTATGAAGAGGTACGAGACTTCGACGGGTAACGCGGTGCAACCGGTAGTTGTTCAGATGTCTTTTGGAGTGAGTACAACATTTTCAATTTTGTTCTCAGTAATAAACTGTGAAAGTTCGTCATCGATTGTGAGGAACCGGTATTGATTCCTAAGAGCTGATGCATACAAGAGGTTGTCAATCATATCAGTATGTCCTCTTTGGAAGAAGCTGAGAGCAGTCAGATAATCATCTGGGCTCATTGAAACAGCATTATAGAACCTGGTCTTAGTGATGCTTAGAAGGCCTCTTCGGAAAATGGGTTCCTGATACTTACCTTGTTTGATCTGTCGGATAGCAATCCAGCTGCTTTCGAGTAGACTCCAATCAGAGTAGAACAGCTGTATTTCCATAGAATCAAGCTTTTGGAGAGCTTGCATCACTTCCTGCTCTACATCAATCCCAAGAGTTGGCAATAGGAATGATGTATCAAGAAGAATCTTCTGTGTGCTTTGACTGTTCCTCAAGGCTAATGGCCTCTATCTCTTCTAAAGTCATTGATGCAAACTTCTTCCCATGAATGGCAAGAGCAATAGGGTCAGGAACAGGCTCAATGATGATTCTATTCCCCTCCACTGTAATCAGGATCTTCATTCCCACTTTGAGACTTGCCTCATCGACAACTGTTTTTGGAAGATAGATTGTATGCTTCTTTCCGATTTGACCCTCTGCTGTCAGACTCATTATCATTCACCTGATAATTTATTAATTACCTGATATATCACCATATTTCAGGTCATTATATAAAGTCATGGAATCTGTATTAAATTGATTTGAATGCCATCCGTAGCGGAAGCCGCGGATGGAAGAGGATGAGAGTTCCTCATTTTCCATCAATCGCCTCCTGAATTTTCCACTTCTTAGAGGTAGAAGCAGCTTGTATTGCAGTCCTTTGGGGGCTGCAATGGAAGTACGGGCTTTAATGGCGGGGTTAGCAATGGGACCTTTCCCTAGCCGCTTACCGTTGGGCACGCTTTTATTCTAGAACTGTCCAAGTTGCTGAGAGCCTCCCAGTATGAACTTAGACGCGACTAACTTTTTATCCATATGTTGGTCTATGTAATGATGGAAGATGTAGCATGGCCGTTGACGTGGAGTTCTTTCCTGCACTTGAAATCGGATGGTTCAATGGCTGGCTTCTCTTGGTCATACTGTACCTTGCATATGGTGTCTTGCTCCTCGTTTTTCCCAGAGATGTGGTGAGCAGACTCTACCAGTACAACAGGTCGAGCTGGAGCAGCAGGCACAGAGCCTTCTATTTGTTGGAGAAACTGCTGCTCGTCGTCTATATCATTTTTGTAGTCCTTTCTCCGCTCAAGACTGATTCATTTGTCTTCATTCCTGGGATTTCTCTATTCTCCTTTGGTCTAACTGGTTTCATCATCGCGCTATTCAACTTCAGGAACACTCCGTTCGATGAGCCAGTTTCCAGAGGACTCTATAGAGTATCACGCCATCCCCAGATAGTCATGCTGTTCATTGTAGGTAGTGGGATCGGTATTGCCATAGGCTCATTGTTCGTCCTATTCATCCAGATACTATCTGCATTCCTCGGCAGGTCCAGAGTCCTGATGGAGGAACAAGCTTGTCTAGAGCGGTATGGTGACTCATACCGTATCTACATGGAGCGGGTGCCCAGATATATTCTGATTAGCACACGCATGAGAAACGAGAATCGAAGATAGAGGACCGAAGAGGAATGATGAGAAGGATCCGCACACTTCTTGTGCATCCTCTGAAACCTCCTTTGTCTAACGCTCTTTCTGGACCTTCTTTACTTTCAAGGTAGAGAGAAGTAGAGGCGGCGGTGGTAGAGTATTGGGGGATTATCCATCTCGCATTGCTGAGCACCCTTTCATTTCAATCATTGGACTCGGGTTCCTATTGCAGCTATGATTTTCTAAGATAGAAATAGACTCGGACATCTATTTTTGACTCTTCTATCATTCTGTTCTCTGTCGATACCTTGACTCTCCTGACGATCTCCAAGTCATGAAAGAGAGAGTCTAGTTCCTCGTCTGTGTAGAAGGTATGCAAAACCTTCTCCCCATCATCATCAATATACTGGAATTCCCCTGAATTGATTTGCTCACCCAGCCTATCATCGCCATAGAAGGAACAGTCTGTGGACATGAAGTCCACCATTAGATAGCCCCTTGGTCTGAGCACTCTAACCATCTCAGCAATAGAAGTCCTCGCATCCTCCTTAGTCAAGTGACACAACGAGTTCTGTGTATAGACAAAGCTGAATGAGTCGTCCTTCCAGGGGAGATTTCGCATGTCTCCTTCTTTGAGATTGAGAGCAATATCATTCTCTTTGCCGTAGAGCTCTGCCTTCCTTATCTGTTCAGGAGAGATGTCTATCCCATACGTTTCGTAGCCATATTCGGAAAACAATGAAAGCGGTGGGCGAGGCCCTCCAGCTCCACAGTCCAGAATCTTCTTCTCAAGTTCACTTGATTGAATTAGACCCAAGAAGTCGTACAAGAAGAAAGGCCAAATAGTACTTGTCAATGAAACCACAGCGAACTAGGAATCGAATTCATATAATCTCTTTTTCTTGGAGCAACAGCTGGTTCCAGAGAAGCAGAGGCGGCGGTAGTAGAGTATCATGGGAATGCCCTTCTCACATTGGTGAGCGCCCTTTTCATTTTTCAGACATGTTTCTGCAGAAAGTTGGGAGAATATGATTGATTGGATTTGTTGCATTTCACTCAGTCAGTAAGTTGTTGCATCAACGGCCTCATCGCATCACAAAGACTCTATATACGATAAATCCCCCTTTTAGAGTGCGGCGAGTTTCTATAATGACTCAAAACAAACCATGTTACCCAAATGAAGGAATCATTGTGGAGGCGTCGCTAGATTCGCTCAGGAGATGTGCACGTAGAGTCCTCTGCGAATTTACTGAATCTCTTGAAACAGAGGATAGCTCGAAACACCTTGGGAAGACGCCAATTGATGAGGGGGATTATATCATCTTCAGGGAAAACGTGGGACTCTGCCCAGCATTGATAGTTGTTACTAAGCTTGGTGAAGAGATTTGGCTTGTGAGCGCAACTGCGGAATGCTCACCCATTAAATGCGATGACCGTATGGCTATGAAGTGCAGTCGTCTAAATTCTCAAAACCTTAGAATCTTCAGAGAATGTGTGTCAAAAGACGGCAAAACAGCCTCAGTGAGCAAATGGCGTATTGAACTTGCTGAAGACTCCAAAATACAGATGATTGTAGATCGAACTACGGAGAGATGGACACATTAGGGCTATTTGTTTCCTTAAAGCGCCTAATCTGCGTTCGATTAATTTTCTCTTGATATTCGCCAAAAATGCTCTTGAGAAATCTGTTATTGACTTGCTTCATAAAACACATCGGTCTGCATCCGCTTTGCTCTAACTCTGCCAACAACCTGCAGTTTACCAATGATACATGTCGTTGAGGAAGACTGCAAGCCTAATGAGCTGGCAATATCAGCAATTCTGCATGGTCTACGTCGTAGCAATTCCATTATCTCCTCTTCGAGGCTATGATGAGACTTCCACGTTACGCCTTTGCCTCGAGCATCATGAATTCCATATATCCATAATCTCTCCTTTCCAAAATATTCCTCCAGCTCACTTCCAAACTCATGAAGAATCCTACTTGATACAGGTTTCACTGATTCCACTGCAGAAGGCCTCCAGGGTGTATAGATCTGAACTAAGTCAGGGCTCACCTCTACTATGCCCTCGATCAAAGCCCTCCTAGAGGAACCTTCAGTGTTTGATAGTCCTCTTGGTCCACGAAGCAACATGACTTCCAGTGCTAGCATCCCCTTCATTTCCTTCTGGAGCTGTATAATCCCCTTCTGAATGTCATGAAGCGCAAGTGCCCCCCGCGCAGGGCGGTTGACCCTTCTGAATGTATCTTCATCGCCAGCATCATACTTGGCCGTGACAATATCAAAACTTGCAACTCCTTTCCTGATATCCCTTCTCGATAAAAGAGAAGCATTTGTCAGAAGAATAATAGGTAGATTGTCCACAATCTCTCTAGCGGATGTTAGAATTTTCCTAATGTTCATGTTAAGCGTTGGTTCACCAGTCCCCGAGAAAGTCAGAACATCAACAGTTTCCTTGTCAAGTTTCTCTAATGTCTGCTCCAGCTCGAAGATGATATCATTTGTAGAGGGCATAGTATTTTGCAGCTCTTCGGGTGAATCAACATGCCTTTTCGTCGGACCAATCTGACAGTAAACGCAATTGAAGGTGCATTTCTTTGGGGGTGCAGTTATGTCGATACCCAAAGAACGTCCGTACCGCCATGAAGAAACTGGTCCGTAGATGTGTGTCATTGCTCAGTCCCTCGACTCATAACAAAGGAATGTCCAGTCCCTTCTTTCCTTCTAGCTACTGTGAGCATCAAGGAATTGTAATCCTGCATTAGAGATTTCACTTGTGATGGGCATCCTCACAGTCATAAGTTAATGTTTCTAGCTTTCCTTTCACATATGCTGCAACAACTCTGTCCACTGACCCGCTGAGTGCTTCTAGAACCGCAATGTTATTGCTCTCAAGACTCCTGATTCCTCGAGGTCCCATATTTCGGACTATCACAACATTGGGCTGGAACTGCAACACATTGTTATGTGCATGCCCTTTTCCACCTGTATGTGCGCTCATATTCTGATGTACAGTCTTTTGAACAATAGTGCCTTTCTTATCGAGATCTATAATCGCGATATATGGCGATCTACCAAAATGGTCTGCAACTGATACGCCCTCTGGTTCTCTGGTTGGGATAATGACTCTATTCGTCATCCCCATCTTCCCCTTCCACGACCTCCTCTGCGACCACCACCGCCGCGACGACCCCATCCTCCACCTACTCCCATTTGCCCTCCCCAGGCTGTATAGGACTGCCCGGGTGTCGTGAGAGTAGTCAGGTTGCCCCGATTGAAATCCTCGACTGCTTTCCTCACAGAGCCTGAAGCCCCGGTTAGGATTCTGATGTTTGCATTCTGGAGTGCTGGATATGCATTAGGACCAACACTTCCTGTAATGACAGCATCAACACCCTGTGAGGCCACAGTCTGAGCCGCACCGATACCTGCACCTCCTGCTGCCTTCGCAGAGCTATTAGAGATTGCCTCGAATCTCATCGTTTCAGAATCGACAATCAGGAAGTATGCACATCTACCAAAGCGTGGATCAATCTCTGCATCAAGATCCGGAGCCGAAGCAGTTACACAAATCTTTGCCACATCATTTCACCATTATTATGAATATTGATTCACATTATATATGTGCATATGCACAGATATAAGTGTGATGGGTGAGGAATGAATCAGTTTCTGAATGACAATGAAAGGAAGCATCGAAGACAAGAACGACTGCTTTTTGGTTGCCTACTTTAATCCGAGGAACTAATGAAAAGAGCTCATCGTTCGCATGGGCATTTCATAATTGAGTGACCATCCCTTTTGCAAACTAACACGAAAGCAAAATGAGGAATAGTCTAAGATTCGCCAGCAATCTTTACCTTCTAAGGTAGAGAAAAGCAGAGGCGGCGGTGATAGAGTATTTGGGGGGTTGCCCATTGCTGAGCGCCCTTTCATTTTGGAGTATCTATTCCGGGAACAATCATTGATTTCGTTTCTGAAATATAACAAGTCGATTTCAGAGCTGCTGCTGAAGAGGGATACAGGCCTTCGACATGGAGAACGCGGTGCAATTGTCATATTCCCTCGATTTCACCGTATAGATTTGCATCAATCAAATCACACACCATTGGACTATCTCCCCTTTGCTGAAATCAGTATGCTTCCAATCTGAACTCATACAATCTTTTGAATCGGTTCATGTTATCAGCAAGTGAAATACACCAATTCAAGCGAAATGAGCATTCGTAACAAAAATCTAATATTGCACAGCCCTTACAACCAGTTATGCATCATGATTCAATTTCTGAAGTTGAACATGGTTCGAAACTCACACATCAAGAAGTGTTGAAAATGGGAAGTAAAGGAACTGAAATAGTCAAAGCCAAGCTTGACGTTGAAGGACTACTGAAACTGCTCAACAAGGCATTTGCAGACGAGTGGTTAGCTTACTATCAATATTGGATTGGTGCACAGGTAGTAGTTGGGCCAATGAGGGGTTTCTTAGAGTCAGAATTGATGGAACATGCTGGGGATGAACTGAGGCATGCTGGTATGCTGGTAGAGAGAATGATCCAGTTGGGTGGAACACCTCTGATCAAGCCCGAGGATTGGTACAATGAAACAAATTGTGGATATGAAGCCCCATCGGACCCATCAGTTCGTGCGCTGCTAATCCAGAACATCAAAGGGGAACAATGTGCCATAGACGTCTATAACAAATTAGTCGAGATGACGGAGGGAAAAGATCCAATCACTCACAAGATAGTTCTCGAGATTCTTGCAGATGAGGTTGAGCATGAAGAAGATCTTGAGGCCATTCTTGAGGACCTGAAAAAGCTCCCCTCTAAGTAATACCCCATACGACAAGATGTATCCATGCTAGTAGGGTGTGTATAGGATCTAATCCGATTCCCGAAATCCAGACAAACTTGGACATTACAGTTTCAGCAACCAACACAAGCGGATTTGGAATAAGGCATCGTATTTGGATATCTTGAAACCTGCGATTTTGAAATGGAAACCCATAGTTCAAAACTCATTGTGCGTATGGATGAGTGTGGATTGGCTTGAATGAGTCAAGCATTAGGATTGAAAAGGCAAGATCAGAGGATGTCCAGAATATACTGCTTGTTATCAACAAAGCCAATCGGGAAGCGTTTGGTCGGATAATACCGAGGGAGCACTTCAAGGAGCCAATTCTTACCCGCGAAGAGCTGGACGTGTGTCTGGAGAGAATGACATTCTATTTGCATAGATACAGGAAGCAGATTGTAGCAGTAGCAGCATTGAACGATGAGGATGATGTTAACGGTCGAATTCGTTGGGTCTATGTATTGCCAGAGCATCAGAAACAAGGGATTGGCACAGCTCTTGTTCATCACCTAGAAAAAGTGGCAAGGGAAAAGGGCCTCAGGATACTGAGATTGGTCACAGACAATGATGCAGAGTGGGCCATCAGCTTCTATCAGAAGCTAGGATTCACATTGGCATACAGGGTTCCGAACCCGTGGGGCTTTGATGTCTGGATGGAGAAGCATCTTTAGCTCTACAGGCAGAGAGAAGTGGAAACGATGGTGGTAGAGTGTTCGGGGGATCGCCCATTGCTCATTACTGAGCACCCTTTCGTTTTTGATATCTGGTATATTTGCAAGCTTTCAATGGGTCTCCATTTTGGTTATATTTAATGCAATTGTGAATATTGATACTTGATTGAAAGCAGTTACCAAAAAGTCAATGATTCTGAATTCTCGTATAGGCGCATCGGTAATTCCCATATATAGCAAGTATGAGCTCAATACTATACTAATGATGAAGAGTAGTATCGAGACTTTCCAGAACTCTGGATGACTGTACAACAGGATTGGAATTCCAATTAGAATGATAACTGTCAGTAAAAGACTTGTTCCTGAAGCAATGGCAAATATAATAGCTTGATCAGCTAGAATCTCACCAAGTATCATCAATCCAGCGATAGAGATGCCAATTACCTGAATGAGATATATTGGACTTCTCCTTTCTGTTACTGCTGTAATCCATCCATTGACGCTGAGAAAGAAGATGATCAGTGTGAGTGCGTAGGTTACGTTGCCAATTCTAAAGTACAATGCACCATCCAAATTATACTCAAACCATCTGAGATGGGTCCATAAATCATTGTAAATATCGAAGCCTCCAGAATAATTGAAGATGGCAATTATTGCAAGTGAATAATATACCAAAAGCCCAATAAACAAGGAAATTGGGCAAATCACAGATTTGTGAAGCTTCATAGTAACTATCAGGATTTCCGATTTTTGATTGGATTAATATAGCTCACCATTTAAGCCACTATGCTCACTCCATGAGATAGCGTCCAGTCGATTTTACTTCAATCTTCCAGAATTGAATGAAGGGCCGGCCAAGTTTATCAGGATGCTGCAATTCCATTCCATCCTCTAGAATTACTAGGAAATCGTTGACAAGGATGGCATGGTCTTTACCTTCTAAGGTAGAGAGAAGCAGAGGCGGCGGTGGATAGAGTATTTGGGGGATTACCCTTCCCAAATTGCTGAGTACTCTTTCCTTTTGGAACAACTAGGAGTCTCATTTTCCGAATACGATATTAGCCAGCAGGTGGTACTATTGTGAAGGTTAGGTGCTGAGATTGGACGAGGTTGACAAGGGAATCCTCTTTGGATTGCTCCAAAACTGCAGAACACCATATCGGACTCTTGCACAGCAATTTAACATGACAGCAAATGCCGTTAAGAAGCGAGTTCAGAAGCTGATTGATACAGGTGTGATTGTACAATTTACTGCCGAGCTATCCCCCGCTATGGTTGATGGTGAGAATTTCCTCGCTGTAATTTCCACTGATGGAGGAGAGAACGAGGAGGAATTCCTCCATCTAATAGGATCGCACACGCTAGTGAGAGAGGTTGGTATATTATCTGGTTCTTCGTATCTAACAATGGGTACATCCATCGGCTCAGAGAGCCTTAGAGACCTTGGCAGCTTTCTTCGAGGATTTGAGAATGTAAGGAGTGTTGAGTTGCACACCCTCGTGAAGGATGCGATTCATGGAAAAAAGACCGACCTAACCAAACTCCAACTCAGAGTCTTGAGGTGCCTCGTCAAAAATCCGCGAATGCCCACCAAAGAAATCTCAGAGCTTACAGGACTTACAGTCAGAAGAACACGAACAAATATCAACAAGCTTCTAGAGAGCGGAGCAGTTTCTCTCGGGATTAGATGGAATCTAAGCGCAGGAGATGGCTTTGTATTTCTTTTGAGAATTCATTGGGATGAGAAAACTGGGAGTCTGGAAGATGTGCTCGTTTTTATTGGTCAAAACTTCCCTGTGGCATTCTACGGTCCATTGATATCAGCTACTGAGCCAATAATTTTCGCGGTTTTTGTGGTTGAACAATTCAAGGATGCGGATTTAATATCAAAAAGGATTGCTGGGGCACCTTTTGTGGCATCTTGTCAGGCGCTTTTTGGCAGACCGTCGGTAAGCTTTCCTGATATACGCAATGCTCGTCTTGAAGAAATCCTCAAGGGTGCTGGACTTTAGACTCTATCAATCATTAATGTGAACTTTTGGGTTCACAGAATACGTTTCTCCAATACATTGTCAAGCCCTTACTGAACTTTCTGGCACACACGAATAGAATTGCAGTTTCTACCTATTCTTGGTATAGGTGATATGGAAAAATGCAGTTCACGATTGAACAGACATTGAAGGAAGCCAAAGGATCTGCTATTGAAATGAAGAATCTAACTAAGAGATTCGGGAACTTCACAGCAGTTGATGGGCTTCGTCTTGACATTGGATGGGGTGAAATCTTTGGCCTTCTAGGACCAAATGGGGCCGGAAAAACAACCACAGTCAACATGCTCTCTACTTTGCTGGATCCAACTGAAGGTGAGGCTACGGTAGCTGGGCACGATGTTGTGAAGAACGCCAATGAAGTTCGGAAGGTGATCGGCCTATGCCCCCAACAACCAGCGTACTTTCCATACCTAACTGGTCGGGAAAACATAGAGCTATTTGGCCAGCTCTTTTCCTTGCCTTCAAAACTACTGAATGAACGAATCGAGCTTTTAGCTAAAAGGGTTGGTATGGAGGATGATATCGACCGTCGTGCTAGCCATTATAGTGGTGGTATGATACGTCGAGTCAGCACAATCATGGCACTGATTCATAATCCCTCTGTTGCTCTGCTTGACGAGCCAACAGTCGCAATGGACCCAGTGTCTCGTCGTTCAGTCTGGGACTTCATCAAGGAACTAAGAAGTCAAGACAAAACAATCATCCTCACAACTCATTACATGGAAGAAGCGCAGGAACTCTCAGACAGAGTGGGGATTATCGATGAAGGCAGATTGATTGAACTTGGTCCACCTCAGGAGCTGATAGACAAATACGAAGTCGAAGACTTGGAAGAGGTCTTTGTACTGAGAACGGGCAAGAGGCTGAGGGAGGGGGTCTAGATGGACTCGCGACGGGTTCTAGCCTTGGTAAAGAAGAACATGAAGAAGCTAGTCAGAGATCCCGGTACTTTGTTCCTGCTAGTGCTGTTCCCTGTTGTTCTCACAACCGTATTTGGATTCGCATTCGGAGGGATTGGTGAGTCTGGACCACAGAGCTTTGAGATTGGACTAGTCAACTTAGACGACTCATCAGTCCATCCGGAATGGGCTGATGGGTTCATGGCGAATCTGTCAGAAAAAGATGATATCATTTTAGTGATTTATGATTCCCAATGACTTCGGTGACAGCTGCCAATCCTACTGGTCCTCTCCGTTTGATGGAAGCAGTTGGACAAATACATCAATTGGGCTCTACCTTGACAGTGGATCATTAATAGCTACCATTGCAGTTCCATCGATTGTCCAACAGGTCTTTCTGAGCACACTATTTGGGAACGCACAGATATCACTCGAGGTACCAGTTGACCTCACAAAGCCTCAGTTCATATCTGCGAATGCATTCTCGCAATGGGACTATATGGTGCCAGGTATGTTTGCATTCTCTGCGATTTTCATCACAGTAATCGTCGCACAGTCGATGACGGTGGAGAGAAGTGAGGGACTTCTTAGAAGAATGTCGACTACTCCCTTGACATCTTCAGATTACATGCTTAGTCAAAGTATCTCCTACATGGTCGTTGCTATTCTTCAGGTTGCGATGATATTTCTGACATCGTATCTGATTGGTTACAGACCTGCCACAGGAATAGCTGGAATTGGATTTGCGTTGATGATACTTGCAGTCTTTTCCCTATCTTGTGTCGGTTTGGGGCTTATTGCAGCGACATTCTCGAATTCTGCAGATGGGGCTACGGGTTTGGCCTTCATGATTGCTATGCCGCAGATGTTTCTTGGAACATTCATGCCACTTGGCGGAATAGCTGATACGATTGCTTCCATGATGCCTAGTAAGTATGTGACAGATGCGCTGACTACTTTATTCCTGAGAGGCGCAGCAATTGTCACTCCCTCCATTTGGATTGACCTTGCTCTAGTGATCACAGCTGGTATTGCAGTAGTTTTTGCTGGAATACTCGTCTTCGAGAGATGGGGAAGAGGAAAGTAGAATGGAACTCTCCGATTTGGTTGAGGGGTACGAGCTTCTACGCTCTACCTCTCAACTCGACCCTCTATATTCTGAAACCGGACGAACGGTCCTCCTTCATGATGATGGATATGTTAGAGTCTATCTCACTAAAGGACCCGATAAATGGGAGGAGATTAGTCTTGAGATTGATGTCTTCATGGGGATTGGCCGTAGCCCGGAATCAGATCAGTCCAGATCAATTAACGATAATGCTGACGATGTGAGCTTATCGAGATCTCAGCTGATTGAATGCATTTCCTACATAGAATACATGCTTCGTTTGGAGGAGGCGGGATTCAATCTGGAGGTCGTATTGGATGGATGCATTTGGACTGCACGTTACACTATTGGAAGAAATCCTGACTCTCAGTTGCTTAGGACAATAGCCCCTCCAAATCACTATGATTCAGGTGAACGAAAATGAGTGAATACACAAAAATGAAACAAGAAGTTGACGAAGTAAAGCTCGAAATACGAGAATTAGAACCAAACCAACTAGCCTCAATATCAAGACGAGCAGTAGCCCAGATGATTGATTTCGCGGTCTTGGCGATAGTTTTCATACTAGCTACCTACCTAGTAAAAGGTGTCTGGCTCATGCTACCCGGCGACCACTTATGGATAATCTTTGATCCTATCTGCGGAGTTTTCTTGATAGCCATCTTTGCTTATTTCATAGGAATGGAAGGACTATTTGGATTCACCCTTGGGAAACGCATCACTGGGATTCGTATCGTCAGCGAGCAAGGCAAGAAGATAACCATGAAGCAGTCTGCGAAACGAAACTTGTTCAGACTCGTTGATGGCATTGCGATGTACATCATTGGAATATGGATTGCAAGAAAGTCCGCGCTGCTTCAAAGATATGGTGACAAGGCTGGACAGACAGTTGTCATTCGACCATTGGCTATCAAATCCATCTAGATAAGCCAACTGTTCGTTTCACAAAATAAATAGATGCGGAGGCCAATCTAAGAGAAGCAGCAACCTCCGCCAGTTCTTATGCGCTGAAATTGACAAAATCACATCTTCGCTTCAAAGGCTTCCATACACTTCTCTGTGTCGAATTGGTAGCTTTTGCCCCCTACATCGAGCTGGTAGTGTCCGCCCGGACGCATTTTGCTTCCACACTCATCGCAAGTGATATCGAGCTTCCCACCAATAACGCTCACAAATTTCTTGATTCTCTCGGCCATTGACAATTCTCCATTCGACTTAGCCGGTACTCAGAATGAGTACCTTTGACCACATCGAATGCCAAATAATGCCGAAACTTCTACATAAACCATTGGAGTAGAACCCTAAACAGAGAGAGGCAGAGGGGGCGGCGGTAGAGTATTAGGGAATCGCCTAGGAATCATGACTGAGAACCCTCTCTTTTTACATTTTCAGTT
>SMTZ1_10006050_pt1 | contig 16237 bp, 13 predicted proteins | sample DeeMarSWOR136_30_FD_25667 | JGI IMG/M metagenome (IMG submission 25667)
ACTTACCTCAATGAACCATGATGGTACTAAGAAGGGATTCGCCGTTGAATTGACCTGCCAGATATCCAGCACCTTATCAGTTCCAGTAATTGCTTCTGGAGGTGCGGGTACCCATCAGCATTTTGTTGACATTTTTACTCAAGGTAAAGCCGATGCTGCATTGGCAGCAAGCATTTTTCATTTTGGTGAAATAACCATTCCGCAGCTAAAAAACTATCTAAAAAAACACAATATTGCGGTGAGGATATGAAGATAAACTTTAAGCGTAATAATAGTTTAATACCAGCCATTATCCAAGATGCAGCATCAAATAAAGTGCTCATGTTGGGCTACATGAACGAAATGGCTTTAAAAAAGACACTTGAAGAAGGAAAAGTCACTTTTTATAGTCGCAGCCGAAAGTCTTTATGGACCAAAGGCGAAACCTCCGGTAACTACCTTATTGTTAAAGAAATTTTCCCGGATTGCGACCGTGATGCTGTGCTCATAAAAGCACAACCGTTGGGTCCAGTTTGTCATACCGGGCAGGATACATGTTTCAATGAAAAAAACGATGGTACAAGTCAATTTTTGTTCGAGTTGGAAAAAATTATCGATCATCGCAAGCGTATGCCAAAGGCGAGGTCTTATACATCACATTTATTCAGGGAGGGAAAGAAAAAAATTGCCAAAAAAATTGGGGAGGAAGCAACTGAAGTTGTTCTGGAAGCTCTGGATGACCAACCAGATAGATTGATTGAAGAATCAGCAGACCTTTTATATCATCTACTGGTGTTGTTCTCCGCTCATGATATCAAATTAAGCGATGTATTAAATTTATTAGAAAAAAGACATAAGAAATAAATACATTTAATATGTATTGGTATAATATCCCGAGATTTAATACTATTCTAAATACTTGTAATTTAAAATGATTTTTCGCTTCCCTTCGACTTAAATTGAGACTTTAATATTAATATTATACCAATAACAATTAAGAGCGCTGGCCAGTATCTTAAAATACCTGAATAACGGAATAAAAATAAAATACCAACCGCTGTCAGTATGGTTGCTGGAACCAGCAATCCTTTTTCTTTCTCGCCAAGGAAATACATTAAAAAGAAACCAAGACCGGGGCCTATTAAAAATCCAGGCCAGATGGTACTCATATAATGCCATCCTTCTACGGTGCAATACCAGAACATTAGGCTATATATAATTAGAATTGTACCTGGCATTACTAATCCGTAATTTTTTCGATCCTTAATAAAACCTGTCCAGAAGGCTACTCCTCCTAATAATACAAACACCGGCCATACATCCTCGAAATCAAATTCGATATAGCCAAAATTCTCAAACAAAAAAACCAGACCCAGTATGATTAAACCTATTCCAATAATAATATCTGAAGTTTTCATATAAAGGCTCCCCGATTGAAATTGGAATATTCTATTTATTGCAGAAAATAATTACTCTTTGTCAGATTTACTGAATTAACACTGTGATGGTTCTAATATAAATATTTCATATGACCTGAGCAAGCAATAAAGAAGTGAATATTTTGATGAAAAAATAAACAAATCCTTTATATATAAAGTCTTCATTCTTAAATTGTGTCTGTCTTCTATTACATTAAGAAATGAATTATATCACAAATAATGTAAACTTTAATAAGAGGTGATTATGGAAAATCGTGTGTTTAATTTTAATCCTGGTCCGGCTGCTTTACCTTTACCTGTGTTACAAGAAATTAAAGAAGATATGGTTAGTTATAATGGCGAAGGTCTTTCCGTAATGGAAATGAGTCATCGTTCAACATCTTTTGATTCCATAATTAAAGAATCAGAAGCGCTGGTTAAGGAGGTACTGCGCATACCTGGTCAATATAAAGTAATTTTCATGCAGGGTGGTGCAACATTACAATTCGCAGCTGTTCCGTTAAATTTAATCGGTTTAAATCAAAGCGCAGATTATATTAACACAGGTTCCTGGTCTAAAAAAGCAATTCAAGAAGCACAAAAATTGGGTAAAAAAGTAAATGTGATTGCCAGTTCTGAGGATATGAATTATAAATTTATCCCAAAAAATTATACAATTAATTCAGATGCAGCATATTTGCATATAACTTCAAACAATACAATTTTTGGAACACAATGGCACAACTATCCCACTACAGGAAGTGTACCATTGGTATGCGATATGTCGTCTGATATCGCCTGTCGCCCCATTGACATAAGTAAGTTTGCTCTAATATATGCCGGGGCACAGAAGAATTTAGGCCCGGCAGGTGTCACTATTGTAATTATACAAGAAGATCTATTAGAAAGAAGCCCGGCCGAGATTCCTACCATGACTAGCTATAAATTAATTGGTGGGAAGGATTCTCTCTACAACACGCCGCCAACATTTGCTATTTATGTTGTAAAGTTAGTATTACAATGGATTAAACGGGAGGGTGGTATTGAGAAACTCGGCAATTTAAATAAACAAAAGGCCGATATTCTCTATCAAATATTAGACTCAAGTGATTTTTATCGTGGGACAGTGGAAAAAGATAGTCGCTCGATAATGAATGTGACCTATCGCCTTCCATCGGAAGAACTGGAAAAGAAATTTATTGCCCAGGCAACGGAGCAAAAAATGATAGGTTTGAAGGGACACCGCTCAGTAGGAGGAATACGCGCAAGTTTATATAATGCGGTATCATTAGAAGCTGTACAAGGTTTAGCCGATTTCATGAAAAAATTTGAAAAAGAAAACGGTTAGTGGAGAACAATAATAGTCCACATTGAAATTTAATCACACATATAATAAGATCTATAAAATCGTTGCCAGAATTCCTTATGGAAAAGTAGCAACTTATGGCCAAATTGCCAGATTAGCCGGTTTTGCTGGACACGCCAGATTAGTCGGCTATGCGTTGCATAGTCTCCCACAGGGTATCAACATTCCCTGGCATAGGGTGGTAAATCGTCTTGGAAAAATTTCACTCCAAGATTCTCAAAACAATGATTACTGTCTCCAGCAGAAACTTTTGGAACAGGAGGGTCTTATATTTAATAGAAGTGGGAAGTTAGATTTAGAAATCTACGGCTGGAATGAATAAATTTTAACAAGCAGTGTAGCTTATATAAATAAAGAATTAAGTGAGTTTAAATATAACACTTTTACTTATAAACCTGTTACATAAATTAAGGAGGTGTGCATATCATGGCAGAAAAAGAAATCTTTGATTTCAGTCAAATGAAAGTGCCTAAAATTCCACCGAACATGCTAAAATACGGTGTGATTGGCATAATTGTACTGATATTTTTGTTTTCATCCTTTTTTACAATTGAACCTGAAGAGATTGGTGTAATTTTGCGTTTTGGTAAATTTTCGCATTTAGCCAATCCCGGTCTGAACTTTAAAATACCGATGGGTATTGATAAGCTTTATAAGGTACCGATTCAAAGACAACTTAAGGAGGAGTTTGGTTTTCAGACAGAGGAAGCGGGAATTAAAACCAGATATTCGGAAGCTCGTTTTTTAGAAGAATCTCTGATGTTGACGGGAGATTTAAATGTCGCTGAAGTTGAATGGATTGTTCAATATCGCATTGCGGATCCATATAAGTTTCTATTTAAAGTACGCAACACCCGCGATACTTTTCGCGCAATGACCGAAGCTGTAATGCGAGAGATTGTAGGTGATCGCACAGTAAATGAAGTATTAACAATAGGTCGACAGGAAATTAGTGTCTCTGTACAAGAAAAGCTGCAGGAATTATGTAATCAATATGAAACTGGTATCAGGGTCGACCAGGTGGTCCTTCAAGATGTCAATCCGCCGGACCGCGTTAAGCCATCCTTTAACGAAGTGAATCAAGCGCAACAAGAGAAAGAAAAATTAATTAATCAGGCACAGACCGAATTCAATAAAATTATTCCCAGAGCAAAGGGAGAAGCAGAAAAAGTGATTCAGGAAGCAGAAGGTTATGCACTGGAGAGGGTCAATAAAGCAAGAGGAGAGGCATCGAAGTTTAATTCCTTGTTTTCCGAGTATCGAAAGGCAACGGAAGTTACACGGCAACGCATATATCTTGAGACTTTAAATAGCATTTTACCCAAAGTGGGTAAAAAATTAATCATCGATGAAAATATTAAAGGTCTGATCCCTTTGCTGGATTTAAAAAAGGAGGTCAGTGATGCAAAATAAGAAAACTATTTTTTGGGTGGTAGTAATTTTACTCATATTAATAATCGTATTATCTTCAACATACATTGTAACCGAAACTGAACAAGTCATTATAACGCAATTTGGTAAACCTATTGGTGAGCCTGTTACGTCACCTGGTATAAAATTCAAATTACCATTCATTCAAAACGCCAACTTTTTTGAAAGGCGTTTTTTAGAGTGGGATGGTGACCCGAATCAGTTACCGACCAGAGACAAACGATTCATTTGGGTCGATACGTATGCCCGCTGGCGTATCTCCGATCCGCTGCTCTTTTTCCAACGCCTCCGTGATGAAATAGGTGCCCAATCCCGCCTGGATGATATTTTGGATGGTGAAACCCGCACTGCAATTGCTAAACACGATATTCGTGAGGTTGTACGATCAAGCAATCGCAAACCCCTGTATGATGAAACAATCATCGGTTTTGAAGAAGGAGATACATTGCGACCAATATCTTTTGGACGGGAAAAAATCACCAGAGAAATTTTAGCTTCTGCTTCTGAACGTATTAAGGATTTAGGTATTGAACTCCTCGATTTACGTTTTAAACGTATTAATTACATTGAAGAAGATCGCCTGAAAGTCTATGATCGAATGATAACCGAGCGTAACCGAATTGCTGAAAGATTTCGTTCCGAAGGTCAGGGTGAAGCATCAAAAATCTTAGGTCAAAAGGAAAGAGAATTGAAGCGAATCACATCAGAAGCATTACAGACATCTTTAGAAATTAAAGGTCGAGCAGATGGATTGGCAACTAAAATATATGCCGATGCTTACAACCGAAGTGGTGAAACACGCGAGTTCTATCGTTTTATTAAGACAATGGAAACCTATGAGACAACTTTTGGAACTGATGATTGGTTGATACTTTCAAGTGAAAATGATTTTTATAAGTATCTTAAATCCCAGACAGGGCGATAGATATTAGTATAGCAGCAGAAGGTAGTAGCGCTTTATAAAAATTATATTAAAACTTTGGAGTACATCAACTCAGTTGATGTACTCTTTTTTCAGGTCAATACTCATTTCACTGGTATAATAATTTTCTGTACCGCTAGCAAGGAAACCAGACTCATACCAGATCCAATTAAAAACGGTATTTTATAGTCTAACATCCACAGAATTCCTCCAATGGCGGGAATCACAACTGCTGCAATGTGGTTAATAGTAAAACCAACAGCCATACTTGGCGCAATGTCTCTCGGATCCCCCACTTTCTGAAAATAAGTGCGAATGGCAATAGAAAAATTAAAAAAAATATGGTCCAGTATATACAGGATCGCTATTATAAATCGTGATTCTACAAAGGCATAAGCAATAAAAATGGCGATCAGACTAGAATACTCTAAAGAAAGCACCCTTTTCTCACCATATTTTATAATAGCTCTTCCAATTGTGGGACTTAAAAAATAGTTTACAAAATTATTGATAATAAAGAGTATCGTTACTTCCTGGATTGAATATTCAAATTTTTTTACCATAAGAAAAACTGAGAATGCCACAAATATTTGTCTTCTTGCACCAGCCATGAATGTTAAAAAATAGAACAACCAGTAAGATTTCCTAAACACCATTTTTTTTCTCTGAGGTACAATATTTACCCGTGTAGGATTCTGCAGTATTCCCCAGGTTCCCACAATAAGAATCAAAATGCCTAATATGAAATAAACTTGTGAATAATTGAGCATTGAACTTAAAGCAAAAATTGTTATCCCAACCCCGATCTTCGTAGCGGCTGCGTAACTGCGTAATTTTCCAAACACCCAGGGACTCGTATGTTTATCAAAATATTGTAGAGTTAACGATTGATTTGTTGTTTCATAATAATGAAATCCAAAGCTCATTATTAATGTAGTTAAAATCAGGCCATGATAGGTTGGGAATAGACCAGTAATTCCTACCCCCAAACCTAATAATATAATCGAAAAAGCCGATAATCTATGCTCCTTAATAAATATGATAATAAAGATTGCAAGTAAGGCTAAAAATCCTGGTATTTCCCTAACAGATTGAATCACACCAATATGATTCCCTTCTAAATGGGCAACTTCCACAGCAAAATTATTAAAGAGGGTTCTCCACGTTTGTAATCCCACCACAGAAGCCATGGTTAATAATGCCAGAAAACGAAACATGGGGTCTCTTTTTATGCCCTTCATGGTCATTTTTCTTATATATTACCTTTATTTTGGGAGATGTCTTTGAAAAATGAAGATATGGCTTGGAATTTTATAGAATTAAAATTAATTATTGCTTCTTTAATAATAAAATTACACCCAGTAATAAGAGTGCAAAAGGTAATAAAGGTAAAAGAATAGCAACAGGGATAACAATAAGTCCTGCCAAACCACCCACAAGCGCTACGGGTACTAATATAAAAACAACCAAAAATGTTGCTAAAACAAAAGCTACTATTTTGAGGGGTAACGTTAACATAAAAATGCCAACGTGAAGTATAAATGCAAATATCTTTAAAATAAGAATGGTGAATATGACTATTAATAAAACGGCAATGATTTCCATTTAACTTCTCCTACATCTCCCAAATTGGAAATACGCAAAATAGGTTTTAAAGATTCAATAAATTATATACCCACAGATGATCTATTCATTCAAATCGATTCCATAATACGCACTTATATCCAGGGGAGGCATGGGACCATCAAGCGGTTTTTTGTCTTTTACATACCATTCGAACCAAAACATTTGTCGATACATTAAATCGATTCTGGCTGGTTGTTTCTTGTTTCCATGCTTTTCTCCAGGATATTGTATCAGACGTACAGCTGGATGATTATTCATTTTTAAGCGACGATAAAGTTCTAAACTCTGGGAGGGATGTACTCTGGTATCATCCTCACCGCCATAGATCAACACCGCTGTTTTACTTTGATGCGCCCAATACACTGGACTGCGTTTAAGACACAGATCCCACATATCCTCTAAAGCTTTACCATAATGAACATATAGCATTTCGTATGGAATATCTGTGGTTCCCAGCTTACTTATCAGGTCACTTATACCTACCGACACGCATACGGCATTGACATACTGAGTGTAATACGTCGCAAACCAGGCTGACGCATAACCTCCATAGGATCCCCCGGCCATGCCTACCCGTTCTGGATCAGCAATTCCTATTTCTATTAAATACTCGATGCCATCGGCAATGTCATCAAACTCTTTTCCTGCAGGATCTCCAAATCCTTCCATTGCAAATTTTACTCCATAACCGGTGCTGGCTCTATAATTTGGGTAAAAAACAACATATCCTTTACCTGCCATAACCTGACCTGGCCTTGAGTAGCTGGTAATCCACTCATTTGAATAATGTGATTCCGGGCCACCATGTACATAGACAATTAGCGGATATTGTTTTTTTTCTTCATAATCAGCTGGATGGATAAGAATACCTTCTATTTCCAGCCCATCTCTAGCTTTATAGTTTATCACTTCTTGTCTACCCAATTTTTTATCTTTCAACCATTTATTTAATGTCGTTAACCTTTGGATTTTCTGATCCTGCTGCCAATAAAATAAGTCAGCCGGTATTTCAGGACCATTACCTATCATCGCAAAATGATCTCCAGTTTCGCTTTTACCGGGAATATCAAAGACAATGCCACATTTTTCTGAACTTAAAATAACTTTCTGTTCATTATTGATAATATTAACCGTTCTCAAGGTCGTATGAACCCCCTCTTCTGCGTAATATATGACAGTATTGTTATCTTTCCAGCTTACCCATCTCACATGGCCGCGGAAATCAGGTAATGTTAAATTTTCCTGATCTCCCCCGGATGCATTCATAACATAAATCTGGCTTTCTTTATGATCTTCTCTGGATAACGCTCCGACATAGGCAAGTTTTGAGCCATCGGCGCTAAATTTGTAATTCCCAAGCTTACCAGGATTGTTGGAAATTTTGTTGAGACTTTTATTTGCGGGATAAATTAGATAAATTTTACGGAACATATAGTGCTGATCGATCAGATTCTTTTCAGAAGCGCTTGCTGCAATATAGTTACCGAAAGGGCCATACTCAAAATCCCAGATGGTAATTCCATCGGTAATTTGTTCCGCCTGAACATAGCTACTATTCTTATCTACATTGACTATATATAAATTGCGATGTTTTATGTCTTCTTCAAAAAATTTAAAGCCGTATCCCATTTCTTTAAGTTTTTTCTCTTTAGCTGTTTTTGGTGATTCAGCAAGATAAGCTATTTTCTTGCCATCAGGATGCCATCGAAAAAATAAAACATTCGATTCTGAATAACTAATTTGTTTCGCAGATCCTCCATCTTTCGATATAATCCAAACCTGTTTCTTGTCAGTATCTTTATCAGACATAATAAATGCGATCTCGGGTAGCTTCGGATTCCATTGTGGTGATGAAATAGCGACCTGCCCTGTGATTAAAGGTAGAGATTTGCCTGATTCCGTTGATATTGCATACAGCTCACTATAGGCCTCTCCCGGCTCATCAGAAGGTTCACGCTGTTTACTTACAGTATAGGCAATCCATTTACCATCAGCACTAATGCTAAGCTGGGAACATGTTGTTAAATTCAACAAGTCTTCAGGCGAGAAAACATCGGCCGCAAGAAGATTTATCTTTATCATAATTACTAAGATCAAGAAAGCGCAGATTGCTGTGTATTTTTTCTCGTTTTTATCTCCAATAAATATCTTATTACATAAAGTCATACTTTTCATCTCATACCTCTATTCAATATATTCTTCTGTTTACAGTGTTCTCATTTTGTATTCGGTTTTCAACTATTTCAATTCTCTTTTCAAATATCTGAAGTAATTTGTGTAATAATCGCACATCACGCTTTTCCGCTAAAGAGCGCCCTAATAATCTTTTAAATCGGGTCATGAAATCATCCATACTATCCCTCGGTACGAAACCTACTTTCTCCAGACTTTGCTGTAAATGCTCATAAAATTTCTCCAGCTCATAGTGTGAAGCTAAATCATAGCTATATTGCCTATCTTTAACATTGTGCATGATAAAAAAAGTATGAGCATAGATCATAACCGATTGGGCCAAATTCAGAGACGGCTTATTGGTAGCAGTAGGTATGGTCGAATGTATATGACAGCTGAGTAATTCTGAATTAGTTAAACCAGTTCTCTCGCGCCCAAAAACAATCGCAACAGGATGTTCAAAAGCCACCTCTTGAATCTTAATAGAAATTTCTTCAGGTGAGTACAGAGGAAACTTGAAATGGCGTTTACGTTGTGTAGTAGCTACGACGAGACGCTTATCTGAAATCGCTTCATTCAAAGTATCAAATGTTTGAGCCGTATTGATAATTTCCTCAGATTGATGCGCCATCCATAATGTTTCAGGCTGATTTTTATCTATTTTTGGATTTACCAATATAAGATGTTTAAATCCACAGGTCTTAAGAGCACGCGCTGTTGCACCTATATTACCATGAATTTCAGGTTCAACTAAAATGAAGTATAAATTATCACGAATCTTCTGAAAGGGTAATGATAATAGTATGCGTTGGTTACTATGTTTCACAATTCTCAATTTTTATATTCCCAATTTCATGATAAACATCCATTATACTCATATTAAATTTTAAAGCAATTTCTTTACACTGCTCATACTCAGGACGGATAATCCTTTTGCCATTTAATGTAATTGTTTTTACTTTTATCTTACCAAATCTGGAGTTAATTGGGACTATTTCTCGAGGCAGGATTCTTCTATCGACTGCATACTTTCTTAATCCTATTGTCGTTGTTTCCGAAAAGAGTATAGTCTCTATTGTACTTAGAGTAATTTCGTCCGTAATAACCGATAATTTGCTGCCCGGGCGCCCTTTCTTCATTATCAAGGGTGTAAGAAAGACATCTTTTGCCCCTGCTTGATATAATTTTTCAAAAACATATGGGAAAATTTCATTATTCATATCATCGATATTCGTTTCAACGATAATCGCTTTGCTACTGTATTTATTATCTGCGCTTTTCCCGATTATAATTCGCAAAAGGTTCGGCCATTTTGGGGAATCTATACTTCCTGCTCCATAACCTTGTCTTTCTAAAACATAGACGAAATTTTCTGGGATTATCCCCTGTGACAATGTCTTCACTAACGTTGCACCTGTAGGAGTAGTCATTTCGTACTCGGAATCACGATGAACGACTGGATAATCCTTTAAAATCTCAAGCGCCGCTGGAGAAGGAACAGGCATTACACCATGCTCAGTTTTTGTAAATCCTGTCCCTAAAGGAATGGGTATCGTATATATCTTTTCCGCCCCTAAATATGAAAATCCGATTATAGATCCCATCAAATCAACAATTGAATCTATCGCACCTATTTCATGAAAATGAATATTTTCTAGTTGTGACTCATGAATTTGTGCTTCAGCCTCTCCTAGTATTCTGAATGCACGGAGTGAATTCAATATTATATCCTGTGATAGTTTTGAACATTCAATCATTTTGACAATATTTTTATATGTACGTTCAGGTTGGTTTTTAACATCAAAATCTATCTCAATCTTCGACGCGGAGATGTGGTGCTTTTTTATCTTATGTACCCGCAACACATATCCTGGAAGATCTATTAGCTTTAATTGTTCTATTAAATATTTCAATGGTACACCGCAATCAATAAGTGCGCCCAATGTCATATCCCCACTAATCCCAGCAAAACAATCTATAATAGCTATTTTCATAATTTCTTCTAGATTAAAAGTTCATTCCAAATTTTCAGTAAATTTTTTGTGGCACCTGTGTTATTTGTAGCAAAGTCCAGCGCCCTTTGACCCAAAGATATCCTTTGATCATCATTATTCAGAAAATAATCAAGCCATTTCTCTATATCCTGCGCATTTCCTATTACGATACCACCGTTATCTTCAGCTAATTTTATTGCCTCATAAGAGTTTTTATGAACAGGTCCGTAAAGCACCGGAATGCCAAATATGGCGGGTTCCATTACATTATGTATGCCTTGTCTAAAACTCCCGCCTACGTAGGCAACATGAGCATAGGTATATATCCCTGCAAGATGACCAACTTGATCCACAATCAAAATTCTCTCATTGTGATGATTCTGTATTTGTGTGAATCTAATTCTCTCCCATTGGACAAAATACCTATCTATTTTATCTAAAGCTTTATCATTCGGTTGATGAGGGACAATAATTAATTTTACTCTGGGAGATTGCGTTAAAATTTGTATGAGGGCAGGAAACAAATGTTCTTCATCTTCAGGCCATACACTTCCGGCAACAAATATCCATTTGTTATCTAGCCATGTCCGGGGAATCAGTGTCTGTTTCTGTGCTGCCTTTTTCCGTGATACAACCTGATCATACTTGGTATCTCCAACAACGCGCACCCGGCAAGAAGGATAATGATGAGCGAAGCGCTGTGCAATATCATTGGAAATCGCACAAATTAATTCAAATTCAGAATAAACGTGTTTTAAAAACTGCTTCATCCATGGCTTCGTTTTTGATGAATTTTCTGCCAGAGAAGCATTTATTAAATAGATGGGTATCCCCCTCTTTTTAGCACACCATATTTGAGCCGGCCAAATATCATGCTTAGCAATGATAAGCAGTGATGGTTCTATTATGCTATAGAGCATATTCCAATTTTTAGGAGTATCAAAAGGCACGTACACATAAAAATCCAGCCCATCAAACTTTTTTGCATAATTATATCCCGAAGGGGAAAAAAACATAACAATATTAATAGTATTATATTTACTTTTTAATTCGCTTAAAAGAGGTTTTATGTGTTCGAATTCACCTAACGAGGCAGCATGGACTAGAATCCTTTTCCCTTGCACTCGCGACTCCTGAAGCCATTTTCTTATCGAGGGAATTGTATTATATCTGGGAAGGATCCCTGCTCTTATTTTGATAGAAAATAGGGCAATAATGTGTGCTGCCAATAAAATACTAGGGGTAATTATGACGTAATACAAGATTTGATAAAACTTATGTGAACACGGTCTACATTCTAAATTCTCATTTTCAACAACAATATGTTTATTTCTGTAAGGGTAAAAACCGAGTTCTTTTACCGAAGATCCAAATATGGCCAAGACGGGTGTATTTACCGCAGTTGCCATATGCATTAAACCACTATCATTAGAAATTAAAGCATTACTCTTTGAGATAATAAGTGCATTGGTTATCAGGCCTATTTTACCACATAAATTAGTTACATCGCGGTGTTGGCTCAGTACTTCACCAATTCTCTCTTCCTTATTACCACCCAAAAGTACTACTTTAAAAGGGAATTTCTTTTGAATTAAAATGATTAACGCACTAAAATACTCTGTGGGCCAGCGTTTTGTGAAAAATCCCGCACCTGGAGCGATACAAACAATATTACCACTGATTGGAAAGTTATTTTGTCCCGATATGATCTCAAGATTTTTTTCACTACCTTTATCCCAGTATAACTCTAAACCTTTTTTATCATCAGATATATGTAATTTCCCGCCCACTCTCAAATATCTTTCCGGTATAGAAATAATATTTCTATAATAATTTTTTTTAAAGTGAACCAGCATGAATTGTTTCAATTTATCTTTTTTTATCTTTGCTACATATTGTGCACCTAAACCACGACGGAGATAATTGCTACGCCAGTTATTATGCAAATCAAAAACATAATCATATTTTTCTTCTTTTAAATTTTTTTTGATCTTTATCAATCCCCTTATTTTCTCCTCCGTTTTAAATAAAACCAAACTAGATATATAGGGATTCGCCTGGAGCAACTCTTTATACTCCTCTTTTATCACAAAATCTATCTGGGCATCAGGAAAACTTCGACATACCTGTCGAATGAAAGGGGTGGCTAATAAAATATCGCCAATAGAGCTCAGCCGAATGATAAGGACTTTTTTATCATACATTTTCAGCGGTCATCTTTTTCGCGAAATTACATAGTCAACAAATAATTTGGCACTTCGTAAGTACGGACCATCGCTATAACCAATAATACTATCTTTTGCTTTCTGAGCAAAATGTAATGCAGCATCTTGGGCAGAATTTAATCCACCGTATTCCTCACAAAATGATACTATCTTTTTAATATCCCCTCGATCAACCCCCTTTTTTAAAAGTTTTATTATTGTTTTTTTATCTTTTGCCGGTGCATTTTTAAACGACATGATCAATGGTAGTGTTATCTTTTTTTCCTTTAAATCAGCACCTACCGGTTTTCCAAGGACACTTTGACTTCCTTCATAATCAAGCAAATCATCTTTTATCTGGAATGCGATGCCAAGATTTTCACCATATGTACGTAAATTTTTTCTATCTTCAGAATTGTTACTTACTGTAATAGAGCCCAATTCACAACAAGCTGCGATGAGGGCAGCAGTCTTATCCGAAATTAACTGATAATATTCTTCTTCCATTATATCAAGTTTTCTACTCTTCTCGATTTGAAACAACTCCCCCTTACTCAGCCTTTTTGCCGTTTCAGCTAAAATATGCATTATTTCTATATTGCCTATTTGGGTAGCAGCAATCAATGATTTAGATAATAGATAATCTCCCATTAAAACACTAATCTTGTTCTTCCAAATTGCATTTATTGAGGGAAAACTTCTTCTGACCTGTGCATTGTCAACGACATCATCATGTACCAAGGTAGCGGTATGTAAGAGCTCAACGATTGTAGCCACCAAGTATGTCGACTCATTTGGATTGCCTAGTAATCTTGCGCTTAATAAGACCAATAATGGTCGTAGTCCTTTCCCCTTATGCCGTACAATATATTTAGTGATCTTGTCTATCAAGACGACATTAGAAGTCATCACCGTTGCAAACGTTTCTTTATATTTCGAATAATCTGTTTTTAAAGTGTTCTGAATTTGACGCAAATAGGTGTGCATAGGAAATTATCTTCATTCACTTAATTCGAATAAAGAAAAAAATTTATCTATGTGATAATATTTAATCAAGTGTATTTACTTCTTTTAAATTTGGTTTTGGCGCCTTTGGTGAAAAAAGGTAAGAGACATATATACTTGCCTCATATAGTAAAACAATTGGAACCGCTAGAAAGATTTGGGTCGTCGGATCAGGAGGAGTTAGTATCGCTCCTAGAATAAAGGCACTAACTATGGCATATCGGCGATATTTGCGCATAAACTGTGGGGTTAGTAATCCTATTTTTGACAAAAGAGCACTCAACATAGGAAGCTCAAATACTACACCAAAAACCAGAATTATACGAATTAAAAAACCGATATAAAAATCTATGGCAATTTTATTTTCAATATCCACAGGGGCTAAACTTAGAAAGAATTGTAAGGCATAAGGTATAATTACAAAATAGGCAAATACCGCACCGATAAGAAAACAAACCACCGAAGCAAAGACAAAAAGCGGTAATAACTTTCTTTCTTTTTTTAACAGACCAGGAGCTAAGAACTGCCACAGCTGATAAAAAATAACAGGTAAACTAAAAATAACACCGGCGATTAAAGCCATTTCAAGCTTAATCATAAACATTGTCTGTATTTTTAAGACTTGTAAAGGAACTGGAGGATTGATTTGTTTTCCAGGATATAGCATGATTTCCAGAAGATAATCTGAAAAAGTGAAACAAATTACCATCATGACGAAAACACTTATAATCGACTTTAACAACCGCCAGCGTAATTCTTCTAAGTGATCTAAAAAAGGCATTTCTTTTTCGTTATATTTTTTTTCTGACATATGTTCTAGATATGTTACAATGGTAGGATTATAATAATATTATAAATCATAAAATGGAAACTGGCTACTCAACTCTTTTACCTCACCAAGAACCGTATTAATAGTTTTTTCATTATCTATATTCTTCAAAACTTTATCTATCATACCGGCAATCATTATCATCTCATTTTCGTGCATACCTTTTGTGGTTAATGCAGCTGTACCCAATCGAATCCCACTGGTGATAAAGGGACTCCTCGTATCAAAAGGGATCATATTTTTATTAACTGTAATTCCTGCATCATGTAGCGCATCTTCAGCAGATTTTCCTGTTATATTTTTATTGGTAAGGTCCACTAAAAACACATGATTGTCAGTACCACCCGAAACCACCTCATACCCTAACTCAATCAACGCATTACTGAGAGCTTTGGCATTGTCGATAATATTCTGAGCGTATACTTTAAATTCAGGCTTCAAAGCTTCCCCAAATGCAACTGCTTTGGCAGCAATGATATGCATCAACGGACCACCCTGAATGCCCGGCATAACATTACTATCAACTATTTCAGACATCATTTTCACTCTACCGGACTTAGCTGCAACGATACCCATTTTATTTTCAGAATCTTTACCCATAAGAATAAGCCCGCTTCGCGGACCTCGTAATGTTTTATGCGTAGTAGAACTAACTATATCACAATAAGGGATGGGGCTGGGGTGTAAATCAGCGGCAATTAAACCGGCAGGATGTGCGATATCAGCGAATAAAACTGAATTTACTTTACTTGCAATTTCATTGAATTTATCAAATTCATAAAAACGCGAATATGCGCTGGCACCAACGATAATCATTTTCGGTTGGTATTCCTTGGCCAATCGCGCCACCTCATCCATATCGATTCGCCCGGTCTCTTTTTTTACCCCATAAGCAATCACATTATACATCTTACCTGAAAAGTTTACCGGGGAGCCGTGGGTTAAATGTCCCCCGTGAGCTAAATTCATTCCTAAAATTGTATCACCGTGTTTTAAGAAGGTAAAATATACCGCCATATTGGCCTGGCTTCCAGAGTGAGGTTGAACATTTACATATTCACATTTAAACAATTGTTTTGCTCTATCTCTGGCAAGATTCTCTGCTATATCCACAAATTCACATCCGCCATAATAGCGTCGACCGGGATAGCCTTCAGCATACTTATTAGTCAGTACCGTACCAGCGGCTTGAAGCACTGCTTTACTTACAAAATTCTCAGAAGCTATTAATTCTAACTTATATTCCTGTCGTTCAATTTCTCCTCTTACAGCATCGTAAACTGCTTTATCG
>SMTZ1_10003873_pt1 | contig 16235 bp, 11 predicted proteins | sample DeeMarSWOR136_30_FD_25667 | JGI IMG/M metagenome (IMG submission 25667)
ATCGGCTACGCGAACCTCACGGATCTGATCGATGCGGACATCTCCTTTGATGATCTCAATGATACCAGGGACGATCTTGAACGGTACCCCGGCGTGTTTGCAGCGTTTCACCATGTTGCGCACGAACCTGCCAGGCGCCGTGGGAATGGCTATGATAATCTCATCGACGGGAGTTCTCGCAACGATGTCTTCCAGCTCTCCGGTCTTTCCGAGAACGGGCAAGCCCATAACGATACCTTCGGCGAGGGCAGGATCGTCATCGAGGAAGCCGACGACGCGTGAACGAAGCTCCCGGTGGCTTTCAATCTCCCGCACCACCATCTGTCCGGCCTCACCGGCTCCGACAATCAGTACTGCTTTCTCGGTGCTCTCTCTCATCGGATTACTGCAATCTTTCTCAGCTCCTCGTGATTCCCATCACTGACTCTCACAATATAGATTCCCGATCGGGCCTGGTATCCGTTGAGTGTGAGGAGATCCCATGCCACCTCGCCTTCTGACACATCGTATGCCTCGTGGACGAGCTCTCCTTCGAGGGTATACACCTGGACATGGACGGATGAAGTTATCCTCCCGATCAACAGGTTCCTGTCACCTCTGGATATATGGATAGGATTGGGGTAGAGTATCATCTCGGATAGCGGTATCTCCTCTCTCACCGGAGGTGAGACGTCCAGCCTGGCAAGACCGTTGTCGGTGCCGATCCAAAGCACATCTTCGCTCTCGTCGTATGCTAACGCCCAGCAGAGATGGGACGGTAACCCCGAGATAACGGAAGTCGGATAATACTGGAGCTCCGCCTCCCAGTGAAGAACGGTGGTGAACGCAGCGATGTGCCCTTCGAGATCACTCTCCGTTAAATCACTCTCCGTTGCCACCCGATCGATCCGATTCAGGCCGTGCTCCGTTGCCACCCAGAGATTTCCCGACCCATCGAATTCAAGATCGGACACGATGGCACCGATGAGGCCCTCACCACTGAATCCTGTCTTTCGCGTAATCGAGTCTATCGCACCCGACCGCCACCGGACGAGGCCGCTCGCGGTACCGACCCAGATGCTCCCATCACTCCCCCGTGCGATCGAGAGCAGGTTCTTGCTCGCCAGATCATCGGGATGAATGAGCCTCTCGGGCCAGTAGTCGTCATCGAGGTTGCTGAGGTTTGTCCAGTCGAAGCCGCGGGTATCCCACATCTGAACACCGTCGTTCTTGAGTGCCAGGTAGACCCGCCCGCTCTGATCGAACACACAGTCGAAGATTGATGCTCAACCAGTCCGTCGTATCCGGGTTTGTGATATTGATCCCCCACATCCCGGATTGTTCCGCATCGGAGAGAAACCATCGGTTTCCGGCCGGGTCCTCCTTTGCCTTCACGAACCGGTTCGACGTGATGGTCCCCTCGTTCAACGTGAAGTGCCTCCACTCATCGTCGTCTCTGTCAAAGGGGTCATTCACCTCAATCATGTCCAGGTCGTGGTCTAGAGCGTTGCACCACAAGAATCCCTGTGAATCGGCAAGGAGCGCCAGGTTGTTCTGAAAGTATGAGAGCCCCCTGTCACCGACATCACCGCGGTATTTTGTGTACGACACCCAGCGCCCATCAGTGGATCGATAGCTGATACCGAAGAAGCGTGTACTGACCCACAAACCACCGTCCGGCGCAAAATCGAGCTCCACAATCCCACTCTCGGAAAGGAGCGCCGGGGCACGGTTCCACCAGCTATCATCGATGTATGCCGTAATGTACGTGCCACGGTTCTGAGTGCTGTACGCTCCCCCCACCCACGGTGTACCCCTCCCATCTACCGCTAACGTCTTCAGAATATCTCTGCTCCAGCTTATCCGATACTCCCACCTGAAAACATACTTCATGGAGCCGGGAGCGTAGAGTGTCCCTGAAATGTCTGTCCATTCCACACCGCTCCACACGTATGCGGCACCAACAGTCACGCAGGCGAGAACGCCGCCACCTGCAGCTACCGCGATGGGAACATCCTCGATCGATCCGACGATGGACCAACCCGCGCCGGTGAATCGCTGGATCCCGTTTTCGCTCGCACCGTAGATGTCTCCGTCATATTCGCAGAGAGAGGTTACACTGCCGATGGGAAAGTATGTATAGGAGTATGTATCTCGATTGAAGAGAGCTACTCCTCCATCACGTCCAATCCATAATGAATCACCAGCGATGAGGAGATCATAGATGAACGTCCCCTCCGTGCTGTCGGAAAGTACGAATTCCGGGGAGGGCAGGTTATCGTAAAACTTTGCCACACCGTTCGTCGATCCGTAATAGACATCGTCTTCAACAGCAACCAGACAGGTTACGCTATCGCTGACCAATCCATCGCGAACCTCTCTATATACCTGTACCAGAGGGTCTGCATCTATACCATCCACCCGGGCAACTCCACTCGATGTGAATCCCAACCACACGCTGCCATGCCGGTCGACTGTTACCGCAGTAACAGATGCCGAATGAAACCCCAGGCCGTCTCCGTACTGTGTAAATGTAGAATCCGAGAGATTGAATAGAAGAATCCCGCCATTCGTTGCACACCACAGGCTGTCACCCCGGCACGTGATACGGTTGACGGCGCTCGCACTCCAATAGACATTCCAGTCTCCCGCCCTGCTGTCCGCCTCCCCTGGACTCAGCAACATCACGAGAAGAATCAACACTCCAAGCCGTTTCACGTTTCGCCCCCCTCTTCATGAAACCACGGTGGATATACACCAGAAGCAATAGCTCCCACTGATTGTATGAGGATGAGTATATCCCTCGTAAAAGACCAATTCTGGAGATCGAGCATCTCCCTCTCCACTGCCTCTCTCCAGCCATCGGTAGACAGTATTCTCCATTTCCCCGTAATCCCCGGTCTGACGTTGTAGACGCCTCCAGCCTCACTTTCAAACCGGGAGGGCGGCAACGGTGGAGGACCGACCAGGCTCAGGTGACCGGTGAGGAGGTACATAAAAATCCTGGCTTTGAATACGTCTCCAGCTTCATTTCCGGACGAGGTCACCGCCCGGGGCCAAACGATACGTCTCCCCCCTGCGCCTCGTCGGACCTCACCGAAAAAGTGTATCCTGCCAGTCATCCTACTATACAAAAGATACCCCAGGGATAACAACGAAACAAAGGGCAGGAGCAACAGGGCTGAGAAGATATCGATCACGCGCTTGAGACCGTTCAGAACGATGGAAGCAACACCCCTCTCGATTGAAAACATGTGTACACCGGCAAGCTCTTCGACACGTACATTTGATCCGAGAATGCTCGCCAGAGGTGAAACGACTCGAATCTGAATCATTCGGTCTCTGGAGTAAACGATAAGTGGTAGGAGTGATTTGTCCCCCTGATAGGACGGCAGCACAATCACTTCTTGCACCTTGAACTTCTCGACGACCTTTCCGATGTCTTGTATCGAGCCGAGAGATTCCGGCCCATCATTGATGCATCCCACGACTTCGATCCCGAGTTCCGGAACATTCGCGAGTTGTGCGGTAAATTTGCGGACCTCGCCTTCACTCCCGATGAGCAGCACTCGTTTCAGATCGAAGTTCGACCGTACTAGCTCCCGGTGCAGACCCCGCAAGATCTGGCGGAAACCGAACACGGCGAGGATGGTGAACACTGCCTGGCCGAGAACGACCGCCCTCGAGTATATCCGTACCCGTGCCAGGTACGTCGATGCCAGGAGGATTGCAACTCCCAGGAGAATCGCTCTCGTCACCTGGAAGAACTCCTCCGATCTCGGTGTCTCACGGCGAATGCGGTAGAGACCACTGAACAGAAAGGTGACCAGGTAGATCAGGTTATAGAAGAGGATGAAGAAGCGGTACCAATCGATTGGGTATAGCCTGTTGATAAACAGGGGCTGGAGGAGGTCTCGTGCGGCATACGCAGCGAAGAATGCCATATTCATGGCAATGAGATCTGTGATAACAAAGCCGACTGACATCAGAGCGCCTCGATGACGTCTCAAGAAGTAAAAGATCCTGTTCCATTTCTCGGCGTATCGGAGCATGCTCAACAGATGAATGATAAACGGCTTGCGAAACACTGATTTTGCACTCGCACGCTCGAACCGATGGATCATGACTGACTGGGGTACGTAAAAGACAGACCAACCTTGGTTCTTCATTCTGTAACACCAGTCGATATCTTCGAAGTAAAGAAAGAATCGTTCATCCATCAAGCCGACCTTCTCAATCGCCTCTCGACGAGCAAGCATGCAGGCTCCCGTCACCCAGTCTACCTCCCTCACCTCCTCGTGGTCGTAGTCCGTCATGAGGTGCTCCCGGAGAGGCTTGGCCCGAGGAAGGAGCTTGCCGAGAAACGTTCGTCTGAAGATAAGTGCCTGCAGGGTGTAGAACCGCCGACACGAATATTGGATGCGACCATCCAGGTACAGCAGTTTCGATGCGGCAATCCCTGCATGGGGCGTTTTGTCCATGAATGCGATGAGATTGTCAATGGATCCCTCACGGAGGACGATATCGGGATTGAGGATCAGGATCATCCGGCCAGAACCGAGTTTAATCCCCTGATTGACTCCCCGCGAGTAACCTGTATTCTCATCGTTGGCAACGAGCCGCACATTCTCGAACTTTCCAGCTATCATCTCGGGGGTTCCGTCGGTACTGGCGTTGTCGATGATGATCGTCTCGAAACTGGAGGATGGCGGATACTGCTCGATTGAGCGAAGGCACTCCTCGACAAGCGAGAGACTGTTGTGTGTGACAATGACAATCGATAGATCCATGTGCGTGCAATCCGGAAACGTTCACTTCTATCTGCGAGGACCTATGAGTCGAAGTCGCCAGACCATGAAAACAGCTTCCCAGATGATCCTCTTGGACATCTTGGAAATACCGACTCTCCTATCGACGAAGATGATCGGGATCTCCTTGATACGAAAACCTTTCTTCCAGCATATGAAATTTACCTCTATTTGAAAGGAATAGCCATCGCTCTTGATCGTATCCAGTGGAAGCTGCTCGAGCACCTCCCGCCGGAAGCACTTGAATCCACCGGTTGAATCCTTCAGCGGCATCCCGGTGATGACTCTGGTGTAAATATTGGCACCGCAACTGAGGATCAATCGGTGCAACGGCCAGTTGACAACCGTGATTCCGTTCAGATAACGGCTCCCAATGACCAGGTCATGCTCCTTGATGCAATCAAGAAATTCAGGAATGGATACAGGGTCATGTGAAAAATCAGCATCCATCTCGAAGATATATTTCGCATCCGTATTGGCAAGTGCCCACTTGAAACCGGTAATGTAGGCAGAGCCGAGACCCATTTTGCCTCCCCGGTGTATGACATGCACTCGCGGTTCTCCCCGTGAGATTTCATCCACGATCTCCCCTGTCCCGTCAGGAGAGTTGTCATCGACGATGAGCATTTCTATTCCCGCTCCAATATCGAGAACCGCCTTTATGAGCTCCTCGATATTCTCCATTTCGTTGTATGTGGGTACGATGATGAGCGCTTCCACCGTGCCTATCCCCTCCTTCCAACAACCAACCAGTAGACGGCCGGGACCGTGATGGCAAGGACGAATATGACAATGGAAATGATGAGCGAGATATTCAGGGTAGACGAGGAAAACCAGAACAGAACCTCATGGTTGCCGGGACGCAATGCTAAGGCGCGAAGACAGTAATTCGCTGTCATGATGGGGGCCTCCCGGCCGTTCACCGTTACCTTCCAAGCTGGGTATGCAATCTCGCTCAGAACCATGATACACGGTTCCTCAATCTGAGCCTCTATGGTGATCGAGTTCAAACGGTAATCGGCTACCGAGACCCGACTCCCCTCCGCTGATACGGGTGCTACCGATGGTTCCTCCTGCAGAAGTACTTCGCGGGAAGGATCGAAGTCGGGAGAAACCAATGACCTGAGTACCTCATCGGGAGGTAACCCCCTGAACGTGTCGACGAGAAATACCCTCGGGAGAGTGGAGGGATTCCTGTAGATATACGTGTTTCCCTCATTCCACTCCAGCGGGAATGGAGATCCTTCCCGAAATAGTCGAAAGGGGGAGACAAGGTACTTGGTATTCAGCATATCGAGGATCTTGATCGGTACGATACCTCGGTTAAAACTGGCAAAGAAGACATCCATGATATCCTGGTAGGACTTGAGCTTGGCAGCATGATAGCCCCCGAGGGAAAAAATACGGTGAATCATGAACCGGTTGTCGCTGAACGGTGGCGTACTGTATGACCAGTTTCCGGGTCGTGCGGCCGGCACAGGAAAGATCCTGAAGTATGAAGGATCGCCCTGGAGGAAACGTTCCACCTCATCCGGTTTTAGGAAATCGCTGCGGTCCTCTATTCTCTTTACAATCCTCAAGCTTTCTGCTTTCCAGACCTTCTCCGGATGGATGACAGCACGGCTTACCGTGAATATATCAACGATGGCGATGGCGGCGAATATGAGAACCAGTGTATTCGGCAAAACCCGCCTCGTTGAGGAGAGAAAGAAAATCAGGGCGACGGCGGCGAAAAGTAGAATTCGTTTTAACAAATCGTTGGCAAATGATCTCGCACCAAATGCCGCCCACTCGCCACCGACCCTTCCCCTCGCTTGAAGTCCCGCCGCGATACTGGTCCTGATCCCATCAGAGGAGACCAGCAGAATGACGAAGAGAGCGACAAGGGCAATCAGAATCCATTTCATTGATGCGGATTGCAGCACTCGGGGAAGGTTGCCCTCACGGTAACGGCTGAGAAACGCCTCGAGCCCCAACCCTAAGAGCACCACGAGTGCGAGCTGCTGGACGATGAGGATCATGACCGGGACACGGAACTTGTTGAAATATGGCAAGAATTTAAACATGGGATTATACAGGACGGGGAAAAATTGCCCGAAACTGATCACCGTTGCGAGAAGAGCTGTGAGTGCAAGAAACCACTTCCATCTGTTCTGAACAAGGAAAAGTGCCACCATACAGAAAATGATGGGAACGGCGCCGAGATAGTTCGGGTAGTCAGTAAACGGCATCTCGCCCCAATACGTTACCTTGCCGAAGCCGTACGCCCAGGGAAGAATGAACGTCAGCATCTCCTTGGGATGGAGACTCCAGCCAGTTGCGTAACCATAGTCGAGTCCTCCCCCAACACCTCCGCGAATTGATAACGCAGCATATTCTCTGATAGGAAGTATGAGTACAGCCGCGATGCCGACCGCTGCCACGAACGCTATTGCCATGAACACGATATTAATGACGATGAAGCGGTATTCACGTGAGCGGAGAAGGTGGATGAACTGGTATAAAAACAGCAAGCCGATCAGTAAGAACGTATAGTAGGAAATCTGAATATGCCCTCTCAGCATTTGGAATCCGAGGATAATGGAAAGGAAAGCGGTCATGGGAACACGCCTGAATCCCCTGAGGATGTTCCTGGCACAGAGTATCGCGAACGGCATGTATGCTGTTGCACAGACCTGGGATCCGTGCCCGTTTGCTCCGACAGCGATGAAGTTGGGAAGAATCATGAACACGACACCGGCAAGCAGCGATACCGATGCCCGTCCCCCCAGTGAACGCACGAGGAGGTAAACACCGATACCAGCCATGATGTAATGGATCAAGAGCCATGTCATTTCGGGAAAACCGAGATACGCTTGGAGAATATGAGTGACGAAGGAGGGGGGATAGACGTACGGCGTATACGCGAGACTTTGGTAGCTCGGCATTCCACAGAACAGATACGGATTCCAGAGTGGATATGTCCCTGAATCGAGGGCCTCCTTGCCAACGGTAGCGAAACTCAACGGTGCCTTCGTGTCCGGAACAAGGAAAATCCCATTTTGAAAGACGAGCTCAGGCACGAGGGCACAGAGGACGATAACGAGAGTGATAACGACGGTGAGCCCCCTTTTCCATGGAGCGGTCGATTCGAAGAGCTCCAGCAATGGAATACCCTGCTCGTTTGGAGCCGGGGGCCTACCCTTTTTGCTCAACCGGAACCTCCTTGGTTATCAATACCTAAGCTTACCATTTTCTCGTATACGAGTAAACTTATAAAAAGGCATGTGTTACAAGCCGCGCCATATTCTCACCACGCCGTTGAGAGCACCCTTGAGCAATCTCCAGCGTCCGGTTACAAGGAGGGCGAAAAGAAGGAGCAGGAATCCACCTCCATGGATTGGGAACATGAAGACTCGCCACCTCCGTGATCTGAACCGCACGAAGAGCCTGTACGTGCTGAGGAGCCGGTTCTCGAGCTTGAACGGGGTGAAGCCTCCTCCACTGCTTGAGCTCACCTTGTGCCAGACGAGTGCAGTCGGCTCGTAGTAGCACCGCCAGCCTCTATCCCACGCCCTGAGACAGAAATCAACATCTTCACAGTAAATTGTATATAATGGATCGAGGAGCCCGATGTCTTCAATAACCTCCCTCCTCACCATCAGCGCGCATCCCGATACGTAACCTGTTTCGCCTGCTCTCTCCGGGAACGTACCGTCTAACTTCCGTATATTTCGGTGTCGGGGAACCCAGATGAATGGGTAAAAGTCACCGCCCCCATACCAGATCCTTTCCGGATCATCATGGTACAGGATCTTCGGTCCCACAATACCGATATCCGATCCTTTCCCGAATGTTGCAACCATTCGCGACGCGAAGGAAGGATCCACTTCGGTATCGTTGTTCAGGAGGAGAAAGAACCTCCCACCCATTTCCATGGCTCGCCTCAATCCCACGTTGTTGCCCTCTGCAAAGTACAGATTCCGATCATTGATGATGAGCTCGACTTCGGGGAAATTCTTTCTCACGATCTCGGGTGAAGAGTCTGTGGACGCATTATCGACCACGATTACCTTCAGGGGAGGATCATCAATTACACGGAGCGACTGGAGGCATGGGGCTATCACGTTCCCACCGTTCCAGTTCAGCACCACAACGTACAGAACATCGTTCTCCAAAACGGTTCACTCCCCTCTACATACCAGCAAGCAGCTCTTCGACAGCATCCACCATACTGGCCCACGAGAAGCGTTCCTTCTCTTTTTCGAAGTGAGGTTCCATCTTTTCCGCCCACGCCTCGGCAAAGAACTTCACCACTGCTTCCGACAACGCTTCAGAAGAGGACGGCGGAACGATGAAGCCGGTCTTCCCGGATGAAACGACTTCCGGGAGACCGCCGACGTCGGTAACCACAACCGGACGGTCGAAGGCGAATGCAATCTGGACGATGCCGCTCTGGGTCGCGGATACATATGGAAGGACAACCAGGTCACACGCCGCGAAGAACGATTCAACTTCTTCATTGCTGACGTAGCGATCCTCAAACTGGATAACGTGCGAAAGGCCCAGTTCATGCACGCGGGAAAGGTAGGACTCTTTTTCTTCGTAAAACTCTCCCACAACGAGGAGCCGCGCATTGACCCGTTCCAGAATTGATGGCATTGCTTCAATGAGATACCGCAATCCTTTGTATGACCTGATGTACCCGAAAAAAAGGAGGAGCTTTTCATCTCCAGCATCGATCCGCCTCCTCGCCTCCTCCCTGGTGATGTCGCTACGCTTGAAAAAATCGTAGATGGGGTGAGGGTGAATCGCTACCCGAGCGTTTTTCCGAATACGCAACAGGTTGTCTCTGTCCTCAACGGACTGAACGATAAATCCCTGAGATGCGGAGAAAGCGAGACGTGATAGCAAGCGATCAACAGGAGACCGTTCATGGGGAACGACATTATGGCAGAGGAAGATTATCTTACCCCTCCGCATTATCCGTGGAATCTGACAGATCTTGAACAGGGCAAGTGCGAAATAGGGATGCCACCATTGAACAATGATAACGTCTGGTCTCAGCCCGGCGATGCGGAATCCCGCCCGTATCCACGTGAAAAGATTTAAGGAATCTATGATCCGTTCGGATGGGATGATGAGTGGATTGTCACTCTCGTCGTACTGCGTCTTGCCGGGAAAGAGAAAATCGGGATACAGCCTGCGGAAATTCACCGCATGAACGTCATGCCGCTTCATCAACTCAATGGCAAGGCACGTATTGTAATGAGATATGCCGCCTCTATAAGGATAGGTGGGACCCACGAGACAGATCCGGAGCCTCCGCTTCTCGTTCCATTTATTCATCAACCTGATACTCGCGATAAGAGACGGTCCTCTCCATTCTCGAAGAAAAAAGCTCCGCGAGAAGCCCGAATGAACCGATCTGGATGGCTATCACGATCATGATCAATCCCCCTACCATAATGGGTCGTACACGGAGACCTCTTCCCAAAAGCCACAGCCCGATAAAGTAGAGGGTAATGACCCCACCAACAGCAAGGAAGAGAATGGCTATCCTCCCGAAGAAGTGGAGAGGCGATGTTGAACGGCGGGTAATAAACATGACGGTGATGAGATCGAAGAATCCGTTGAGAAATCTACTCGCACCGTACTTGCTCCTCCCAAATTTCCTTTGAAAATGCTTCACACGCTTTTCAGTGACCCGGTACCCTTCCCACGCGGCGAGAACAGGAATGAAGCGGTGAAGTTCACCGTACACCGATACTTTCTTCACCACCTCACCACGATAAGCCTTGAGCCCACAGTTGATGTCGTGAAGTCTGATGCCACTCACGAGGGAGGTGATAAGGTTGAAGAGCTTTGACGGGATGGTCTTTGTAATCGGATCCTGCCTGTCCACCTTCCAGCCGGACACGAGATCAGCGCCCTCCTCCAGTTTCTCAATGAGGTCCGGTATCTCTCCAGGGTCGTCCTGGAGATCCGCATCGATGGTAACAACGATATCGCCGCCTGCGGCCTTGAAGCCTTCAGCAAGCGCGGCAGATTTTCCGTAATTCCTCTTGAAGCTGATGATCTTTACCCGGCGATCCTTTTTCCTGAACTCCCGCAAAATGCCGAGCGAAGCATCCAGAGAGCCATCATCGATGAATACGAGCTCATGCCGGACAACGGTTGTATCCAACACTTCCGTGAGGCGGGTATAAAGCTCCAGGAGGCTTCCCTCCTCGTTGTAGAGAGGTACCACTACGGAGACAAAGTACTGTTTACGCCCCATCATGGGAGCGACAACCTCCCTTCCGAAGATAATCCCGATACCAGTCTATCTCCCGTTTCATTCCATCTTCAAGCGGTACTTCAGGTCGAAATCCGAGTTCCACTCTCGCCCGCGATGTATCGGCCCACGTATCGAGCACGTCGCCTCTCGCACGGTCGAGGAATTGAATATGGATCCGCTCCCCGAGCTCACCCGCTATGATATCGAGGGCCTCCAAAACAGAAACACGACTCCCGCCGCCGATATTGAAAATCCGTTCCGTACCCTGGTACTGAAAGGCGAGCATGTTCGCCTTGACTGCGTCAGAAACGTACGTGAAATCCCTCGTCTGTTGTCCGTCACCGAACACCTCCACCGGTTCCCCGGCGAGGGCGGAAATCACAAATCGGCTGAAGGCCATATCAGGCCGCTGTCTCGGACCGTAAACGGTAAAGTATCGGAGAGCGGTGTAGGAGACATCGAAGTTAATATGATAGAGTTCGCACAGGTGTTCCGCAGAGAGCTTCGTTGCCCCGTAAGGAGAAACTGGCCTCAACCGATGATCCTCCTTCATGGGGAGGTTCCTGGTCTCCCCGTATACAGAGCTCGAACTCGAGTGAATGAGCTTGACGGTGCCGACATCCTTGATCGCCTCGAGGATCCGCTGCGTGGCCAGTATATTCGCTTCTGTGTAATGCGAGAATTCACGCCCCCAGCTCCTCCGGACACCGGCTTGGGCCGCGAGATGAAAGACGCATTGGGAATCCTTAATGATGTCGATGAGATCACATCTGTTGAGGTCATCCTCAATCAACGTGAAGCGGCCGCTCGACCGCACCTGTGCCAGGTGCTCCCTCTTCCTCTCCGGAGGGTAGTAATCAGTGAAGCTGTCGATCCCGATAACAATATACCCCTCATGAATGAGGCGCTCGCAGAGATGCGAACCGATGAATCCGGCGGCTCCGGTGACAACCACCTTTCCTTTCACTGCTCTTCCCTGTTCTTCAACTCTTCCTGCTGCCCGAAATGCTCCTCTATGTAGCTGTCTATATCTTTGTACAGCGACTGCAGCTGCTGATCGCCTGGATTTTTATCAAGCCATCGTTTGATGAAATCTTTCGCGATCTCCCGCTGCCCTGCCTGGGCTGCAAGTCTGAAGCCTTCAACATACAACTGCCTGTTATCGGGAGCCATCCGGATACCTTCGTTCAGATTCTGCAGGGCCAGGTCGAACATCCCCTGGTACTCGTAGACCTTTGCGAGCATGATCCAGTATTCACCATTTCTCGGATCTTCACGTATTACCCTCATGTAGTGATCGATTGCCCTTTGAGGCTCCCCGTTCAGCAGATAGTAGCTTCCGAGGAGTATCTTGGGATAACCGAATGAGGGATCCAATTTGGCCGCCAGCTCCATTTTTTCGATCGCCTCTTCATACTCCTTCCGGTGGGCCTTTCGCTGAGCCAGTGTCGCTGCTGCAACCGCAAAGTTCACGAACATATTTTCTGTATCCTCATTCTTGTAGAGCGAATGATCTACCTCACCGTCCTCGGTGAGAACACCCCTGAATTCGAAGATATGGTCGAGGTTTCGGGCAATCATGAAATCGTTCATCAGCTCCTTCCCCTGGAAGGGGACGAGGCGGCGGAGCATCCCCTGTAACTCAAGGTTTTCAGCATACCACCTCCACACTTCAATCGGTACCGTCGTTGCGAAGTATATGGGTCGCTGCCACTGTGCTGTCTGGATGATGTGCTGTATGGTGAGGGCATCTCGCCATGCGATACCACCCCCCTTGAGCGGAACGGGGCGCATCTGTTCGATCTCCTCATCGGTAAGGGTGATGGGAGCGGTAGGTTCCTCATCCCTGACCTGCTTGGTGTACCACGACGTCCTCAGCAAGCTCCGGTTCGCCACCCTGACATCCGTCCGGAAGTTCTCCACCGTCTGTATATACCAAAGAGGAAAGGTATCATTGTCACCGTTCGTGAACAGGATCGCATCGGGTTCACACCCCACCAGCATATTGTAGGCGTAGTCACGTGCGATGTAATTGTTTGATCTATCATGGGAAAACCAGTGATATGTCGCCGGTAGCACCGAACAGAATACGAGGACCGCTCCAACAATTACCACGGAGCGTATGTACTTCTCCCCCAACCTCTTGAAATATTCCACGAGCATTATGAGCAGGGCACTCGCCCCGATGCCGATGAAGATCGAAAAGTAATAGAATGCACTACTGTAAAAGTAATCTCGCTCTCTCACTTCACTATCACTGAAGTTCAGGAAAATGATCAGGCCAAAGGAGTTGAGGAACAGGATCATAAAGTTGACAAGCCAGACCTTACGTTCTTTGTTGAAATTAGTGATAATCCCATAGAGACCCAGTGCCGTGGGAATAGCGACCGTCGCCTGTCCGATGTTCAATGGGCCGATCATAACGTCACCGAACATCCTGAACTGCTCCCGGAAATACCTCCCAAAGTGCTGGAGCTGGAACAAGAATGAAGATTTCCGGCTGAGCAGAGCCGATAGTGTCGCTGGAGGATACTGCTCTCGCCTCAAATGAGCATAGAGTGATCTCCAGTTATCCGGGTCGACTTCATTAATGGCAGGGTTCAGCCCCGCTCTGATGAGAAGGTACAGATGAACCGAGATGCCCAATACGAGAAGAGCCGTCGCAATGAGAGCAAACCTCCCCCGTGAAATCGTACTCCAGATAACGAGGATTGCAAAGATAATGAGACCGGCAATGGTCAGGTGAGACTGCCGATGGAGGGTCATGTCTGCAATGATAACCGCCAACCCGAATGTGAAGACGAGGAGTTCGGCGTTGCTGATCGTCTTCTTCCTGACGAAGAGTAACAAGAGGAATATACCGCCATAGACCAGAATCGTTCCGAGGTGGATGCCGATGCCAAGTGCGAGCAGATACACAATGAGGAAAACGAGGTTCGTTGCATGCGCTCTCCCCGCTCGTTCCTTCGCCGTGATCAACTTCTCCAGCTCTTTTCCCTTGGCATGTGCAGCGAGAGATTCGCGTGTCTCCTCGTCTATTGCGCCGGAAGGATTCCTGTACCATTTCAGTGCGAGCAAGGTGCAGAAACCCATGAGAAATGCACCAATCGAGTAAACCTCAGCCTCCGTGGCATCCCACCAGTAGGTATGGCTGAACGTGAGATACAGTGCACCTGCGGATGGACCGGCGTACTGAATGAAACGGCCGATGGCGCTCTTGGGCGGACCGTACATGAACCTGATCACGGCAATCATTATCAGATATGCCATGAGCACACCGAGTGCCCCGAAGACGACGGAGAGGAAATTGACCTTCTGAGCAATTGAGAGAGCCAGTGGCAGCATCGAGAACACCCTGCCAATGAGCACGTACAGCGGGGTTCCGGGAGAGTGTGGAATTCCAAGAATATAGGAAGTGGCGATAAACTCCCCACTGTCCCAGAAGGAAACGGTCACCGACATCGTCAATAGGTACGTGACAAAACTGACGAGAAAGATCGCTATGGCAAGCAATCTATGTAGCAACTTATCTGACATTTCTCTCCCTCAATGTACCGGTCGTCACTTATACGTTTAAACTCGTATACGTTATGAAAAATTCCAGCAATTGGGAAGTAATTTTTACATAGGCAGGTATCTTTCGTAACTTCTTCCCTTCACGACATGGCTTTCAACGGGTGAGAACAACACCTCCTCTACAGCGCTTCTCGTATATTCCCCCTCTGCCAGAACCGTTCGATTCATAACGTTGGTATATCGCCCTTTCTCGACCGAACACCAACCTCAGTCGAATTGCCCTGAGGGCGAAGGTGCCTCTGAAGAAAGAAGATACCGCCCATCAGGCTTACCACCACCATCACAACGTACGTGAGTAATTCCATCAGGAGTGCCTGCTCTTCCGAGAATCCGATCTGGGTGAACAGGAGTATTCCTGTCCCTTCCCGAATGCCCAAGCCGTTGATCGAAATCGGCAGAACCATGAGTAGCCCGAGGAGCGGAACAAATACGAAGAAATAAACGAACCTCTCTGGTGACATCTCAATGCCGAGGGCCTTGCCGACAAATATGTGCGTGGTAACTCTGAGAAACTGGACGAGAATCGCCAAGAGGGACAGCCTCACCAGTAGGAGCCGCAACCTCCGGAATCCCCCCAAGTGGCTGAAAATGATATCGAAACGCTCGCCAAGCCCCCAGATTTTGATCATACCGAAGAGCTTCCTCACCGAACTTGAGAGCCTCCTGTTCAGAGCGAGGGTCAGGACAGGAGCCACGCATCCGAGGAAAATGACGATATAGATTGTTACGTTTTTCAACCCGCTTCCTTTCAGCAAACCGAACGTCGCAACGAGCGCGAGTATGCAGAGGCCCGTAATCCCAATTACTCTATCCAGGAGGGTTATGGCCAAGACCTGATACGGATCGTTGCCGATCCGTGAAACATCATATATCTTGATGGCATCCCCTCCAACGTTCGCCGGTAAGAAATTGTTAAAGAAGAGTCCCACGAAGTAGAGGCGGAAGGTTTTCGGAAACGGCAACACAATGCCGTCGGCTCTGAGCAACAAATGCCACTGAAGAGATCCGAGGAGACTGCTCGAAAAAAAGATGACCAGCGCGTTGACCAGATGAAACGTACTCATCCCTCGCAGGATTGGCATCAGCTTTCCGGGGGAGATCCTGATGAGCAGAAAGATGATCAATCCCAGGCTGATCATCACCTTGAGCAGTTGCAGTAGAATCCTTTTCGACTTCGAATGGCGAACCATCTCATTCAACGTTTCGATAAAATCTCCTGGAGAAACATTTCCGTATCCCGGGCACAACGTTCCCAGGTGAGTTCCCTGACACGATTCAAGGCATTGCCGCTCATCCGCTCCCAGAGATTCCCGTCCGTTAGGATCTGGAATGCCTTATCGGCGAAGGCGGCATCATTCCCGTAGGGAACGAGGAAACCTGTTTCCCCTTCCTTCACGGAGTCCCTGAGACCTGGTCTATCGCTGGCGACGACCGGCAAACCGCACGCATTCGCCTCCACGACGGTGAGCCCCCATCCCTCCTTCGGGCTCGGATTGAAGAGGAGGTGGGAGCGATTGAGAAACGTGACGAGCTCCTCGCTCTTCATGTTACCCTTGAACTCTATCGAATCCCCGAGGCTGAGCTTCTGCGCCTCCCGCTCAAGTGCAGGTCTA